>Ga0181600_10000668_pt1 | contig 26576 bp, 24 predicted proteins | sample 041ome_2_FD_132982 | JGI IMG/M metagenome (GOLD analysis project Ga0181600, IMG submission 132982) | Coastal salt marsh microbial communities from the Groves Creek Marsh, Skidaway Island, Georgia - 041406US metaG (megahit assembly) | ecosystem: Environmental > Aquatic > Marine > Intertidal zone... | reverse complement strand
TATCTTTATGCTACTAGGCGCATGGTCGGTTATGAGGGTGAATGATGTGGATGGAGACGCAGCCATTTCAACTTGATACTAAATTATGCAACGAATTAGTCTAATTGGGATTGTTATTCTGCTTATGAGCCCGTTTAGTGTAAGTTGGGCACAGTCACCGGAATGGTCTAATGGATTGGTTTGGTATCAGATTTTCCCAGAACGTTTTCGAAATGGCGATCTAACCAATGAACCCAATAAAGAGCGTGCAAGGGGGCCTGAAGGGTGGAGTCTGAGTTCATGGACGTCCGATTGGTATGCTAGAGCGCAGTGGGAACAACAAGCGACACCCAATTTTTATGATATTGTTCGAGAACGCAGGTATGGAGGGGATCTTCAAGGGGTCATTGATCAATTAGACTATTTGCAGGATTTAGGAATCGGAGGTATTTACTTTAATCCTGTTTTCGATGCTCAGTCTATGCATAAATACGATGCAACCTACTATCATCACATTGATCGAAATTTTGGCCCTAATCCTACTGCAGATCTAACTCAGTTTGCCAATGAGAACCCTGCTGATCCTTCTACTTGGGCGTGGAGCAGCGCAGACTCTTTATTTCTGCAACTCATAGAACAAGCTCACCAGCGAGGGATAAAGGTAATTATTGACGGAGTATTCAATCACACTGGAACGGAATTCTGGGCTTTTCAACATCTTTTGGAATATCAAGAAGAATCACCCTATAAACATTGGTACACCGTGCGGTCCTTTGATGATCTTTCTACTTCTGAAAATGAATTTGATTATGAAGGATGGTGGGGATTTAAAGGATTACCCGTATTTAAAGAAACTGGCGGAAACCTTTCTTCTGGAGCTAAGGAACATATTTTTGCAATTACCAAACGCTGGATGGATCCAAACGGGGATGGGGATCCCAGCGATGGGATAGATGGGTGGAGATTAGATGTGGCATCGGAAGTTGGGAAACCGTTTTGGAAGGAGTGGCACTCACTGGTTCGATCTATTAACCCAGATGCTTTTACGGTAGCTGAAATATGGGACGAAAAAGGCTTAGAATACGTGGGAGATTCACTATTTAGTTCGGTGATGAATTATCCTTTTGCCTATGCATCTAAAGGATTTTTTATTGATGAAACAATTGATGCAAATGAACTAAGCAGTCGTTTGATGAACCTTCAGGGCAGCTACGGTCCTGGGTATGAGCATAGTTTGCAAAACCTATTCGATTCACATGACACCCCAAGAATAGCGACTCAAATTAGGAATCCTGGTTCACCTTACAATCCAGATGCCTATCCAAAACAAGGATACAAAGTAGGAGCTCCCACTAAGAAAGAGCTTCGAGTACTGAGTTTAATGGCAGTTTTTCAACTAAGCTGGCCTGGTGCTCCCATGATATATTACGGGACGGAAACAGGAATGTGGGGGGCTGATGACCCCGATGATCGAAAACCCATGATTTGGTCCGATTTGCAGTATGATGATGAAAAAAATCACCCTTATGGATGGGATAGAGGAGTAGATTCGGTTGGTTTTAACACGGATTTGTTTGAGCATTATTCGGGTTTAGTTCAACTTAGAATGAATTCAGAGGCGCTAAGAAAAGGGGAGATATCGGTACTAGAAACGGATAACCCGAAGGTGCTAGCTTATGAACGTATATCGGAAAAAGATGTGGTTTTGGTCATTATCAACCATCAGGATAGTGTACTTTGGATGGAATCGAAGCTTTGGAATCAAGTTTCAGCTAAGTATTTTAGCGTCTTAACATCTCAAGGCCCAAAAACTGACCCTAGAGTTACTCAGCATGTGCAAAACTATGAAGTTCGAAGTAACGGTCTCGTTATTCAGGAGAAAAAGCGGGGTATCTCACCCTATTCATATGTCCTTTATCGGGAGCACAGATAAATTGAACCGAATTATAAAAAATTGTACCAGAACTCAATAAACTATTTTTCTTGTAACTCAGATTGCCAACGCCTAGCCCTATTAAATCAGGCGATAAAGTGCAGAAAACCATAACTTTGAGTATGAGATTAGATTCCAAACAATTTGTCCCATTTGTGCTAGTGATAGCGTTTATAGGTTTGGTCGCTATAGTGTTTTCTTCCTTCAATTTTAATTCAAAACAATTGGAGACCTTCAATAGCGGCCTACAAAAAGGCACAGATAAGTTTTTAGAGGCCCATGTATCTGTATTGCAAACAGGTTTTTTAGAGCAAGAAAGGGATAGTGTACAAATAGCTACTTTTAGCGATGGACCGATCATCATGCTATTTGCTGCGCGTTGGTCGGATAAGTCAGCTCAAGTAGTGGAACAATTAGAACAAAATATCGCTAGGTTTGATTTTATTTCCTCGGTTTATAATCCAAAGACTCCAAAACTAGTTATAGCTCTAGTTTTAGATACGCGAGAGGGATATGTTAAACAAACAGAGGGAGAGAAGCTAGAAAAAAACAAAGAAGTATCTCATGAAGGTGATGAAGTGTTTTCCGAGCGGCATCTTGTAATAGATGGAAGTGCTTTGTTTAACGAATTTCAAATCCCCGGAATCCCCACCCTTATTTATTTAGTCAATGGACAAATACTTTGGACTCAGGTAGGCTACCGAAATTCATCACAATTAGAGCCTTTAATTAGTCTTTTAGAGGTTGAGTTTGGGAACAAATAAATTCGAAGAAAAGAGAACAGATAAATCCGGGAAACTAAAAGTAGGCGGACCTTCACCGTTGAAAGAAAACCTAGACACTGTGTTAGATGAACCGTTGGTCTGTCTAAATGGGACTTGGTTGCGAGAGTCAGAGGCGAGAATACCTGTTGAAAATAGAGGAATGATGTATGGGGATGGTTTATTTGAAACAATGATCAGCGTTAATGGGCAGGTTATGTTGCTAGACTTGCACCTAAAGCGTTTAAACAAAGGCTTAGATTATTTAGGTATTGATTTGCAAATATCCTCTGAAGAGTGGGGACGCTTGTTTAAGGTTGGAATAAAGAGGAATGGTCATTTAGGCTCACAACAAATTCTTCGCTTGCAGTGTTGGAGAAATGGGGGAAGAGGGTATCCTAGTACAAGCTCGCAGGGGTCATGGTTTCTTTCTTACCGCTCAATGCCCGATCAATTAGACCAATCGTCTGGTTTTCGGCTCATGAAGAGTTCCTTTCATTTGCCCGAAAAAGCAGCATTGGCGAGTACATTAAAGTCATCTAATGCTTTGTTGTATGTTCTAGCTGCTACAGAAGCTCTACAAAATGGCTATGATGATGCACTACTTTGTAGTGCAAATGGGTATGTAGGAGAAAGTAGTTCGGCCAATATTTTTTGGATAAACAAACAAACAGTGTATACCCCCTCTATAAAATGTGGTATATTAGCGGGTACAAGACGTGAGGCATTGTTGACTGCGTTAAAAAATCAATCTTTTTTTAGCATTCAAGAGGGAATGTATCACATAGAATCACTGTATGAAGCAGATGTCGTTTTTTCCACTAGTGCCATTAAGGGAATTCAACCCATACACAACATAGACGCGATTCAACTTGTCACAGATCAGACCATACTAGACATGATAAGAAACATATATCAGTTAACTATTTCGTAGGGAATACCTAAAATTGTAGTCAATGCCTAAAGAATTTAGTCATATTAAAGATGTCGAGAGGTATTTACTTACCCTCCCAAAATTTAGTATGGTTGGAGCTAAAGCCGCTAATTTTTCATTAAAAAAGGTCAAGAATTTTCTACTTGAATTGGGTAATCCTCATAAAAATTTCCCCTCTATTCACGTAGCTGGAACGAATGGAAAAGGCACAGTATGTCACCTTCTTGAAGCTACTTACCGCCGTGCTGGATATAAAACGGGCTTGTTCACATCTCCCCATTTAATTTCCTTTAATGAACGATTTCGTATACTTGGTAAGCCCATTTCTGATAAGAAATTAGTGGCATTTTTTGCCCAAGTTTCCAGCTTACTAGACACGTACAAACTCACTTATTTCGAATTAAGTACGGTCATTGCATTCACTCTATTTGACCATGAATTTGTAGATATAGCCATTATTGAAACAGGTTTGGGCGGAAGATTAGATGCAACCAATGTACTTTTACCTTTATTGAGTGTTATTACAAGTATTTCCTACGATCATACCGACATACTTGGAGAAGATTTAGCATCAATTGCATGGGAAAAAGCAGGCATCATTAAGAAGAAAGTACCTTGTATTGTGGGTAAAGTACCAGAAGAAGCATATAAGGTAATTGAAGAGCGTGCAATTAAACAGAATGCTCCTTTATATGAAGCAGAACAATTAAACCCAAGTTTCTCAAAGAAGAATATCACCCTAAGCGAACCCCATATTACGCTCAAAACTTCTTTTTATGAACCGGTTAATGCTTGGAATGTAGCTATGACCTACCAATCAATTCAGTGTTTAAAAGATCAATTTCCAATAAGTGAAGAAGATTTTATTGCATCTATTGAAGAATTCCCTGGCGTTCCAGGGAGATTTGAGCAAATGCATACTACCTTCCCTTGGTATTTCTCGGGCTCTCATAATTTAGAAGGAATCACATCTACTATTAGGACTGTTAAGTCATTTAAAAACAAAAGAAAAATTATTGTAATGGGAATGATGAAAGATAAAATAAGCAAGGAAATTTTAGATGAAACACTTGGTTTTGCAGATCGCTTTTTTTACAAATTAGAAGGGGATAGGGCCGCTTCTTTGGCAGGTATTCCATCTCATTTAAATATGAAAGCTATGAATGACGGTGATGTAGAATATATGTTAAGTGAATTGAAGACATCTTTGGTTATTTTTACCGGAAGTTTTTACTTTTACTCTATTGTTAAAGATTGGATGAGCCGAATGTGAATATGCTTTTCTTGTGCGGCCAGAATTTTGACTCCCTTACCATCCATGAATTCGAAGTATTCATGAAGTCGGTACTAACACGTTTATTTAATTAAATTTTATGTCATCACTAACGAATGATGGGTATTCTTGGAATGACCCTGAGCAATTGAAATCTAAAAAACTACCGGATTTACAAGCTATAGCTAAGTCTATAGGGGTGAAGAGGGTAACTGGGTTAAAGAAGCAATTGCTTATTGACGCCATTATACAGGCAAGTGCCGGGCATGCTTCGAATCGGGAAGTTAAAGCAGAACATAGCTCCAAAGCAGTCCGAACCCCAGATTTATTCAACGAAACTCGCACGGCGACCCAAATTAATACCGCTGCTAATAACCTATATGGTGGCGGCGAACATGTGGTTAGTTACAAAGAAGAAAAAGCGGAAGCCGAAGAGCCAAAAGACAAGGGGCGCAGAGGCAACAGAGATTCCAATGATCAACATCATAACTCGTCTAATAGATCAAGAAATCGTAAAAAGCACGAACATGACGAACTTCCAACCTCCGATGCTCCTACTCTAAAGGAACGTTTAGCGGAATTGGAACCGAAGCTTGGTCCTTATCTAATTAATGAGGGAACCTTAGAAATTCTTCCAGATGGGTATGGATTTTTGAGATCTGTGAATTATAATTATAAGTCAAGTCCCGATGATATTTATGTATCCCCTTCCCAGATTAAACGATTTAGACTTCGGCAGGGTGATAGTGTAATTGGTATTATTCGGCCTCCTAAAGTTGGTGAGAGATATTTTGCTCTGCTTAGAGTGGAAGGGGTAAATGGGCATATTCCTCGCGATGTAGACAATAGAGGCTATTTTGATGAATTGTTGCCTGTACATCCCGAGGACCGTTATCGTTTAGAATACGCTCCAAATGAGTACACCACACGCTTAATCGATATGTTTGCCCCAATAGGTAAAGGTCAACGAAGCCTGATTGTTGCACAACCTAAAACGGGTAAAACCACCATACTACGAAACATTGCGAACGCGGTCAGTCAAAATCATCCAGAAGCAAAAATATTAATTTTACTGGTTGATGAGCGCCCTGAAGAGGTTACCGAGATGGAGCGAAGTGTACGAGGGGCAGAAGTAGCTGCTTCTACTTTCGACGAAAAACCAGAAAATCACGTGGGCTTATCAGAAATTGTATTTGAAAAAGCTAAAAGATTGGTAGAAAGTGGGCATGATGTTTTACTATTGTTAGATTCAATTACCCGATTAGCACGAGCTTATAACGTATGTGCGGGTAACAAAGGAAGGACTATGAGTGGTGGGGTGGATTCGGAAGCACTTAAGGTCCCAAGACAACTATTCTCCTCTGCACGTAACATAGAAGGAGGGGGCTCACTTACTATTGTTGCAACCGCATTAATTGATACCGGTTCTCGTATGGATGATGTTATTTTTGAGGAATTCAAAGGAACTGGGAATAGTGAAATTGTACTAGATCGCCGTATTTCGGATCGTAGAATTTATCCAGCCATTGATATATTCAGATCAGGAACGCGACGCGAAGAGCTATTGGTTAGTGAAGAAGAGCGTGAGAAAGTAGTTTTGTTACGTCGACATTTAACCAATATGAGTCCCTTCGAGGCAATGGAATTCATCCTTGATAAAATAAAAGGAACTCGAGATAATTTAGACTTTCTAGTCTCAATGAATAAACGATAATTTGGGTTCACCTTAATGAATGCAAATAAGTGGGCTAGCAGGAGAAAAGGCAACCTAATACACCTATTTATTGCTTAAAGAAGCTTGATAAGCCGGAGCTTGGTTTACAATCGTGTAACGGTAGAACACTAAACCACTAAATAGTATTTATGAACCTTTCATCTCCAACTTTTGATACCATAGTAGTGGGGTCGGGGCACAATGGGTTAGTCACAGCTTGTTATCTTGCTAAAGCTGGTTATAATGTCTTGGTTACCGAAAAAAATGATACCCTCGGTGGGGCTGTACGTACCGAGACCATGTTTGAATCTGCTGAAAATCCTCATGGGTTTCGCATGGATGTGGGTTCATCGGTTCATATTATGATTCACCAAACAGGAATCATCGAAGAATTAGAATTGGAGAAGTACGGATTGGAATATATCGATATGGACCCAATTATGTCTTACCCAGTTCCAACGGCAAAAGGAGTCATACATTTCTGGAAAGATCTGGAAAGAACCCTCGAATCCATCGCTAGTGTAGCTCCCAAAGATGTTAAAAACTATAAGGATTTTATTGAATTCTGGGCAAAGATTAACAAGGGAGTTCTTGCCTCATTCATGACTCCTCCTAAGGGAGGTAAAATTGTAAGTGAAATAGTGAAAGCTCAAATCCGAGATGGATCTATGTTCAATAAAGGGGAACACATGAGTGGCTTACAACGAATTTTATCTAGCTATGGGAAAGTAGTTGATGATGCTTTTGAAAGTCCCTATTTGAAAGCGGCCTTAGTTTGGTTTGCTGCCCAATCTGGACCTTTACCCGATCAGAGCGCCACTGGTGATTTTGTGGGATGGCAATCTATGCTGCATGAGTCGGGTGCAAAGCATCCTAAAGGAGGTAGTGGGATGCTAACCCAAGCCATGAAGAACTTCATTCAGGCTCATGGAGGAACTATTTTAACGAATACCCCAGTAGAAAAAATTCTGGTTCGTTCTGGTCGTGCAATTGGTGTTAAAACCGAAGAAGGCCAAGAATTCCTTGCGCCCATTGTCGTTTCTAACGCTCATGTTCAAACAACCATGCTAAAAATGGTGGGGCCGGATCATTTGGCTAGTTCTATGGTGAAAAAAGTCGAAAATATTAACGTGGGGAACGGATTTGGAATGGTCATTCGATGTGCGGTAGAGGAATTACCTGTTTACACAGCAGCCCCAGAAGACCCCTTTATCCATAATGGTATTCAGTTGCTGGCTCCATCTGTGCAGTACATGAACGAAGCTATTGGAGACTACATGCAATCCAAACCGCCACGTAAACCAGCAGCACTTGCAATGACCTTTTCTAAAATTGATCCAGAAGTGGCGAAGGATGGGAAACATACTATGTTTGTTTGGGCTCAATGGCATCCTTACAACCTAGCAAATGGCGAAAAATGGGACGATATCCGTGAGCGGGAAGCTCAAAAAATCTATGATGTAGTGGTTGATTACGCCCCAAATATGAAAGATAAACTCATCGATTGGTACATCCAAAGTCCCCTTGATATTGAGCGAAAGCATGGGCTGCTCAAGGGTAACGTAATGCATGTCGAAATGAGTTTTGATCAAATGTTTATGTTTCGACCTATTCCTGAAATGAGTGCATATGAAACACCTATTGAGCACCTTTACTTATCCAGTGCTTCCTGCCACCCTGGTGGTGGGGTATTTGGTGCGGCGGGTTACAATGCCGCTCAGGTTATATTGAAAAAATATAAAAAACGTTCATGGCTTCAGAGTACATAGAATTACCACCGGATGATTCTTTCATGGTGAATTCAAAGGACCAAGCTAGTCTAATTGTTGATCAAGCTAGTATGAATCAACATATAACTATAGACTTTTTAAAGTTGGGTAAAAATATTGAAGCTATTACGGACAATGTAGCTCCTGAAACTCAACTTTGGCCGGTGATTAAAGATGATGCGTATGGACATGGAGCTATTCCTATTGCGAAACGATTAGCATCTCAAGTTCATGGGTTTTGCGTAGTTCGTCCGTCGGAGGGGGTCATCCTTCGAGAGGCTGGTATTGGGCAGCCAATATTGGTGTTTGAGCCTCCAAATGAGCGTAACAAAGCTATCTATAAATCTCATAATTTAATCGCTTCTGTGAGCCATGTCAGGCATTTAGACCTGTTAGAGTCTGGCTGCTCGTATCATGTGAATATAGATACCGGGATGAAGCGTCTAGGCGCTCCTATAGAAGAGCTACCAGTGCTTACGCAGGCCATACAAAAGCGAAAAGATATTTATGGCAAAGGGGTTTATACCCATTTTTATAAGGCCGATGATCCTGGCTCATCAACTGTAGCCGAACAGCTAGATTTATTTCAAAGGCTTCAATCTCAGTTTCCAATAGAATGGCTTCGGCATACGGCTAATAGTGGGGCTATTTTTCATTATGCAAAGCAACTACCGCTATCATTTGATGCAGTACGACCTGGTGTATGTTTATACGGATATAGTGCGGGTGATCAAGCCATTGACTCACTGAGTCCGTTACTTTCATGGCAGAGCCAGCTGGTGCATCATCAACCCGTGAAGAAAGGGGAATCGGTGAGTTATGGAGCACGATGGAGAGCTCCACGCGATGGTTGGGTAGGGGTCATTCCTGTCGGCTATGCTCATGGTTTACCTCGCTTATTAAGCAATCAAATGCAACTAAGTATTGAAGGCACACTCTACGAACAGGTAGGCTCAATTACGATGGATTTCACCCTTATTTGGCTTGGTGAAAATAAAATTCCACTAGGTTCACCTGTTTTTTTACTTGATGCTGATCAGCTTAGGGCCAATGTATGGGCGGAGAAAACCCAAACCATCGCTTATGAGATTACTACAAGAATATCCCCCAAGGTACCTAGGCTATATGTAGGCTAATAGGCAATATAATCTAGTGTTAGATTCCAGTATACCAAATCTCTGTAAGCGTTCAATGAGTCAGGAACCTGAATCACTCGATGTTCTCCCTCGGTCATTCCCAAAACTCCTCGAACAAATCCGACCCCTCGAGAGCTTTGATAACTGCCAATTTCAGCAAATTGAGTAGAAGCTTGTGATCCATTTAGGTAGGAGCTGTCAATAATATTATCTCGAGAAGTCCCTCCTCTAAAAGTCGTGTAATATAAAAAGATATTATCTCGGATTGTTACTTCTTGGGTGCCCGTTCCACGCTCCATAATATATATTACCAAACCATCATCATAATTTATGGTTTCTATGGCTTCTGAGAGGTCGGGTAAACTAGGGGCATCAGAATAATCGTAGGTGAAGTAAAAGTCATCTTCTTCACATCCTGTGGTCATTGATGTGATTAAGATGAGCACGAAAAAACCGAAGGATATTCTAGAAATAAAAGAAAAAAAGGTATTGTTTTGCATAGTAATCGTAGATATTGAGATGTTGGAATATAAGGCTCTTTTACGACATTTCCCCCCACCTGCGTAAGAGTTATTCCTCACCAAACGCTTTACGTAATTCTTTAGTGCGTTGACGAACTGCTATTGCAGAAACTCCGATTGCTATTTCGTATAAAATAACCAACGGGATAGCAATTAAGACTTGTGAGATAGGATCTGGAGGAGTTAAAAATGCTGCCAAAACTAAGCATAAAATAATAGCATGTTTTCTGTAGGTTCGCAGAAACAGGGGGGTTAAAAAACCTGCTTTAGATAAACCATAACTAAGTACAGGTACTTGGAAAATAATCCCACAGCTTACGACCCACATAGCCAATGAACTGAAGTATGCGTTTATGTCAAAGTCGTTTCGAACCAGTCCACTGTCTGAAATGTTGAAATTGGCAAAAAATTGTAAGGCAAAGGGGACCAAGATGAGATAGCCAAATGCGATTCCAACGCCAAAAAAGAAAGTGATGAAAAAAGCGGTTAAAATAGTTTTCCAACGTTCTTGTTTCTCTAAAGCAGGTGCAATAAAAGCCCAAATTTGATAGAAAAATAACGGTGAACCAATGATGAATCCAGAAATAAATAACATACCCCAATAGGTGAAGAACTGCCCGGGTAATTTCCTGGATTGTAGTGTGAGGTCAATCGCATCTACCAGTATGATATCATACATGAAAAATGACGCTCTAGTTGGGCCAAGAAGCAGGGTATCTATGATGAAATCAGAAAATATAAAGGCTCCGATTACACCAATTACAACTCCGATCATACCCTTAATCAAGCGCCATCGAAGCTCTTCCAAATGCTCCAAAAAAGACATCTGATCTGTACGGTCCTTAGGCTGTTTAGCCTTCGGTGGAGTGCCTTCCATGATTTGGCGTTCCTTCAAAGTGGGCCTCTATTCACTTGTATTTAGATTAGTAGAGTGGATATTGATCACACATCTCTTTAACTCGACCAGTCACCGTTTTGTGATTCGATTCACTCTCAGGATGTTGTATTACTTGATCGATTAGGTTTGCAATCTCAATGAACTCACTTTCCTTGAATCCTCGGGTGGTCATTGCGGGGGTTCCTATTCGTATTCCAGAGGTTACGAAAGGACTTTCTGTATCAAAGGGAACCATATTCTTGTTCACGGTAATGGCTGCTAAACCTAGCGCTTCCTCGGCTACCTTACCCGTTACATTTTTGTTACGTAAATCAATTAAGATGAGGTGATTGTCCGTTCCGCCACTAACAATAGTATATCCTAGCTCTAAAAATCGGTTTGCAAGCGCTTTAGCATTTGCTTGAACCTGGGTTTGATATTGTTTGAAATCGGGTTTAAGCGCTTCTTGATAGGCGACTGCTTTAGCCGCGACCACATGCATAAGAGGTCCGCCTTGGGTACCTGGGAATACAGCAGAATCAAATAATTCTGACCAATTTTTTGTTCTTCCAGATTTGGCTGCAACGATGCCTAACGTATTGGGGCCATCCTTACCCACTAAAATCATTCCACCCCGAGGTCCTCTCAGTGTTTTGTGAGTGGTGGTGGTAGCTACATGGGCATGAGGCAGGGGATCGTTTAGGTTACCCGTAGCAATAAGCCCAGCAGTGTGAGCCATATCCATCCAAAGTAAAGCACCTACTTCATCCGCAATTGCACGGAATGTTTCATAATCATAATCTCTAGAGTAGGCAGAGGCTCCAATAGAAATGAGCTTAGGTTGAACCTTTTTTGCTTTGTCTCGGATTTTGTCATAGTCCAAAAGTCCAGTATGTTCATCCACCCCATAAAACTCGGGCTTAAAATAAATCCCTGAAAAATTTACTGGTGAACCATGGGTTAAGTGTCCCCCGTGAGCTAAATCAAAACCCAGCAAGGTTTCACCTGGCTTCATAAGCGCTAAATACACTGCCGCATTCGCCGAAGCTCCAGAATGAGGTTGTACATTCACCCAGTCAGCACCATATAATTTTTTAGCTCGATCTCTTGCCAAATCTTCGATAACATCGGCAAACTCACACCCACCATAGTATCGTTTTCCTGGATACCCTTCTGCATATTTGTTGGTTAGTACACATCCATTTGCCTCCATGACTGCTTTAGAGGCAAAATTTTCAGACGCAATAAGCTCTAGATTGTCATTTTGGCGAGTGGTTTCTTTTTGTAACAAATCAAAGATAGCGGGGTCTTGAGATTGAATACTATTCATAGATGTTAGCTAATAATTTATGATTGAGATGAGGTTAGGCTAGAGATTTTTTGGACGCGACGTTCATGGCGCCCCCCTTCAAACGATGTTTCTAACCAGCTTTGTAGAATATTTTTAAGTATTTCAGGTTCGCTTTCTAAACTTCGCCCTGGCAGACATAGTATGTTGGAATTATTGTGCTGCCGAGTCAAGGCAGCGGTTTGCGCGTCTTGGACCAATGCGGCTCTGACGCCGCTAAATTTATTGGCTGTCATGCAGACTCCTTGACCACTGCCACAAATAAGAATGCCAAATTCGGCATCACCTTGATCAATTTTTTGTGCTACTTGAACGGCATATTCTGGGTAATCTACGGAATCTTCACTATGAGTGCCTAGGTCGTCAACATCAACCCGAAGATCCTTTAATATTTGCAGTACAACACATTTTGCTGCATATCCTGCATGGTCGCTTGCAATAGGGATTTTCATAAAAATAAGTGGGGTTACTAGGAGGAATAAAAAGTACGCTAAATATCTTTAAAAAAACGCTTAGTTTAAAGAAGAAACCCTAAATTATGAAGGATCTTGTAAGCTTATGCCCCCCAATCAAAGAGGTGGGAAAGAGGCAATAAAGTAGGCAAAAAAGGGCATTGAACTCATTCTATTGCCTACAAGACTATCTCAAAACCAGTCATATCGATGAAAAGTTTAACTGAAAAAAGCTACGAAACTGAACTCAATGCCATTAAAGCACTGCTGCCCGAATTGGATGAAATTATTCACAAGATCAAAGCCGATAACCAGTTCAAAATCGAGCGTAAAACTAAAAATGACTTAGTAACCTCCGCGGATCTTGCCTCTGAGGCATTCATAGTTAATCGGTTGAGTGAATTATTTCCGGATGATGTGATTTGGGCCGAGGAAAATCATGCCCAACCAGAGGAGTTAGATCAACGAATTTGGATTATAGATCCTATCGATGGCACGACCAATTTTTCACATGGTTTTGCGCCTTATTGTGTTTCCATCGCTCTATGGGACCGAACAGAATTGGTGCTTGGGTTAGTCTATGAGTTGGCGCATAAACAATGTTTCTATGCTACAAAAGGACAAGGGGCTTATTTGGATGGCTCTGTACTTTCCGTCAGCCCTTGTACAAAGCCCGAAGACTCTCTCATAGCTACAGGCTTTCCCTATACAGAATTCTCACAGGTTCATTCATTTTTGACCTTGCTTAAGTTACTGTTTCAAGAAACTCATGGTGTTCGAAGAGCGGGGGCGGCTTCGTATGATTTATGTGCGGTTGCCGCTGGTTGGGTTGAAGGTTTTTTTGAAGAAGGCTTAAAGGCATGGGATGTAGCAGCCGGTGGGTTCATTGTTCAAGAAGCGGGGGGATATATTTGCGATTGGAAAGGCGGAGATCATTGGCTTACCGGAAAGCAAATAATTGCAGGTAACAAACCTATAAAAAAATATTTACTCGAACGCATACAAGGTATTTATCCAGGTTTTGGTTCTACGTAAATTGTAGAGATAATTTTCTATGATACAGAATGTAATTCAATGTCTATGAGTCCATCTATCCATTCAGAGCAAATCCGAGAAGCCACTTTTGCACTCATCCAAATGAGCTGTGGTACCGATCCAGATGAAAACCGGGAAAAAGCGATTGCCAAGATTCGAATGGCAGCAGAACAGGGAGCACAAGTGATGGTACTGCAAGAGTTATTTGCCTCACAATATTTCTGTTTCACTGAAGATTATGATCATTTCAGCTTAGCAGAGACGATACCTGGGACATCGACTCGAACCTTTTCTGAACTAGCAAAAGAACTAGGGGTGGTTATAGTGGCCTCGTTGTTCGAAAAACGGGCTCAAGGACTTTACCACAATACAGCGGTTGTTATCGATGCCGATGGAGAGATGGTTGGAATGTACAGAAAAATGCACATACCAGACGATCCTGGATATTACGAGAAATTTTATTTTACTCCGGGAGATCTTGGTTACAAGGTTTTCCCTACGCGATTTGGCAGAATAGGAGTGCTTATTTGTTGGGACCAATGGTATCCAGAAGCGGCTCGATTAACTGCGTTAAAAGGTGCTGATGTGTTGGTGTACCCGACTGCCATTGGATGGGCCCAATCACAAGATCCTGAAACTAATGATGAGCAGCATCAAGCTTGGCATACTATACAGCGTTCTCATGCTGTGGCTAATGGAATTCCCGTACTTTCTGTTAACCGAGTTGGGGTAGAAGGTGACATGCAGTTCTGGGGACAATCATTTGCATGCAATGCCTTTGGCAAGGTGCTTTGTCAAGCCTCTGAAGGCAAAGAAGAAGTTTTGATTCAACCGATTAATTATAGCCAATCGGATGCCTACAGAATTCATTGGCCATTTCTACGAGATCGAAGAATTGATAGTTATCACCCCATTACCAAGCGGTTTTTAGACGATGAATCCTGAATTGAACGCAGACCGGCATTCAGCAGACGCCAATCAAATACCGTCTAAAGCCTCTTCGTATAAACACACATTTGACCATGTAGATACTTCTCGGGTTCATCTCACTGAGATGGGATATCGGTTCCCCGGAGAATTTGAAGCCCATGAGGCAACGTGGTTAAGTTGGCCGCATAATCCCAACACTTGGCCGGGAATGTTGGACAGGATTATTCCTGTTTATGCGGAATTTGCAGCAGGACTTACCCATGAAGAACGAGTTCACATTAATGTTAATACCATTAAAATGGCTGAATATGTCCGCGAATTAATTAAGCAAAAAGGAGGGGATTTAAGTAGTCTAGAGTTACATCAATTCCCAACCAACGATGCTTGGTGTCGCGATCATGGGCCTTGTTTCTTGGTTCGAGATCAGGAAGTTGACTCGTTAATACTGCTGGATTGGGAATACAATGCATGGGGCCAAAAATATCCCCCTTTTGATCTAGATAATGCAATTCCAGCGCAGGTAGCAAATTTTTTAGCCATACCTAGTGTCCGGCCAGGTATTGTAATGGAAGGGGGGGCAATAGAAACCAACGGCCAGGGTGTTTTAATGACAACCAAGGCATGTTTGTTGAACCCAAACCGCAATCCCAATCTAAATCAATCACAGATTGAGGGATACTTAGAACGTTTTTATGGCGCCAAGGAAATTTGGTGGCTAGGTGATGGTATTGTAGGGGATGATACAGACGGTCATATTGACGATATGACAAGATTTGTCTCACCCAATACCATTGTTAGTGCTGTAGAGAACAATAGTAAAGATGAAAACTATCAGGCATTACAAGAAAATTGGGAACTCCTCCATGGCTTCTACTTTGCCGATGGTTCTAAACCCGAACTTGTTGCACTTCCAATGCCTTCTCCAGTCGTTCATGAAGGGCAACGATTACCTGCTTCCTATGCAAACTTTTATATTAGCAATGATTCTGTTTGGGTTCCTATCTTTGACGACCCTAATGATGAGCAAGCTATAGGTGTTTTACAGGAGTGTTTTACTAATAAAGTGGTACGAGGAATAAATGCACGTGAATTGGTTTGGGGACTTGGAGCCTTTCATTGCCTTAGTCAACAACAGCCTGTAAGTTCTTTTTAAACCAAAATTAGAGTTGTTACCCTAAGTTAAACGAGCTTTGTTCAAATGCTTGGGCCAATGGCACTGTTTATTTGATACGACGAACTGCAACCCGCTTGAATTCGACTTTATCCCCATGATCTTGGAGGGAAATGTGTCCGATTCCTGCTTTGGCCCAATCAGCATCGTCATTCCACTTGCTTTGTAGTTTACGTTGGAGAAAATCGTCGCTTTTGAGATTATATTGGAGAACTAATTCTCCGTTTAACCAGTGCTCAACTTCATTATCAAGCACTCTTATTCCTGCTACATTCCATTGCTCTGCGGGTAGGTAAGGTGATGAATTGGGCGCATACATATCATACAAAGAGGCTACTTGACGATGAGGAAGTGATTCAGAGGGAGCTAATTCATTGTCTAATAATTGGTATTCAGGCCCGGTTTCATAGTCATCTTTGTAGTCGCTTCCTTGGATTACATGATACATGATACCGCTATTTCCACCAGGTGACATTCTATAGTGGACTTCTAACTCAAAGTTATCGAAGAGCTCTCTACTCACAATGGATTGACCAAATCCCGTATTTTTTTCAACCGCATCTCCTTGTTTTGAAACAGTGAGTATTCCATCGATAATTTCCCATTTTTCCGGTATAGCTTCCTCATTAAACCCAGTCCAGGCATCCATAGTTGAGTGGGTTTGCGAATCAAACAATACGACCCAATCCGAGATAGATTCAGCCTTTATTTTTGGTTCTAAAGAGTTCTTAGTCTCATCAGCCACCTTGTCTTTAGATGTTTCGGGGCTGTTACTGCACCCGTTAAATCCTAGTATTATAAGAACGCTTAAAAGCAATAAATAGGGGGGATTTTTTAACATATCCATCATCATGTCAATTGATTATTTTGGATTAAAATTAACACTTTTTTTATCGTTTACATATTGTTGGAATCGATAGGGTAAGATAAATGCGGGTTCATTTGGAACGGCATCAAAACGATACTCCAAATCAATAGAAGGTTTACTAGGACGATCATTCGGACTCCAACGAAAGCCTTCCAGTCTCCGTAGAGAAAGGCTGCTGTCTTCTTCAAAAACAAAGCCTTGAGATGCAGTAGCAGCTAATTCATCAATGTCATCATCCACAAAACGTATATTCGCTAGAGGAGTGTTTAATTCAATGGCCCCATCGTTTACTTCCTCTTCATTTTGGGTGAAATAAAGAATGGTTACATTAGGTTCTAAGGTCATGGTATGAAGCCGTCCGTCTATAAACCGAGTTATTACCGTGTCGGCTTTTAGTTGATTAAAACGTCCCGATTTCTCTGCTCTAACAGTAACAAAGGCCTCATTAAGTAGGTATAGTAGGCTTAGTTCATTACTATCGGTTTGGGCAATAATGGTTTTTGCATTTAGTTCGGTATTATCATACCAGGCGATGGGTTGGCCAGTTAAGGTAAATTCTTCGAGCTCGAAATCGTATTGTAAACTGTCCGAACGGGTAGAAAAGTTAGTACTCCAGCTTTGACTCAGTGAGTCACTTTGAAATGTGAAAGTGCTATCTTTGTCGTACACCTTAATAATGGGAGCAAATACAAAGGTTGTATCAGATTCGATATTGGTATTGCTTTCTGGGGTTGGATCATCTGGCGTTTTATTAGCTGCAGAGTCAATCGTTCGTATAACTGCATTTCCAATGAGTTGACGGAAGCCTGTGGAGTCTGCGTAGATTGAATCGGCCCGAATACGTTGCTGATCGCTAAGATTATCGATAAGTACATTACCGGATAAGTAACTTCTCTTTGACTTACGTGCGAGGGTCATGAAGTCACTCTCCGCATATTCTTCCTCGGTAAGCAGTTGCACATGCTCAATAAAGAGGGCACTATCTTGCTCTTCAAAATAGGTTCCCCTGTTAGCCGTAAGTACTCCTGTGCTATCTACAAGCCTGATACCATTAGTGAAGTAAGCAATTTTTTCTTCGAAATTGTAATCTACAGAGGTACCAAATAGACGAGTATTCTCCTGCTCAATAATAACCCTACCTCTTAAGAGGCTTAGTTCGTTTTTACTAAAATAGCGAAGCGAATCGGTCCAAATAATGGCATTATCTGTTTCAATTTGAAGGTTACCAATCGCTAGTAATTCACTGCGATCTAAGTATCGATAAGCTGTATCACATACCATGGCTAAACCATCTACGGTGAGACGTGCCTGAATTAAGCGTTGAACAGGCTCTTGTTCGTAGATGGTTCGTTCGGCTGATTCGAAACGCAACAATTCAACAACATTTTGTGCCTTTAATGGACTGCTAACTATGCTAAATAACACCCCAATGCCACCCAGAAGTAAGAGTAAGCTTCGTTGAGTATTCGCTGAAGGCGCCCAATAATTTTGTATTCGGCAATAGGTACGCTTAATCGATGACAACAGTACCACCCCCTTCGTTTAAAGTGTACTCACTTAAATCTGTATTCCCTTCAAAACCTAAAGCAGAAATACTATCTGGAGGAGCAATAAAGGTTACAAATAGGGGAGTACTCATACGATCCTGAAAACGCTGCCATTTTAGATAGTCAGATCTCAAGATTTTTTCCTCTGTTGTGTTAATTTCAACATCGTAATACATTTCAAATACTCCAACTGACGACCTATAAAGAGCACTATCACAGGTTATAGTGCTCTGTAATTCGCCTGTTGCTTCGTCATAGATAGTTATTAAAATAGGTCCTGATATTTCAGTAAAGCTTTCCTCATTATTCTCTACAAATTTTGCATAACTAGCTTCTAAATCGAGTACTTTTCGACCCTCATCCATTAGATTTAGACGGAATCCCCAACTTTCAGAAGAACCGATTTTATCTGCTTGTAATACCTGATCAATCTGTTGGGTATCAAATTCGGATAAATCCTGACAGGAAATTAGTGCAACACTAATGGCGGTACAGAAAATGAACGTGATATGACTAATATGAAGTCTTTTCATAACAATTAGTTATGAAGGGGTAGTGCCAAAGTACCGGTCTCCTGCATCACCGAGTCCAGGAAGGATATACGCGTTCTCATTCAATTCACGATCGAGGTAGGTAGTTATAATAGGGACATCGGGATGATTGTTATGCACCTTCTCAACACCTTCCGGGGCTGCAATTACACAAGTGAAAACAATATCATTTGCTCCATTTTCTTTTAAGTAGCTAATAGCATGGGATGCACTACCGCCTGTGGCAAGCATAGGATCAACTACGATACATATTCCATGATCTAGTCCTTCAGGTAAATTGTCGTAGTAATTTACGGGCTCATGTGTTTGGTGATCACGGTACACTCCAATATGGCCTACTCTGGCATTGGGCACGAAATGTAGGATTCCTTGAACCAAACTTAAACCTGCTCTAAGTATGGGAACAACATGAAGGGTTTTATCCAACTCCACACCCGAAGTGAGTTCCAGGGGTGTTTGAATCTGTATATCCCTAGTACTTACGTGCGAGAGTGCATGATATCCTAATATACCCCCCAACTTATCCATTGCTTCTCTGAACGCTTGAACTCCTGAGTGTTGATCTCTGAGTTTGGTTATATAGAGATGGACTAGGGGGTGTTCAATTATCTGCAGATGCTTGTTTTGAGGCATATCATTCCGTGCCTTGGTTTGCTTTATAGGAGTCAAAATAGGTTTTTGTTGCTTTTGCAACTACACCAGAAAGAGCAAATAAGGCGATTATGTTAGGGAATGTCATAAGTCCCAATGCAATGTCTCCAATGGCCCATACCGTTTCAAGGGCTAATATAGCTCCTAAGAAGTGCATGACTAAATACACCATTTTATAATAAATGATGGAAGAATCACCAGCTAAGTACTGAATTGAGCGATCCCCATAATAACTCCAACTAATGGCGGTGGAGACTCCAAACAAAATCACACAAATGGTAACAATATATTTACCACCAGAAAATAGGGGGGAAAGACCTTTCTCAAAAGCCAATGCGGTTAAAGGTGCTCCATTCTCAACAATACTGGTCTGAAGTTCACCTAAGTTTTCACCGGTCAATGTTTGAATAGTCACAGATCCGTCCTCTAAGACAATAATTTGGCCACTAAATAGTTCTTCTCTGTCTTTGTCTGTGTAAAATTCTCCATATGAATAATCATTCCTAAGAATATCACCATTGATAGGAACACCATTTGATATGGTTAAAATGTTACTTTCGTCGTCTATTTCAAAGCTAGCTTCTAAGGCGTTGGTGGTAAAAACAGTTGGGTGTTTTTGTTCCCATACTCCAGTACTAACTATCACCAAACCAGTCATTGTACAAACCACAAGAGTATCAATAAAAGGCTCTAAAAGAGCAACAACTCCCTCACGAACGGGCTCTTTAGTTCTTGCAGCACCATGAGCAATGGGTGCGGAACCCTGACCCGCTTCATTTGAAAATAAACCTCTTTTAATACCCCACACTAAGGTAGTTAAAAACAAGCCCGAACCAATTCCAAAAGCACCTGCCTTAGGTGTAAAGGCATACTCAATGATTGTTCCAAATGCTGGTAGTACTTTTTCAACATTCAATAATAATATAATGAGCGCTCCAAGTACATATATAATTGCCATTATGGGCATTAAACTTGCGGTTACTCGACCAATACGTTTGATTCCACCTACTATAACGAATCCAACTACAGAGGCTGTTGCTAGCCCAGTAATCCATCCTGGGATAAGAAAGGTGGCTTTCATAGTGTCAGCCACGGTATTTGCCTGTACGGCATTTCCAGTTAAGAAAGAACATATAACGGCCATAGCAGCAAAGAAGACGGCTAACCACTTCCACTGTTCACCTAGACCTTTTTCGATGTAATACATAGGACCACCAGAGACCGACCCATCACTATTTTGTATTCGGTATTTAACGGCCAGAGTACACTCAGTATATTTAACTGCCATACCAAAAAAAGCGGTAACCCACATCCAAAATAATGCTCCTGGGCCACCATAATGTATGGCAATGGCAACACCTGCAATGTTACCAATCCCCACGGTAGCTGATAAAGCTGTAGTCAATGCTTGAAAGTGATTGACGTCCCCGATTGCGTCAGGATGGTCAAATTTTCCCATCACGGTTAAAATCCCATGCTTAAAATGTCTTATTTGAACAAAGCCTAATCGAAGGGTGATAAAAATTCCAAAACTGAGTAGTACGGCAACCATGAACGGGAAGAAGGATGGAGTGCTCCAAACCAAATCATTTAACGTGCCAACTATATTCTCAAAAGTTTCCATGTGCTAGTAGATGTGGTGATTATTGGTTATTTATTATTGAAACATACAAATCAAAGTAATAAAGATTTTGGAAAGTATACGTGAGATTAATTAATAATGAGAATGGAGGATTAATTTTTAGAGAATGAACGATTTAATGAAGAACTGTCGTTATAAAATTAGAATTTTACCTAAGTTATTAAAATAATAGGCTTATTATGACAAAGTCAGACATAGTAGATATCATATCCTCGTCAGTTGGATTAACTAAAGTAGAAACAGAAGCGGTGGTAAACGGCTTTATGGAAACAGTTATCGATGCCATGAAAAGAGGAGAACATATTGAACTTCGAGGTTTTGGTAGCTTTAAAGTTGTAAAGCGTGCTCAAAGAGTAGCGAGAAATCCAAAAACGAACGAAGAGGTTATTGTTCCTGAACAGTATGCCCCTATTTTAAAAATCTCGAAAGATTTTAAAGAGTCGGTAAATAAAACGCTTTCTATGTAAATTTCAATTATTTTAGAATTCAAATAGGCTTTACTAGAATAAATCCCTATATTTTAAATCTGAAAATTAACGTAAATAGTTTACAGGATACCAAGTATGCCAAGTGGTAAAAAAAGAAAACGCGCTAAAATAGCTAAGCACAAGCGAAAAAAACGATTACGCAAGAATCGTCATAAGAAGAAAAAATGATTTTTAAGGCCTCTTTTAAGAGGCCTTTTTTTATGGGGGCGATTTGATTTAGTGTAACAAGATATATGTAGCTTTCAACGCTGCAATTGAAATACACAACCGCATGATAAAATGACATTGCCTCTAGGCCACTTTAATGAGGTCATTACTAGATAGCCACTGCTAAAGAACGTTAATCCGTAACTGAATTAATCGAGTGTTCTATCAGTGCTTCTGAAATCTTGACAACTCTGCTACTGCGAACTAGTAATGATTTAAGGCTCTTTTGAACGAAAACCTGTAGGTCTTGAATATCTGTTGTTTTACTTAAATCGAACTGGAAATAAGAAATCAGTTGGATGTTCGATAAGTATTTCCCTTCGCTATCCCCCTCAATTTCTACATGCCAGCGTGTGACATTAGTTTGAGGGCCAAAATTAGCATGGATTCGTTTAGAAATTAAATCCATCCATTGACTTGCAAAGTCCGTTCTGTAATTGCCCTTTCTTTCCTTAAAGTTGGGTTGGCAGTTCTCGGGATTAAACATCCACATAAGTTCAACATCAATAGTTGGCTTAGTTTTGGCTTGTTTTAACTCATCGACATAGAGTAACGGATGGCTGTTAAGTCCACTTAACTGATTAGCGAGTATGAATTCTCGATATTGGTCCCAGTCAAAGTTTATTGATAGTTTTTTAAGATACCGAGTATTTCTTTGCAGGTTAATGTTCAGTTCTAATCCAGTTGCAAATATTGTATTATCTTGCCATGTCCTAAAGTTTTCCGTTTGGATATGTTTACTTTCCACATCCGATTGGATAGTGTTAACGATGGAAAGGAAGATAGGGTAGTTCATTCAGGTTGATTTTTGTTCCGATACCTTTGGTGTACTATTCGTTTACTAATTGGATATTTCCATTGTTAAATGGATTTATCCTGTTTATCAAAAAAGCACTGCAATTACTCCCGTGAATTATTACGAATTAATATATTTAAATAAAGAGCTGAACATCAAATTAAGGTCAGAAACTTTACATCGTATAATTTCTCCCCAAAAAAACATTGTTGAGCTTTACATAGGAGAGCACTGTGTTCGATTTCATGCAGTCCCACCAACCCCTTATGTGTATGTACGCAGTTGGAATTCAGCTAAGAAAAAAAACGTGATCAACTTTTTTCCTGAATTATATGGTCAAACAGTTCAAGAAATACTCTCTTTGACTCAAGAAAGGTATCTAGGTATACGTTTTTCAGGTGGTACAACCGTTTGGTTTGAAGTATTTGGATCACGGGCAAATTTGTATTTGGAGGTAGAAGGTCAACTGTGTCATTCTTTCAAGACCTGCCACCCAAATTTGAAGGATGCCGAAAAAAGATGGAAATGGGCAATGCAAGAAAATACATTGTCTAGCAGCGATACAGAGTTATTTAGTGCAGTTACAGAGGCAATAAAAAAGTCTGCCGCAAATGATGCGCTTACCAATAATGGTGATGCCGTAAGAATAGATTTAGAACCAAAAGACCTCAAGAAGAAGCTTTGTTCGCTGCATCCCAGTATAGAAAGAACTCATTTAGAATCACTAATCGACTTATATCTACCTCAATCTCCTGAGCTCAAAGAAATCCACCTTTTTATAGAAGAATGTCATCATCAACTAACCGAACATGCCGAGTTTAGACTGTTAGATGATGGTTCTAGAACGCTATTTCCTGAGGCTTATTTGCCTAAGAATACTACAGAGACCTTTTCAAGTGTGTCCGATTTACTATTTCGACACACCTCTAGTCTACAACGTGAGGGAAGATATAAGCAACTGATGGCGGCCAGTTTAAAAGAATTAGAGAAAGCGACAAAGCGGACTAAGGTGAATTTAAATCAACTAGAAAAAGCCGTTAAAAATCAAGAAAAAGCAACAATTTGGGAGGAATATGGTCACAATTTAATGACAATGGCTCATAGAGCAAAGCCAGAGTCTGAAATAATGGTCGTACAAAATTATTTTAGAGATAATGAAGAGACCAAAATTAATCTAGATATAGAACGAAGTTTTGTGGACAATGCGCAGCGCTATTATAAAAAAGCCAGTAATGCTAAACGCAGTATGGAGGCGGTAAAGCAACAATTTCCGTTACTTAAACAGCGATTAGAAGCATTGCTGGTCGGGAAGGAATCCTTAAGCACTATAAACGACATTAAAGAGTTGGATAATTGGCGCAAAGACATGCTTGAAAAAGGACTCCTGAATAATGAACTTGAACAAGGCTCAGCCAATCATTATAGCATCGGTACAAAGGGTAGAGTAGCCCGGTCGAATACCCATCAAAAAAAACAACATTTCAATCAATCGATTTCCAAGCCCTATCACGAATGTACGATATTTGGTTTTTCAATTTGGATTGGGAAAAACGCGCGATCTAACGACAAAATGCTCAGTTTAGCCCACAAGGACGACATTTGGTTACATGCAAAATCTGTCTCGGGCTCTCATGTTATTATACGGGCTCAGCAAAAAATACCTGACAAGTCTGTCATAGAAATTGCAGCTTCTTTTGCAGCTCATCAGTCAAAGGCGAAAGGATCTGAGTGGGTTCCTGTAATATATACTCCGAAAAAGTATGTGAGAAAAGCTAAAAATGCAGCTCCTGGTGCGGTAATTGTTCAAAAAGAGCAAGTAGTCATGGTACAACCTATGGAACCAAGAGACGCATAAAGTATGTGACAAACCTCTATATTATAAGGTATCAACGTTCAAGAATTGAATTATGAGCAAATTCATACATCCTATCGTATTGTGTGGTTTTATGGCCAGTGGAAAAACTGCAACTGCCAAAGCTATGGGGGCTATAATTCGTTCCGATTATGTTGATATCGATGCCGAAATTGAGCATCGAGAAGGGGCATCGATTCCCGAAATATTCAAGGAGCATGGCGAATATTATTTTAGGCGTATAGAGCGCAAAACAGTTATACAAGTGATAAATGAATCCCCTAAAATTATTTCTTTAGGTGGGGGTGCTTTACAGAATCAAGAGATTTTGGATTGGATCAAGGAGCAATCTATTCTCGTGTTTATTCGACCCGACTTTGAAATCATTTTTAAACGGTTAATCACCAATAAAAAGCGCCCGTTAATTGCTAGGGAATGGGCTGAGTCAAGAAATCCTGAAATAGTAAAAGAACGTATAAAAAACGTATATTTAGCTCGCTTACTATTGTACGAGCAAGCACATATCACTCAACCGGTAGAATCCGACTGGTCTCCCTATCAGGTGGCTAGTAAGATTTTCGATCAAGTATCTAAGTTTCAGTCATCATAGTTTATGGACATCAGATCTACCACACTTCGAATTACCAATGAATCAACCTATACCATTCAGCTTGTGCACAATGAGTTGGAAAAGGTATCGGAGTATTTTTTGGAACCAATAGTTTCTGAGAGAGCCTTGGTCATTGTGGATGAACAAGTGCATCTTTATCATCGTGACTGGATTGAAAGTTGCTTGGGAAAAACCTTTAGGTACCTTTCGAGTTATATTGTTCCTTCTGGTGAAAAAAGTAAAAATCTCAGTCAATTTGGTAGTTTGTTGCACTGGATATTAGAGCAGCCGATCGAACGTAATACCCCCGTTATCGTTATTGGGGGCGGTGTTGTTGGAGATTTGGGTGGGTTTGTAGCCGCTAGTACTTTACGAGGATTACCTTTATTTCATATTCCAACCACCTTATTAGCCATGGTTGATAGTTCCATAGGTGGTAAAACAGGGATTAATCATTCAACAGGTAAAAATGTGATAGGATCTTTTTACCAACCAGTAGGGGTTTTTGCTGACACTCATTTCCTATCAACTCTCGATAAAAAAGAATGGACCAACGGATTAAGTGAAATTCTTAAGTATGCCTGCATTCAGGATCAAGGTATTTTCACCAGTTTAAAAGCATTATTTGACCATAATCTGGATTATGAACCGTCAAAATGGGTTGACATAATTCATCGGAGTGCTCAAATTAAAACTGAAATAGTGGCGGAGGATGCATTAGAAAAGGGTAGAAGAGAGTATTTGAATTTTGGTCACACCTTTGGTCATGCTATTGAGAATATTGCAGATTATGGTACTTTTAGTCATGGAGAGGCGGTATTTGCTGGCATGTACGCGGCTATTTTAGCTTCAAATGAATTTCTCAATGCACAGCTTGATCCCAACCTAATCCTTCAATACGCACCTCGTTATGACTTTAGTTTAGCATCTCTTAGATCGGTTATCCCCGATCTAATACAGCAAATGAGACGAGATAAAAAAGTACAACAGTCACATATTCGATTGGTTCTCCTTCAAAGTATTGAAGCGCCAATTGCCTACACCGTGCAAGAAGAGGATCGGTTAACCGATATTTGGAAGCAAACGATTGACATGTTTTCATGATCCATGCATAGTTCAGAACAACATACTCCCTCTCTGTTCTGGCGCAACCTGATAGGTGGGTTTAGTGGGTTTATAGCTATAATCGTGCTAGCGTTGGCATCTTTTCAATTCGATGCTCCCCAAAAGTGGTTAATCAATTCGATATTGCTTACAGAGGACACATCGTATCAAATAGACTTTGAACATTCTACCGGTTTTTTCCCGTTTAACTCACACATCAACCAACTAAATATTACCATTGAGGATAGTGTAGCAGGACTACAATCGTTGATTATTAGCGATTTATCGTATGCTTGGAAGGTGACAGCTTTGGCTAAAGGTCAGTTGGAATTCCCGTTTCTACATGCACAAGGCGTTAGCGCGCTTATTGGCGGATCTACGGCTAATGATCAGGCCTATATTGAACCCGTAGATTCAGTTTTATGGG
>Ga0181600_10000654_pt1 | contig 26755 bp, 22 predicted proteins | sample 041ome_2_FD_132982 | JGI IMG/M metagenome (GOLD analysis project Ga0181600, IMG submission 132982) | Coastal salt marsh microbial communities from the Groves Creek Marsh, Skidaway Island, Georgia - 041406US metaG (megahit assembly) | ecosystem: Environmental > Aquatic > Marine > Intertidal zone... | reverse complement strand
TTTTTTGTGAACCCAAATAATTAGGAGAACGATCACAATGAATATTTTGGACAAATTATTGGGCCGTCGGGCAGACTTCAAAGCAAATGAGACTATTCCGCCAGATGCGGTATGGGTCGATTGCCGTCAACTGGATGAATACCAGTGCGGTCATTTAGAGGAGGCCATCCATATTCCCCATTCTGAAATAAGCAATCGCCATGAAGAGCTCGACGTTGACAAAAATCGTCCACTTTATTTGTATTGTGCTGGGGGGAAACGAGCCGAAATGGCCAAAAAATGCCTTGAAGCGGAAGGCTACACGCATGTGGTCAATGTAGGTGGCCTTAAAGATGCTATAAAAAAAGCCGGAAAGACTGATTAATCCCTCGTTCTTTCAACAGTGCGTGGCAGCTTATGAAACAACTTGATGGACTGGTTCGATACTCCCTAAGGGGTCAACTGCCCCTGTGGATTTTTATAACAGCTCTGGTAATGGGTGCTTTTGCCCTTAAGTACACAGCACGGGAAGAAGAACCGCAGATCGTCGTCCCTGTCATTGACGTGTTTGTGGAAGCACCGGGATTAAGTGCTCACCAGATCGAAAGGCAAGTTACTACGCCACTGGAAAAACTTCTGGCCCAGATTCCGGGGGTTGAACATGTGTATTCCTCTTCAACCAACGGAATGGCCAATGCGACGCTGCGTTTTTATGTCGGCGAAGACAGGGAAGAATCCATCCTCAACACCTACAACAAGCTCTATTCGAATCAGGACAAAATCCCACCTGTTGTTAGTAACTGGATGCTTAAACCTGTTGAAGTAGACGACGTCCCTATCTTGTTAATCGGCCTCTGGAGTGAAGACCCTGAACAATACAGTGACTTTGAATTAAGACGACTGGCTGACGAAATGGCGATCTGGCTTCAGGGTATTCCACGCACTAGCGAGGTTAATGTCGTAGGTGGTCGACCGCGCAAGGTGCAGATACAGATAAGCCCAGAGAGTCTGGCAGCTCGCAAAACCACTCCCATGGAAGTCATACGTGCGATCCAGAATTCAAATCAGTTGATTGACGCCGGGGACTGGACATTTAACAGCCAGTCTATCCTGATGGAGTCTGGCGATGCGTTTCGCAAAGTGGAAGACCTGGAAAACACTCTGGTCAACGTGATTAATGGAACGCCTGTATTACTTAAAGATGTTGCTCGAATTGTCGATGGACCGGCAGATGCCGAACAATACACCTGGATAGACTTTAACTCTGGCCACCCTGCCTACAATCCCGAAAAAAATGGTTATCCGATGGTCACCCTGAGTGTGGCCAAACAAAGGGGGAGCAATGCTGTTTGGGTAGCAGATGAAGTTCATGAGCTTTTGGCAGAACTGGAAAGAGACCTGCTGCCAGCAGAAATTCATACTGAAGTGATCCGTGATTACGGACAGACAGCCAACGAAAAGGTCAATAATCTTACGACCAGCCTCGCTTTTGCCATCCTCACCGTCGTTATCTTTATTGGCATTTTCCTGGGGTGGCGCGCTGCCGCAGTCGTGGGCTTGGCACTACCCATATGCTATGGAATTACACTGGCTCTGGATCTTGCATTTGGCTATACCATCAACCGGGTTACTCTGTTTGCCCTGATATTGTCTTTGGGCCTTTTGGTCGATGACCCCATCACCGGGGTCGATAATATTTCCCGAAATCTGAAGGAAGGCGATGGCGACTTCCAGGACAAAATTGTCCAGGCCATTGCCGAGATCCGTACTCCCTTGCTGATGTCGACAATCACTATTGCCCTAGCGTTCCTGCCACTGGCATTTATTACTGGAATGATGGGACCTTACATGGCGCCTATGGCTTTTAATGTTCCAGTAAGTGTTGTCCTCAGTACGCTGGTTGCTTTCATTGTTACCCCATGGCTGGCCTCAGTACTCATCAAACCCGGACAGGGCATGATCTCTGAAGACACCCAGGATGGTTTTTACCGAAAGGTCATGACACCTGTTTTGCAAAGCAAACGAAAAAGCAAGGTAGTTCTGTGGAGTGTTCTCATACTATTTTTGCTAACGGCAATGTTGCCTGTTTTGCGACTGGTGCCACTCAAATTGTTGCCATTTGATAACAAAAACGAAATCCAGATTGTTATCGATATGCCGCGCAGAGCAAGCCTGGAGGAAACAGCCGCCAAGGCCAGAGAGGTATCCGCATTAGTAAGGCAACTACCTGAAATCCAGTCTGTCTCGGCGTTTGTCGGCACTGCTTCACCAATGGATTTCAATGGCATGGTGCGCCAATACTATCTTCGCCGGGAAGATTATCAGGCCGATCTCAGGATAAATCTGGTGGATAAGACCAGGCGCGAGCATCAGAGTCACGCAATTGTGCTTAGATTGCGGGAACTACTGGAACCAGTCTACCGCGATCAGATAAAGGTAAAAGTTGTCGAAGTACCCCCGGGGCCACCCGTTCTGAGCACACTGGTGGTCGAAGTCTATGGCAGTAAAATCACCACCTACGCTGAGCAAGAGCGCGCGGCAGAACAACTGGCAGAAAGGATGCGCAGGGAAGCCCATGTGGTTGAAGTAGATACCAGCAAACAAACACCACAATCCAGACTTCGCTTTGTAACAGACAAAAATAAGGCGGCGCTATCCGGAATTGCCACCTCAGACATTAATACAACCCTTGCCCTTGCAAATGCTGGCCTGGACGTCGGCTATGTTCTCATTGAAGATGAAGTGCGCCCTTTACCTATTGAATTAAGGCTACCTCCGAGGGAACGACATTCAGTCAATAATTTTCAGCGGCTGTTTATCAAAGGTCAACTTGGCGCCACTCAACAAGCCAGCCCCGAGGGATTAACTATTACTCCGCAGCCCCTCGTTGCCCTAGGAGAGTTGGGGCAGTTTGAAAATCAGGAGGCTGACAGGGTTATTCTGCACAAAGACCTTAGACCTGTGGTCTATGTTACTGCTGAGCTCAATGGCCGTACACCGGCAGAAGTCATTGCCGACCTAAACGCTGACCAGATTGATCTGGAAGCAATCGGTCACGCTAATGAAGAAACCACGGCATGGGAAGATCGAAATTTCCTTAATAATGGTGCAGGTGACTATTGGTCCGTGGATAGCAATATTGAATTAAAATGGACTGGCGAAGGTGAATGGCTAATAACCAAGGACGTTTTTCGGGATATGGGGCTGGCATTCCTGTTTGCGCTGTCCGCTATTTTTGTTCTGCTGCGAATCCAGACCGGCTCAATTTCCATTTCACTAATTATCATGTCGGCTATTCCCTTAACCACTATAGGCATCATGCCCGGTTTCTGGCTACTTAACAGCCTTGGTGAACGAACGGTCGCTGGAGCCCCGGATCCTGTGTTATTCACGGCAACGGCCATGATTGGCATGATTGCACTGGCGGGCATTGTGGTCCGAAACTCACTCATTCTGGTTGAGTTCATCAATCAGTCTTGCGCACAGGGCGCTCCCCTGCGAGAAGCGCTACTCAGTGCCGGTAGCGTTAGAATGCGCCCCATACTGCTTACCGCAGGCACTACCTTGCTGGGCAACCTGGTAATAACGCTGGACCCGGTCTTTAGCGGCCTGGCCCTTGCCATTATTTTCGGCATACTGGCATCCACCCTGTTTACTCTGGTCGTGGTACCTGTTGTATATCATCTGGTGTTCTGCACAGATGACCCACTTAAAGATGAGGCACTTCCCACATGAGCAACCATCTGTCTGAAAAACAGGTCATCTCAATAAAAAAATGGCTTCTACCTGTAATCGCCGTCATTGGTCTGGTAGTGGTTATCGCCTGGATGGCCGGCATCTTTAGTAACAAGATTGAACCCGGGCTGGATTCAGATACTCCCAGGGAGTTGGCAAATGCTATTTCCGTGGACATCGAGCGGGTGCAAAACTATGAGCCGGTTCCCGCCTCTATTGCAGCCAGACAAACAACTGTTATCTCGTCGAGAGTTCTGGCGCGAATTACGGATATTCTTGTAAACGCGGGTGACAAAGTTTCTCATGGTGATCTCCTGGTGACGCTGGAAAACAATGATTTTCAGGCTCAGGTTCAACAGGCACGCGCCCGGGTAAATGCTTTGGACGCCAGGCTAACTGAGGCACAAACCGACTTGAATCGAAGCAGGCAATTGCGGGAAAGCGGCGTATTGTCCCAATCTGATCTGGATCGAGCTCGCGCAAACCACGATAGCCTAGTCGCAGAAATAGAAGCAGCGAGGCAGGCCCTGGATCAATCAGAAACCTTGCTTGGCTATACCCGTATCCAGTCACCCATCGACGGCCTCGTTGTCGACCGCTTTTCCGAACCGGGAGATACAGTTTCTCCCGGTGTACAGATATTGACTCTCTACAACCCCACAACTCTTCGGGTTGAGGCACAGGTTAGGGAATCCCTGTCACTGTCCCTGGCTCAAGGACAGTCCCTGCAAGTTGAAATCCCGTCACTGAATAAAACCCTCAACGCCGTAATTGAAGAAAGAGTCCCTGCAGCGGATCCCGGTTCACGGAGTTTTCTTGTCAAGGCCAGGCTGGAACAAACGCCGGGACTTCAACCAGGAATGTATGCACGATTAATGATTCCATCCAGTATTGAGGAGCAAATACTGGTACCGGCTGACCGAATCGGCCAAGTCGGACAGATGCAAATTGCATGGGTAGCAAGCCCACAAGGGAACATCGAAAGGCGCTTTGTTCGCACAGGCACCTTGTATCCAGACGGCCGCATCCAGATCACATCGGGACTTGATTCGAATGACCTAATTTTGCCAATCCCTGAGTATGTTGCTGCGCCCTGATGACCATTAGTAAATTAGTACTTTCACAAGCGCAAAAGCAGGAAATTAGGGGAAAAACCTCCGCCTGGATCAGAAAAGCCAGCCATATCTGGCAGAAGACATTTACCGAAATCCCGGTATATTTTGATTTACGAGGCAAGACATCAGGCATGTATGTTGTTCGAGGTCACTGGACACACCAAGAACAAAAGATTCGTTATAACCCGGTGATATTTGCCCGGCATTTTGAAGAAAGTTGCGCCACAACGATCCCTCACGAAGTCGCCCATCATATTTGCTATGAACTTCACGGGGAAAAAACCAAGCCTCATGGCAAGGAATGGCGCGAAATCATGCTTGCCTTTGGAGTCCCCGCTGAACCGACCTGCAAATTAGACCTGAGTGAGATTCCTCAAAAGAAGATGAAGCGATTTAAATATATCTGCGATTGCGGATCTCACCAGCTCACCATTATTCGACACAACCGTATTCAACGAGGAAAAAGTCGCTATGCCTGCCCAAAATGCCATGCCACGCTCACGAGAGCCTAGCTATCAGGTTTGGCGGGGCATTACCGGTTAATAAAGTTTTGGTGTGTTGGCAAATTAGCTGCTTGCTGTTCGATACTTATTCTGAGCTTATCCAGCCTGCTTTACCACCACCAACGATGACGACTTGCTCAATTTTATTTTTTTCTTTCACTTCTAATAACTTTAGTATGTTGTTCGGCAAAAAAGAATTTCGCATCGAGTATAAGAACTTTTTCAGGCGGAACCAGTATTAATCCCACTTGTAATGAATTTCATTCGGTCTTGGCAGCAATGCGATCAACAGTTATCCTGTCTAACCCATAAATGACGTGCTCGGAGCACCCATAATCTAATTGGACAATACGGCAGTTTTCGAGGTCTCACTCGAACCCAATGATGCCCGCCGCCTTGCCAGTCTCTGCGGGCAATTTGACCAACACCTCAGACTCATTGAACAGCGCCTGGATGTGCATATACGCAATCGTGGCAATCAGTTTTCTATTGAAGGGGAAACGGATATAGCCAGAGTCGCTATGCGTGTTGTTGAGGATTTGTATGACCAGACTCGTCGCAAGTCGGATCTTACGGCGGACGAAGTGCATTTGCGCCTGCAATCTTCACAGGTAGAGGAATCTGCTGCCAACGACAGCAGTCCACAAAGCGCTGTCAGTATTCGAACCAAAAAGGAAACCATTAAGCCCCGCGGCCTAAACCAGATCGAGTATGTTCGACGAGTCCGCGAGCACGACATTAACTTTGGCATTGGCCCTGCCGGTACCGGCAAAACCTATCTGGCAGTGGCTTGCGCCGTGGAAGCCTTGATAAAGGATCGAGTCGAACGCATATTATTGGTAAGACCCGCGGTAGAGGCTGGGGAGAAACTGGGATTCCTGCCGGGAGATTTGTCCCAGAAAGTCGACCCTTATTTGCGCCCCCTGTACGACGCACTCTACGAAATGCTCGGTTTTGAGACGGTTAGCAAACTGATAGAACGCAATATCATTGAAGTAGCTCCCCTCGCCTATATGCGAGGAAGAACACTTAACCACGCGTTTGTCATACTCGACGAGAGCCAGAATACCACCCGCGAACAAATGAAGATGTTTTTAACCCGTATTGGCTTTGGGTCTACCGCAGTGATTACTGGCGATGCCACTCAAATTGACCTGCCGGGTAATGTTCGTTCGGGATTAATGCATGCCCGTGAAGTACTTGCCAAGGTAGAAGGCATCAGTTTTACCAACTTCAGTTCCAAGGACGTTGTTCGTCACCCCATCGTTCAGCGAATCGTGGAAGCTTACGAGTCCGCCGAGGGCGGCCCCCAGCATGCTACCGAGGATAAGCCTAAAAAATCCTCCACCGACAAAAAAAACGATTAGCGTGAGTATTATTTTGGACTTTGAAAATGCCACGTCCCATTCGACGCCGGACGTCGAAACATTTGAGCAATGGGTGAATGCAGCACTCAGCGAACGTTATGACCATGCGGAACTCAGCATGCGTATCGTTGACGAAGAGGAAATGAAAGATCTGAATAACCAATTCCGTGAACAGGACAAGCCCACCAACGTGCTTTCCTTTCCTGCAGAATTGCCAGAAGGTCTAGACATCCCTCTGCTTGGCGACATTGCTATTTGTGCCCCGATAGTTGAGCGTGAAGCCGGTGAGCAGAATAAGCCGATCACATCACATTATGCACATATGGCCGTGCACGGATCCTTGCATCTTGCAGGGTATGACCATATAGATGACCAGGAAGCTGAAGAAATGGAAGCCCTCGAAATCACCATTCTCAGGCAGCTTGGATTTGAAAACCCATACGAGAGAGATCAATAAATCGCTGCGGAAGAGCAGCAATAAATACATCATGAGCAACGACGACAAACCTCCTTCGAAACAGACCAGTTGGCTAGACCGGCTGGTCAATAGACTGTCACCCGCACCAGAAAACCGCGACCAGCTAGCGGATATTCTGCAAAGGTCCCACAAATCCAACATTATTGATGATGATGCCCTGCAAATTATGGAAGGCGCCATGCGCATTTCTGAGCTGCATGCAGGCGACATTATGATCCCGCGCTCCCAAATGGAGATCCTGAAGCTAAGTGCCAGCCCTTCAGACATCCTGAAGCAAATCACTGAGTCTGGGCACTCCCGCTTTCCCGTGGTGGACGAATCCGCCGACGATGTAAAGGGTGTTCTGCTAGCAAAAGATATGCTTCCCTTTATTAAGGGAGACTTCTCTGCACTGGAGATCAAACCATTGCTTCGTCCCGCCGTAATTATCCCCGAGTCCAAACGACTTAGCGTCTTGTTGCGTGAGTTTCGTGAACGACGCTATCACATGGCGATTGTGATTGATGAATACGGCAGTGTTAGTGGACTGGTTACTATTGAAGACATTTTGGAAGAAATCGTAGGTGATATTGAAGATGAAACCGACGAAGCTGAATCCGAGAGCATTCAATCCATTGGGGAGAACCTCTTTCTGGTGGAAGCCCAAACCGAAGTCGAGGATTTCAACGAGTACTTCGATTCCGGGTTAAGTGAAGAAGAATACGACACTGTCGGCGGGCTGGTGACCAGCGTTCTGGGGCATCTCCCTGAAGTCGGTGAAAAAGTTGAGATCGAAGACTTTATGTTTGAAGTCGCCGAAGCTGACAACCGAAGAATCCTGAAGCTTCATGCGAGTCAGCTACCTCGCCCCAGCCTCGTGTAATTTTATTTACCGCCTTCGCCAACTGTTATTGTGAAAGCACTAAAATATTTGCTCGTCCTGCTCGCTGGAGCAAGCATACATTTTAGTTTTTCTCCTTACGACTTCTGGCCGGCTGGCATAGCCGGCCTACTTTTGTTCTGCAGTGTTATTGTCTCTGCAGAGCGCCCCAAATCAGCCTTTTTTCTCGCCTTTGTCTTTGCAGCAGGCTTTTTTGGAGCCGGGGTCAGCTGGGTCTATGTCAGTATTCATACCTACGGTGAAGTCCCTGCCTTCCTGGCTATTATTTTTACCTCCGGGTTCGCTCTTTTCCTGGCATTACTTTTTGCCCTACCCTGGCTGCTTTATCCAATTATCGGAAATACGACAGGGCTCCGCCTTTTTTGCTTTCCACTTTTTTGGTTGCTGAGCGAATGGCTTCGCGGCTGGCTTCTCACCGGATTCCCCTGGCTTTATCTGGGCTATGCCCATGTCGACAGCCCAATGAGTGGATGGATTCCAGTGATTGGCGTACTGGGCACAGGACTTCTGATTGCCATTGCCGTCGCTGCTATCAATTTTGCGCTAATTCATCGCTCCACACGGATTACCGGATTATCCGGGGTGACTCTTTTGATGATTTTTATTCCGGGAATAATGCTTTCACCTGTCGAATGGACAAACACCACCGACACACAAATCCCTGTGACCATGGTGCAGCCAGACATACCCATGAGAGATAAATGGAATCCGGCCCGGGCGGATGAAATTTTGCTCAAACTGGAAGATTTAAGTTCAGACGCCTGGAAGCCGGGTCTGCTGGTTTGGCCGGAAGCGGCTATCCCATATGTTGGAGATGCCGCAGATCCATATGTCGAGTTTCTCAACTCGCTGGGCAGCCAGTCTGATACCGCTATTATTACCGGGCTCCTGACATACGACGCCGAACGAGACACCTACCTGAACAGCATTGCGGGTCTGGGTAAGGCCGACAACATCTATCACAAACAGAGGCTGGTTCCTTTTGGCGAATATGTTCCTTTAGAAAACCTGCTTCGTGGCACCATGCACTTTTTTGATTTACCCATGTCTGTAATAAGACCTGGTCCTGGCGGGCAATCGCCACTTTCTTTTGACTATCTGGGAGAAAGCTTTCTATTGGCGCCGGCGCTCTGCTATGAGATTGCCTATGCCTGGCTCGTTAGGGAGATGGCCGCCGATTCAAATATGCTGGTGACGCTCAGCAATGATGCCTGGTTTGGTACCAGTATCGGCCCCTGGCAGCATATGCAAATTGCACAGGCACGCGCTCTGGAAAACCAAAAACCGCTATTAAGGGTCACCAACAACGGGATTACCGCATTGGTTGACCACCAAGGCCTTATTGTGGAAAAGGTTCCACAGTTTCAGAGTGCTTCCTTAAGAACAATGATTGAACCACGTACTGGACAAACACCATTTACCCGGCATGGACAACTTTTCTCCATGAGTCTGGCCGGTTTGATGTTGATTTATGCGATCTTTCGCTCGGTACAAGGTCACCGGTTTCAAAAGTGGTTGGTTTAAAAACCACAAACTTCAGCCAAGACAAAAAACGGCGAGCTTCCTTGTGGATAGCCCGCCGTTTATTTGCGCCCTAATTGGTGATCAAAGGAAGCAAATCACGGTCATGGTGATAACGCACTTCACTGACATTATCGAAAATCATGGTTGCACCAACGTCCGCTGAGTAGGCTGGCCATTTCGGCAACCCATCATGATTGGGGTCACCATAGCGGGCAAAATTTACCCAGGCACTGCTCATTTTGTAGGCCATCGCAGCCGCCTCTGGCCCTCCTCCGGTAGACGTCGATACCAGCTCGGCATTATTAAACACATAAGGAATTTCAGCACAGTGCCAGGCCATGGCAATGCCATCCATCACCGGTGAAAACCGGGTGAAGACATAGGAATAAACAGGAGCGCCATCTTGCCGTACTTTTGCAAGCACGGCATCGGCCGTGCCAGGTCGATAGTGGTCATCAATAAAATACGCGTCGGCCAGTGATTTATTTGGATAGGCTTTGAGGAATTCGCGCTCAACCGCTCTGGCATTATCACCAAAACGCGACTGTAACTTCTGGCGGGCGTATTGATCAGACCAGTCGTTCTTGTTATCCGCTAACAACGACTCGGGTGAGTTGCGAATAACCGTCGGACGTTCTGTAAGATTACTACCGATCAACAGCGGAATATCCTTGGCACGCTCTGACCAAACATTACCCGTGGGGTGCGTTACCAGAACATTGTCTATTGACGGTCCCCAGGTAAGATCGAATCCGGTTTGCTCTTCCGCTTGCCTTAGCGCTGAAAGCAGATCCAAATACGGAATTTCTTCTAACTGACCAACTTCGCTTTCATCCAGACCCAGTACATCCAGCGTGGCTTCTATAATTCCCGCCGAATTACCGGTGGTATCGGTCACCGACGCACCGCTTTGTACAATCGCCTTGTGAAACAACCCGTCAGCGCTTTCCATGGCCGTCAGGGCCCGAACCTTACGGCCGCCACCTGACTGCCCCATGATAGTCACATTCTCAGGATCGCCGCCAAAATGTTCAATGTTCGCCTGTATCCACTCCAGTGCCGCCACAAGATCTGCCAAGCCCACATTGGCAGAGTATTTATATTTATCACCATAGGCCCCAAGGTTTAGAAATCCCAAGGCATTGATTCGGTGGTTAAGGGTAATCACCACAACGTCGCCCGATTTGCTTAGGTTATGCCCATCAAAACCAACCATTTCTATACCAGACCCATTGGTAAAACCCCCGCCATGAATCCATACCATAACCGGGCGCTCACCATCGTCAGAAATTTCAGGTGTCCATATATTCAGAAACTGACAATCTTCATTCATCGGCATATAACGGTGAGGGTTGAATAACTCGTCATTTGCCACACCGTCTGAGGAGGGAATCAGACAGTTTTCCCCAAATTTAACTGCCGTGCGAATGCCCTCCCAGTGATCCACTGGTTGCGGCATCATAAACCTCTCAGCCTGCGCGTAACGTACTCCCCGAAAGTTGTATATGCCGTCGGCGTAACCACCCATAAGCGTGCCCGCTTCGGTTTCAACCAGGGTTTTATCGGAAGAGGCCTCGTACGCCCTAAAATCTTGTGCACTGGTTATGTTGCCTGCAAATGCTAGGACAAGTGCTACTGACCATAATATTTGTTTGTGCATGTTCACACCCTTCGGGAAGCAATTTGTTCTGTGGTTATATGTCTTGGAAAATCGTCAAGCTTTAATTGTATATTATATTCTGTACAAGAAGCCCTTCGAACAAAGGGAGGAAGCATTTTTTGCGGAAGCAACTAACCTACGTTTACCGGGGTTTAGAAACTTTTGCTCCCTGACTTAGGCTAAAAGCTTATCCACAAAGACAATAACGCCATCAGTGGTGGCACATAAATTAGCGAAAGCAGAATAGAGCTGGAAACCATGGCAACTGCCGTATCAAAATCCAGTTTGGCAAGAATCGAATAGGTAGTGGAAACAAAACCCACGGGCGCGGCACTACACAGGACTGCGATGAACAGGGTTTCCTCTGTTAAGCCAAACAGGCTAGCAATCGATAACCCTATCAATCCGCCTATCAGCACACGGATTAAGATCACTTTACCGAACAGGTTAAATTCGATACTACGAAGCGAAAAGGATGCTCCCAGGGCAATTAGCAGTGTTGGTGCTGTCATGTCGGCCAAAGGCTTCAAAAAACTCATCAGGGGAACAGGGATTTCCGTCGAAGTGACATTTAAGCTCATCGCGACGATAAGCGCCCATAGGGGCGGCGATGAAACAACTTTTTTAGCAATGTCACGCCCCCCGATTTGCTCATCCGAAAACCGAAACGCCAAACCATAAGAAAAACTGGTCTGGATAATCGCGACACCCACATCAAATAGGAGCACATAAGCCAGCACATTTTCGCCATACCCCCAAAGCACGAAAGGAATCATCATGGCGTTGTTGATCATCATGCTGCAGAGAATAAGACTGCCCAATTTACGACGATCCGTGACTTGGCGACGAAACATCCAGTAAGCCACGGGAACATTCAGAACAATCACGATCATGGCAACCAAGGGCAGAAGTAGATCTTCCTTACCCAGCTCCAGACCGCTGACATTTACCAGCAAAATAGCTGGCATCAGGGCAAAGAACATCAACTGCAAGAGCACGCCAGCCTTGGCCGTATCCAGTACAGAGATTCTTCGCAATAGCATTCCCAGTCCAAAAAACAGGAACACCGGCATCAGGTTTTGATAAAGCTCAAACAATTATTCGTCTCTCAATTTAATTTTGTTACTTCTGTCCAAACCCGATTGTTCACGGGAGATCTGCCTACTGCGTCACATTTATTCACAAGACTATATGCCAGCGGCATGAAACTTGCGTGTATTTGAGACGTCAATTCAAAAATAATCAGGCAAAACCTGACTCAGGAGTTACAGATAGATGCAATACACCAAGGCAATAGTCGACTTAATACAGGAGGCCCGTCGGCGCGCCCCAAGTGAGGACAAACCCAGTATCAAACTTGCCAACCCGGACGTCTTGTTTGAATTACTTAGACTCTACCAGAAATCTTCCGACGCCATCTTTAAAGCGTTGGTAAAAGAGGTCTTCAATCTGGCCGGCGACCCCTGGCCCGAAAGACTCGAAGCCAAACCTAAAGAAAAGAAAGAGGTGGCTGAAGACGAGGTTCCAGAAGGCTATGTTGTTAAGGTCTACCGGGGCCAAACCGTGCTTGAACGCAAGGCTACGACTGACAAACCAGAATCCAGTCGACCTAAAAGAATATATCGCGGGCAAGTTGTCGTCTGACAAATTCACTTTTCAATCGACAAGCTGTATTCGCTCTGCCAGTGCCGTTTTAATATGCGCTTGCAGGGCCTGACAAGCCACCCCGGAATCACCAGATGCCGCAATCAGGCTGATACCAATTTTGCCCAGCCCGGGTAATTTTCCCGTCTTGCTGGCTGCATGCAAATTTTTAGGCACCGTACTGCGCGCCAGAACGGTAATGCCCAAACCTTCTTCCAGTGCCGAACGAATGCCTGCCAGATCAGGAATGGTATAGATCACTTTCCAGTTTATTTGCTTTTCATTGAGTGCATTCGTCGCTGAAGATCGATAAATGCACCCTTCAGGTGCGGCGATAAGCGCCACTTGCGTCTCCTCTGGTGCGAAGTCTCGCCCACTGACCCAAACCAGGTCGTCTGTCATGATTAAATTCTTGCCCGCTTCGGAGGGAGTCCTGTGCAACCCCAACACCAAATCATATTCACCCTTATCCAGCGCGGCCAAAAGATTTCTGGAAAGGTCACAATTAACTTCCAGTGTCACATTTGGGTTTTCTGCAGCGAAGCGCCCGATTATTCGAGGCAACAGGGTAGTCGCAAATTCGCTGGGTATCCCCAAGCGAACCCGGCCTTCTATTGCCGGCTGTTGTAGCTCCCTTATAACACGATCATTCAACGTCAAAATTTGCCGAGCATAGTCCATGACCAAATCACCTGCAGCAGTGAGTTTTAATGCCGAGGACTTACGATCAAATAGTGGCTCGCCTACCATTTGCTCCAATTTTTTTATCTGAAAACTAATCGCTGCCTGTGAACGTCCTAGCGCATCACCTGCGAGTGTGAAGCTCCCACGTTCAATAATTGTTACCAATGTCCTGAGCACATCCATCGGTAGATTTTTGCGTGCAATCAGATTGTCTCGTTCTTCTGGCATATGCCGTTCCAATACTCCAAAAACAAGAATAAATATTTCTTATAAACAGATATTAACTATTAATTTAACAAATGCAATTTACTGGCGTAATCTTCGGTTTAATTGATCGATACCACCAGAGGCTTTTCATCATGTCCGAGCTGGACCCGGCACTTTTACGGACGCCGTTATTTGATCTTCACAACAAACTTGGAGCCCGCATGGTGCCCTTTGCCGGTTATGCGATGCCTGTGCAATATCCCTCAGGCATCAAGAGCGAGCACCTGCATTGCCGCCAAAACGCCGGTCTATTTGATGTTTCCCATATGGGCCAGGTCGTTATTTCAGGGGAAGGAGCCACTGCAGCCCTTGAAAGACTGCTCCCTGCAGATTTAGACGCGCTAAAGATAAATCAACAGTGCTACAGCTTTCTCACCAACCCTGAAGGCGGGATAATTGATGACCTAATCATTACTCGCTGGGCCCAGGATCGTTACTTCATCGTGATCAATGCCTCACGCAAACCTGAGGACCTGCTGCACTTGCGAGAAGGCCTACCGCAAAGTCTGGAAATTAATGAACTTGATTCACAGGCACTCATCGCTATTCAGGGCCCCAACGCTGTATCTGTCATCGAAAAACACTGGCCCGAAGCCGCGGAAGTTCGTTTTATGAATGGTATTCACGTGCGCTACGGCGAGACCACGCTGTTCCTAACGCGCTCCGGATACACCGGCGAAGATGGCTACGAACTTTCCATCCCAGCTGACCTGGCAGAAGAAATAGCCGAAAACCTGCTAAATGATAAGGCGCTGGAACCCATTGGTTTGGGCGCACGGGACTCACTCCGCCTGGAAGCCGGGCTTTGCCTTTACGGTCATGATTTGGACGAACAAATCACCCCGGTGGAAGCAGGCCTGTCGTGGGCAATTTCGGAGTCCAGAAGACCCGGCGGTACTAAAGCCGGAGGGTTCACCGGCGCAGAAAAAATTATGCGCCAGCTTCAGAAAGGCACAGAAAAAATACGTGTCGGCCTCGATATAGAGGGGCGCGCACCCATTCGTGAAGGCGCCCAAATAGTCGATATCGAAGGTAAAAATATTGGCATAGTCACCAGTGGCGGCTTTGGCCCTTCTGTTGAGAAACCTGTGGCCATGGCTTATGTAAAATCCAGCTTTGCGTCCAATGGAACAGAGGTATCAGCCCTCGTTCGCGACAAGCCACGACCTGCCAAAACCTGCAAGCTACCCTTTATCAAGCCCGGCTACTTCCGCGGCTAATACATAACCTTTTAATCTCAGGTACCTGTTTTGACCCAGATCCAAAATCCAGAATCCCCTTTTGTTCAGAGGCACCTTGGTATCAATGCAAAAGACCAGGCTGAAATGCTCGAACAAATTGGCACAGAAAGCATTGACGAGCTGATCAAGCAAGTTATTCCTGCTTCTATCCGTGCCCGGGCACCTCTGGAATTACCCGCCGGTCTCACCGAAGAAGAGGCGTTGGCGAAACTCAAGGAAATGGCTGACAGAAACCAGCCTTTTAAATCCTATATTGGTCAAGGCTACTACGGCTGCCATACCCCCAAGGTGATATTACGCAACCTTCTGGAAAATCCTGCCTGGTACACGGCCTACACTCCTTACCAGCCAGAAATCTCGCAAGGTCGCCTGGAAGCCCTGCTGAATTTCCAGACTATGATTGGCGACCTCACTGGCATGCCTCTGGCAAATGCCTCACTTCTCGACGAAGCTACCGCAGCGGCAGAAGCCATGACCCTCTGTCGTCGAATGAGTAAATCCAAAGGCAATGTCTTTTTTGTTGACGAGGATGTTTTCCCGCAGACGCTGGAAGTCATCCAAACCCGCGCCAAACCCTTGGGTATTGAAGTATGCGTAGGCAATCCCGAAAAGGATCTCAACGATCAGAAATACTTTGGTGTCCTGGTTCAGTACCCCGGGGCCAGCGGCCAAATTCGACGCCCCGAAGCAGTCAACGGCATTTGTGCTCAAGCTCATGAGCAGAAAGCACTTGTCGCTGTAGCTGCCGATCTATTGGCCCTTACCCTGCTCAAATCTCCCGGTTCCCTGGGTGCCGATATAGCGCTAGGTTCCAGTCAACGCTTTGGTGTATCTCTCGGATTTGGCGGCCCACATGCTGCCTATATGGCTACCCAGGACGCGTTTAAACGATCTATGCCTGGTCGTGTAGTCGGGGTATCTATTGACGCTGACGGCAATCAGGCCTGCCGCCTGGCATTACAAACTCGCGAACAACACATACGACGTGAGAAAGCGACCAGCAACATCTGTACAGCGCAGGTACTGTTGGCCGTTATCGCCAGCATGTACGCCGTCTACCATGGTGGAGAGGGCTTGCGCAGGATTGCCCAAAAGGTAAACGAATTAACTACATTGGTCGCTGCCGGAATCAACTCCCTGGGGTTTACCACTGCCAACCAAACCTGGTTTGACACCCTGAGTATCCATACCGACGAAAAGACCACAGAAATCCATTTGGCAGCTCTCGATCGGGGCATAAATTTGCGCCCTATCAACAGCAAAACTCTTGGTATTTCGCTTGACGAAACCACCACCCTTGAAGACGTCAAACAGCTACTGGAAATTTTTGCTCTCGACAGGAATGTCCATATTGATCTGGATACCCTGAAGCCAGAAGCAGGCGAGGCTCTGGAGACTGAGCTCCTTCGGCAAGACGACATCCTGACCCACGAGGTGTTTAATCGGTATCACACAGAAACAGAAATGATGCGCTATTTGCGTCGCCTCGCCGACAAGGATATCGCTCTGGACCGCAGCATGATCCCTCTGGGATCCTGCACGATGAAACTGAATGCTGCTTCTGAGATGGTGCCAGTCACTTGGGAAGCCTTTGCCAATATGCATCCGTTCGCTCCTCTGCAACAAGCCCAGGGGTATCTCCAGATGATTCAGGAGCTGGAAGATATGCTCTGCAAGGCCACCGGTTACAGCGCCATCAGCTTGCAGCCAAATGCCGGCTCACAGGGCGAATACGCCGGCCTTTTGGCGATTCAAGCCTGGCATCAATCACGCGGGGAAGGCCATCGCAATATTTGCCTGATACCCAGCTCGGCTCACGGGACCAACCCGGCGTCAGCGCAAATGTGCGACATGAAAGTTGTGGTTGTTGCCTGTGATACCAATGGCAACGTGGATCTTGCAGATCTACAAAGCAAATGCGAGACCCATTCAGACAACCTCGCAGCTATCATGGTGACCTACCCCTCAACTCATGGCGTGTTTGAGGAAAAAATCACCGAGATTTGCGATCTGGTACACCAGCATGGCGGCCAGGTTTACGTCGATGGCGCAAATCTCAATGCCATGGTGGGACTCTGTTATCCAGGCCAATTTGGTGGTGATGTATCACACCTAAATTTGCATAAAACTTTTTGTATTCCACATGGTGGTGGTGGTCCGGGCGTTGGACCCATTGGCGTTGGGGCGCACCTTGCGCCCTTTATGCCAGGCCATGGCGCGCTGTCCAATACCGAAGAACAGAGTAAAAACTTGGTTGGCGCTGTTTCTGCTGCGCCCTTCGGCAGTGCCAGCATCCTGCCCATCAGCTGGATGTACATCAACATGATGGGAGGAGAAGGCCTGACGCGTGCCACCCAAATAGCCATCCTCAACGCGAACTATGTCGCCGAAAGATTGAAGCCACACTTTCCCGTACTTTACTCGGGCACAAATAATCGAGTGGCCCATGAGTGCATTATTGATTTGCGCCCACTCAAGGAGTCATCTGGAATCAGCGTAGAGGACGTTGCCAAGCGGCTGATAGATTTTGGTTTTCATGCCCCAACCATGTCCTTTCCGGTATCCGGGACCCTGATGATCGAACCAACAGAAAGTGAATCCAAGGCTGAACTGGACAGATTCTGCGATGCAATGATTTGCATTCGCAAAGAAATTGCTAAAGTAGAACGCGGCGAATGGCCTCAAGATGATAATCCACTGGTCAACTCTCCCCATACCGCGCAAAAACTATGCGTTAGCGAATGGCCGCACGCCTACAGTCGTGAAACCGCAGCCTATCCACTGGACTATTTGAAAATGAACAAATACTGGTCGCCTGTTGCTCGCGTCGATAATGTCTACGGTGACAAGAACCTGATTTGCTCCTGTCCAAGCATACAAGACTATGCGTAGTGAACCCCTCACTTGAGCTCAAGCTGATCAGTGAATATCACCGTTGAGTCGTCACTATACTGTCCAAAATCAAGGAAAAACCAATTTTTAACTAATCTCAATCTTGTAGACCTTCACAGGCTGTTATGATCCCTCGCCGACAAAATCTTTCAAAGACCAAACAGAGCGAAATTATCTCTTGCGTGTAACCTCTCAGGACATTCTGCACGGGCCAATAGGAAACACCCTGTACCGAATGACAGTGCCTATGGTCATTGGCATTTTTTGCATGATGGCTTTTAGTGCCGTGGACATTTTCTTTGTCTCGATGATGGGATCGCAAGAACTGGCTGCGATCAGTTTTACCCTACCAGTCACTATGATGCTGTTTAACCTGATCATCGGTCTCAGTGTCGCCACTTCCGTCATGGTTGGCAGTGCCATTGGTCGGGGCGACCACGATCAGGCAGCGCGTCTGACCACAGACAGTCTCATGTTTACGGTAGTTTTAACCCTGGCTGTGTCTACCGCCGGGTTCTTTACCATCGATCCCCTGTTCCGCCTACTGGGGGCCAGTGAGCTGACGTTACCCCTTATCCACGAGTACATGGATATCTACTACATTTGCTTCGGCTTGATGGTCATTCCCATGGTTGGGAACTCAGCCATACGTGCCACCGGCGATACCAAATGGCCCAGCATATTGATGATTGCGGGCGGGCTGATCAACGTCATCCTGGATCCCATCCTTATTTTTGGTTTTGGCCCTATACCAGCCATGGGCGTGGCTGGAGCTGCCTGGGCGACAGCCGGATCCTGGGTAATTGGCTTTTTTGCCGGGTTCTACCTTCTCTATGCGCGTGAGAAATTGATCACCTTTAGCATGCCCCCATTTGACGTTATCTACAGGCACTGGCAAAAAATGCTCAAGACAGGCGTGCCCATTTCCGTTGCCAATATGATGACCCCCGCTGCCGCTGCAGCCCTGACGGCCTTTGTTGCCCAGTCCGGGGAAATCGCCGTTGCTGGCCTGGGCGCAGGGAACCGTATCGAAGTATTCAGTCTGGTCATCCCCTTTGCGATTACTGCCGCACTTTCACCGTTTATGGCCCAAAATCTGGGCGCCGGAAATTTAGAAAGAGCTCATGAATCGCTGGTGCTTTGTGTCAAATTCATTCTCAAGTTCCAATTCGGGGTTTTTGTAATTTTTGTCGGGGGCGCATGGTGGCTCGCACAGGTTTTCTCCACAGACCCGGAGATTGTTAAGGTCGCCCGAATCTATCTTTGGATCATGCCGTTGGGACTGGGGTTCTACGGAATTATCGTTGTACTGAATACGGCATTTAACGCCCAACACCGATCGGAACGCACGCTGATATTGAGCTTGATACGAATTTTGCTGCTCTATATCCCACTCGCCTGGCTTGGCGGGCATTTGTTTGGAATCCCGGGCATCTTTGCCGGCGCAACTATTGGTAATGGTATTGCCGCACTGGGGGGATGGTATTACTACATTCACACCCGCCCACAACCGAGCACCTAAAATAAAAACTTTTCTGTGATGCATCTCTCATAACATGCCCAGAATGGCATAGGTATTGCTCATACCTAGGGACCGAAATGCGATTCGCTACTCGGTTTCACAGGCAAACATAGTTTAGCCAACGAAGGTTCAAACTACACAGGAATATACCTATGACTAGGCGCAAGTTTTACCTAGCTCTTTTTTCGCTCTTTCTTTTTTCACCCCTCCTTCAAGCACAAGAAACGATTTATAGCCTTCAGGACCATCTGGACATTGTCTGGGTGTTAGTTGCGGGCGTACTGGTCTTCTTTATGCAGGCAGGCTTTGCCCTGCTGGAAACCGGCATGTCACGGGCAAAAAACGCCGTCAACGTCATGATGAAAAACTACACTGATGTCTGTATGGCCAGTGTCATCTTCTGGCTTATTGGCTATAGCTTGATGTTCGGTGAAAACACGACAGGCTTTTATGGTTTCTCCGGCTTTGGCCTTGAGGGAGATACAGCCTTTGACTATGTCTACCTGTTTTTTCAGGCAATGTTTGCAGCGACGGCGGCAACCATTTGTTCCGGTGCCATGGCCGAAAGAACCAAATACAACTCTTATATTTTGTCCGCCGCTGTGTTGATTGCCCTGGTCTACCCTATTTACGGAAGCTGGGTCTGGAATGGCGATGGCTTCCTCTGGGCATTACCGGTCTCCTTCCTAGTCTACTTTATGATCAGCAAGGTCATGGGACTTCGTTCCGACTCATTGCATGAGCAACTAGGCCTGGATGTAACGGAGCACGCGGAAATTGGTTTTCCTGAATTTCAGCAAAACCAGACGTTCAAGACCGGGAGCTAAGAGATGGCAGACAAACGCACACGCAGAGTAGTTTTTACTGCGCTTTCACGGGTGTTTGAAGGAAATAAAGTATACGACGCCATGCTGCTTTGGCAGACACGCTTAGCCAACGCCCCTGATTCCGCCGCAGCGGATACCATTAAGGCCATTTGTGATGCCATGGGCTCACGCGATCTTTATCAAGAGCTCTACCGGCAACTCAAGGAATGCTCTAGCATGGCGGATTATCTTTTGAAAGAGGACCCGCTGCCACAGCTCAAAAGTTACGCGGCCAACCAGAGCGGAATCGAAGATGCACCGGCTCGAAGCTTTGGCGTATTTGTCGTTCAAATTGGACGATCACTTGATTTGATTGAATACCCAAATCTGCCGATGCAAATTAAACGTGCACTCAGGGCCAAAGGTGTCGATGCAAGCGCTGCGGACCAGATCGAAACCATGATTCGTGAAGACAAGGCGAGACGTATTCCTGAGTCTATGCTAGGCGAGTATGCAACTGCGGCTCATATTATTTATGTGGTACTTGCAGAGGTTCTCGGCCCTGTGCAGGCTGACGACATATTGAGCAACTCGGTCAAAATGGTGGATCGCTCTAAATACGGCAAGGCGTATTCCGCACGTAATTTTTTGTAACGCTAGAACGGGTAAACCCATCTTTTAATCATCCTTAGGTTTACACACAGGTGGGCAAGGACGCCCCTTTTTGTCATAAAGTTTACGGAATAGCCGCCTCTACCGGCACCTCAAAGACAAATAGACAAAATCAGGAGACCCAGAACGCTTCCAGGACTGTTATTCGACCGTCTAGACCCTATAATGTGCGCCCTTCGAAGACATACTTTTTGAACCACTTTTTTCGGGAATAAACCGCACGCATGCAGGATCAATATAACCCCGCTGATATCGAAGCCGAAGCTCAGCGATACTGGCAAGAGAACAACTCATTCAAGTCGACCGAAGAACCCGGTCGGGAAAAGTTCTATTGCCTCGCCATGTTTCCCTATCCAAGCGGCAAACTGCATATGGGACACGTGCGCAACTACACCATCACAGATGTGATCGCGCGCTACCAGCGCATGCAAGGGAAAAACGTTTTGCACCCTATGGGGTGGGATGCCTTTGGGCTACCCGCCGAGAATGCGGCAATCCAAAACAAAACGGCCCCGGCCAAATGGACATACGCCAATATCGAATACATGAAAGCCCAGCTAAACTCACTGGGCTTTAGCTTTGACTGGTCGCGCGAGCTGGCGACTTGCCAGCCCGATTACTACAAGTGGGAACAATGGTTCTTTACCCGTCTTTACGAAAAAGGGCTGGTCTACAAAAAAATGGCGACGGTCAACTGGGATCCAGTCGATCAAACAGTGCTGGCCAATGAACAGGTTATCGATGGCCGCGGATGGCGCTCAGGGGCTCTGGTCGAACGCAAGGAAATCCCCCAGTGGTTTATCAAGATTACGGATTACGCCGACGAACTGCTTTCAAGCCTGGATGAACTGCCCGATTGGCCAGAACAAGTTCGCACCATGCAAAAAAACTGGATTGGCAAATCCAAAGGCCAGGAAATCATTTTTGATCTGGAGCAACCTGTTTCAGGCTTGGAAAGTTTCGAGGTTTATACCACCCGGCCGGACACATTGATGGGTGTCACCTGGGTTAGCATTGCCGCCGAACACCCGATCGCCCTGGAACTGGCTGAGTCAAACCCTGAGCTGGCCGCCTTCATTAAACAGTGCAAGGAGCAAGCTGTCTCTGAAGCTGAAATGGCCACCATGGAAAAACGCGGGATGGATACTGGCCTAAAAGCCATTCACCCACTGACAAGTCAGGAAGTTCCCATTTGGATCGCCAATTATGTGTTAATGGATTACGGCTCCGGTGCGGTTATGGCCGTGCCAGCACATGACCAAAGAGACTATGAATTTGCCCAAAAATTTGGCCTGGATATCAAGCAGGTAATTGCTCCCGCTCAAGGAGAGGAGTGTGATCTGGACAAAGCGGCCTTTGTCGAGAAAGGCGTTCTCGTAAATTCCGGCGATGCGTTCAATGATCTGGATGGACTTAATTTCAAAAAGGCCTTTGATGCCATTGCGAAAAAGCTTCACGACAAGGGCAAAGGTCGAGTAACGACCAAATTCCGATTACGCGACTGGGGGGTTTCCCGTCAACGCTACTGGGGCGCCCCTATTCCCATGTTCAACCTGCCTGCCTCTGCGGAACTACCGAACGGTGGGGAAATCCCTGTGCCGCTGGACAGGCTCCCCGTTCTGTTACCAGAAGAGGTTGTGATGGATGGGGTAAATTCCCCAATTAAATTCGACATGGAATGGCGCAAAGCCGAACTTGATGGGCAAGCCGTCGAACACGAAACCGACACCTTCGACACCTTCATGGAATCCAGCTGGTACTACGCGAGATATACCTGCCCGGACTTTACCGATGGCATGATCGATCCTGAGCGCGCCGATTACTGGTTACCAGTGGATCAATATGTTGGCGGTATCGAGCACGCCATTCTTCATTTGTTGTACGCCCGTTTCTTTCACAAATTGATGCGTGACGAAGGGCTGGTGAAATGCAACGAACCGTTCAAGCGTCTGCTCTGTCAGGGCATGGTTCTGGCCGATTCGTTCTACAAACAAAATGAGGATGGTTCCAAAACCTGGTTCAACCCATCCGAGGTTGAACTCACTAAGGATGACAAAGGCAAGGTTACGGGTGCGTCCATTGATGGCGAGCAACTGGAATTGGGCGGCGTCACGAAAATGTCCAAGTCCAAAAACAACGGCATTGACCCGCAAAGCGCTGTAAACGAATACGGGGCCGATACGGTTCGCCTGTTCACCATGTTTGCCGCGCCACCCGAGCAAACCCTGGAATGGTCCGACGAAGGTGTTCAGGGGGCGTTTCGCTTTCTCCGGCGCCTATGGGCGATTACCCAGGAACATATCGCTGCTGGCGAACCCGATGCGCTGAAACCTGATCTACTCACTGATGATCAAAAGGCGCTTCGGAGAAAGACTCACGAAACAATCAAAAAAGTAAGCGACGATTACGGTCGACGCCAGACGTTCAACACAGCCATTGCTGCCGTGATGGAGCTTATTAATGAAGTCAGCCGCCATGCGGACCGATCATCTGGTCAGGGATTAGCTGTCGAGCGCGAGGCAATAAGCACTGCGGTACTTGTCCTGGCTCCCTGCGTCCCACATATAAGTCATACCCTGTGGCAATCTTTCGGAAACGAAGGTTCTATCATGGACGCAAGCTGGCCACAGGTTGATGAAGACGCGCTTATTCAGGACAGCATCCAGTATGTTGTGCAGGTAAACGGGAAGCTACGCGGCAAAGTTGAGGTAGCTGCTGATGCACCCCAAAACGAGGTTGAGGCTGCGGCCATGGCGGATGAAAATGTTCAGCGCTTTACCGAAGGTCTAACCATCCGTAAAGTTATTGTCGTACCGGGGAAATTGGTAAATGTTGTTGTTAGCTAGACTCGCGTCTCTCCTTGTTTTTGTAATCATAACTGGTTGCGGCTTTCAGCTGCGCGATACAACCATGGTCGCCGATCTGGGACAGATGTACGTCCAGGATGAGGTGGATATGCACCAAATAAACGACAGGCCTGTGAGCACACGGCTTGCCAGTGATCTTGCCACCATTACGGAACAAGAAGTGTTGAACATCCCCAAGGCTGGATCCATGGGTATTGTAATAACCCGGGAAGAAGTGATCGAAAACTCGTATAGCCTGACTACCAGCCTGCTAAACCGCCAGGTCGAGGTTGAAAAAGAAGTGGACTTTCAAATTATTGATGAGACTGGCCAGATCATGTTTTCCACTAGCTTTACTGCCAGCCAATTATTGACCACCTCGCATTCCAACCCACGTGCCAGGCAGCAAGAAAAACAAAGAATTATTGATTACCTAAATGCCAACCTGAGCCGGCGAATGGTATACAAACTGGACAGCCTGCTTCGGGAAAACCAGCCGCGAGAAGTTGCCGTTCAATGAAAATAAGGGCTGAGAGCCTCGCTCAGGATCTGGCGCGTAATCTTAAGCCCTGTTACCTCATTAGTGGCGAGGAGGCCCTGCTTGCCAGCGAGGCCGCTGACCATATTCGACAGGCTGGTCGCCAACAAGGATTCGGTGAGCGTTTGTTGTTTCACGCCGACAGTGTCGACTGGGATGAATTTATCGGCGAAACGCAGGCCATGTCACTGTTTGCGGATAAGCGCATCATCGAATTACGTATTCCTAACAGTAAACCTGGCGATAAAGGCTCTAAGGCATTGGTCGAATTCTGCCAATCAATCCCTGAGGATATTCTTCTACTGGTCATCACCGGCAAGCTCGACCGCAGCCAGCAGCGCAGTAAATGGGTAACCACTCTTGAAAGCACTGGTGGTCATGTCCAGGTTTGGCCAGTTGATCAGCGCCAAATGCCTGGCTGGCTTAATCAGCGCTTACGCTCCAAGGGAATTGAGGCCGACCGCGACGCCGTTGCTATTCTCGCCGAACGCGTAGAGGGTAATTTGTTGGCTGCCCAGCAAGAAGTGGAAAAACTCTCGCTGTTGGTCGAAGGCCCCGTGGACGCCGCCACTATGGCTGAATTAGTCGTCAACAGTGCACGCTATGATGTATTTAAAACCGTCGATCACTGTTTGTTTGGCAATACTGCTGAAGCAGTTATTAGTCTGCAAGGGCTAAAAGAAGAAGGCACCGAAGCCACCTTGATGCTTTGGGTGCTCACCAAGGAAGTAAGGCAAATTCTGCAGATACAGGATGCCTGCGCACGCGGGCAAAATCTGGAAGTCGCCATCCGAAATTCAGGTGTTTGGCAGAAACGTCAGCCTCTGGTTCACAAAGCAGTTCGCCGTACATCGCCCACAACGGCCGTCAATTTGCTAAGGCTTTGCCGGCTTGCTGACCGTGCGATTAAAAGTAACCGGCATGGAGACCCCTGGCTTAAGATGAAATCTATAGTGATGGGGCTTTCCGGAAAACCGGCCATTGATACTGAACTTGAACTGACCACTTAGGGAAGTGGATCTTATTTAGGCCAATTAGTCAGGGGCGACAAAGAAGCCTCATTTGCCAATAGGCCTAGCTGGCTTTGTATCCTGATTTCAAAAGCACTTAGCCGTTGGCTAGCCTCAAATATTTCCAGCAAAGGCTGCCAAACGAACTGGCGCTCATATATTTCAGGTCTGGGAAGAACACAGCCGTGAACCTCACCTTCCATCGCCCCAAAAAGCAGTAAATCCAGATCCAGCGTACGCGACCCTTTTCCTTTCTCGCGTGAGCGATCCCGGCCACAGCTTACTTCGATATTCTTCAGGCACTCATCAAGATCGAGGAAATCAAATGTCGTGGAAAAACTGACCACCAGGTTGATAAAGTCAGGCCCATCGAACCCCATCGATCTATTCTGGTAGAACGACGAACGACTAATCAAACCAAATTCGGCTTCCAGCGCATGCAGGGCTTTCGGAACATGGGTTTCGGGATCAATATTACTGCCTATTCCCAGATAGACACGAACGGGCCCTGAACTCAATATCGGCTCCGCTTAATCTCCACGGCGACATTCTTAGCAGCTGGGACTGCACCGGGTTTAGACACCTTGATTTTTACTTTGGTCAGACTGAACTCACGCAACAGGAGAACAGCCAGTCGCTCGGCCATGGTCTCAATCAATTGATAAGAAGAAGCCTGGGCATATTCAACCACCCGTTTACTGATCGCGGCATAATCCAGTGTATGCCGTATATCATCGGTTTTGGCCGCCTTGGCCACTGAGGTGACATTAAGGCGAAGATCAATCACCAGGCGCTGCTTGATCTCTCGCTCCCAATCGAGCACACCTATAACCGTGTCAACCTCGAGTCCTTCGATAAAAATATAGTCTGACATTAGGCAGCCTCAATTTTGGATAAGTCCGAGAGCGTCATTCGCGGCTGCACTTCGATAGAATCAGACCGCTCTCCCCCGTTTAATCTAAGAGCACCAACATAGGCGATCATGGCGCCATTGTCTGTACAAAACTTCAATCGGGGATAAAAAAGTTCCGCCTTTTGTTTTGCCACCATCTCCGCCATGAGCTCCCTCAGCCGTTTATTGGCAGCGACCCCGCCTGCGAGCACAAGTGTTTTCATCCCCGTCTGCTTCAGCGCCCTGCGACACTTGATCATCAAGGTATGGGCCACCGCCTCCTCAAACGCCGCACAAATGTCTGCCTTGTCTCGTTCATCCAGCCCGTTTTCCCCGGACATTTCGGCCACCGTATTGAGCGTGAACGTCTTCAATCCACTAAAACTGAAATCCAGACCGGGGCGATCTGTCATTGGACGCGGAAATTTCAGGCGTGACCGATCTCCACTTTCCGCCAACTTGGCGACACTAGGGCCACCGGGGTATGGCAGCTCCATCAT
>Ga0181600_10000653_pt1 | contig 26801 bp, 21 predicted proteins | sample 041ome_2_FD_132982 | JGI IMG/M metagenome (GOLD analysis project Ga0181600, IMG submission 132982) | Coastal salt marsh microbial communities from the Groves Creek Marsh, Skidaway Island, Georgia - 041406US metaG (megahit assembly) | ecosystem: Environmental > Aquatic > Marine > Intertidal zone... | reverse complement strand
GTGATCATCTTTTCCAGATACCCCTCGCCATTGCCAAAGGCGGCTTCGGCTTCGCGCCGGCCCTCTAGCACCTTTTCGCGCAGCTCGGCCGGGCCCATGATGGGGCGCATGCCGCGCCCACCGCCGCCCCAGCTGGCCTTTAGCATCAGCGGATAGCCAATGGCCTGTGCCTCGGCTGTGATGGCGTCGAAATCATCGCCCAGCACCTCGGTTGCGGGAATAACCGGCACGCCCGCGGCAATGGCCACTTTGCGCGCGCTGGCCTTGTCGCCCAAGGCGCGCATGGTGTCGGCCTTTGGCCCGATGAAGGTAATGCCATTGGCGGCGCAGGCATCGACGAAATCGGGGTTTTCCGACAACAGCCCATAGCCGGGGTGAATGGCATCTGCCCCCGAGGCCAGCGCCACGCGGATCATTTCCGAAATCGACAGATACGCCGCGACCGGCCCCAGCCCCTCGCCAATGCGATAGGCCTCGTCGGCTTTGAAGCGATGCAGGCCCAGCTTGTCTTCCTCGGCGTAAACCGCCACGGTTTTCTTGCCCATTTCATTGGCCGCGCGCATCACGCGGATGGCAATCTCGCCACGGTTGGCGATGAGGATTTTCTTGAAATCGGGCATTGGCAGATTCCTTTTGGCACTGTCATGTCGTTTGCTGCGCCTAGCTAGGCTGATGCTGCGGTGCAGAGCAATGCCCAGGCAGGGATTGCGTGTTAGGTTTTTGTAACATTTCACAACAAACTTGAAACGCGAAGGCGACGCCTTGCCTCATGCCAGCGACGGTTAGCGATAACGCCGCCTAACGCAGCCGGCTGGCGGCTTGGCGCAGGGTTTCAAGGCCCAATTGCCCCATATTCGCCTGCAGATCCTTTTGGAACATTTCGATCAAATGGCGCGGGCCGTCCAAGCCCAAAGCCGCCAGCGCGTAATGCCACGCGCGCCCCATCATCACAAAATCCGCGCCCAAGGCGAAGGCGCGCAAAATATCCAGCCCCCCTTCGATGCCGCTGTCGTAAATCAACGGCAAACTGGTGGCCGCGCGCATGGCGGGCAGCACTTCGGCGGGGCCGGGGGCTGCATCAAATTGCCGCCCGGCGTGGTTTGAAATCCAAATGCCATCCACCCCGGCCTGTTCCAGCTTGGGGGCATCGTTTGGGTCCATCGCGCCTTTCACCACAAAGGGGCCATCCCAGGCATCGCGCAGCCAACGCAGATAATCCCAATCGGGCGAGGTGCGCAGCAAATAGCCGATATGTTCGGTGGGGGGCAGGCCGGGCTTGTCTTGTGCATAGCGCGCGATCGTTGGCATGCGCGGGCGGCCATGGGCCAGCGTGGCCATGGCCCAGGCCGGGCGCATGGCGATCTGCGCCAACAGCCGGGGCGTCATCCGCGGCGGCTGTGTCAGGCCCGATCTGGTTTGGCGCTCGCGGCGGCTGGCGACGGGCACATCTACTGTCATGACCAAGGTGCGAAACCCAGCCGCGCGGGCGCGATCCAGCAGGTCGCGGCGGATCTCGGGTTTTTTGGGCGGGTAGAGCTGGAACCACCCCTTACCATCCACGCAAGGGCCCACGGTTTCCGGATCTGCCGAGGCCACGGTGGACAGGGTGTAGGGAATGCCAGTTGCGGTGGCCACGCGTGCCAATTGCCGTTCGGCATCGGGCCAGATCAACCCCGACATGCCCACAGGCGCCACCCCAAAGGGCAGGGGGTGGGTTTGCCCAAACAGCGTGACGCTGGTGTCAAATTCGATTTCGCCATGCAAGATCGAGGGCATCATCGTAATCGCGTCCAATGTGGCGCGGTTGCGGTGCTTGGTGGCCTCTTGCCCAGTGGCGCTGTCAAGATATTCCCAAACAAACAGGGGCAGGCGCTGTTTGGCGCGGCGTTTCAGGTCGTCTAGACCGGGGTATTTTGCGTGCAAATCCATGCGGCTATTTGGCGTGGGGTTTTGCGTTTTGTCCAGCGCTCTTTGCGGCCCACCACTGCCCCGGTTTGCGCCGCCCGCCGCGCCCTTTGTCCAGCCACAGGGCAAACCGGCGCAGCGGCGACAGCGCCAAGCGCCGCCACAGCCGATGGCGGCGTTTCGAAAAATCGCGGTTAAAGGGGCAAACACGCATGCATATGGCGCAATCCGAGGCCATTTTGGCCCAAAAGCCAAAACATTTCTCGGCGTCAGATGTCCATTTCTTTACCCCCCGAATGGCCGAAATATTGGGCGCGTCGAAACTGGGTGGCCCAAAGGGCAGGGCCTTGACCGGGCAGGCATCGGCGCATTTTGTGCAGATGTCGCAAAACCGCGCCACGCCTTGGGGGCGGGGCGCATCATGGGCCAGGGGCAGGTTGGTGTAGATCTTGGAAAAGCGCAGGCGCGGGCCAAATTCCGGGGTAATCACCATTTGGTTGCGCCCATATTCCCCCAAACCCGCCTGCAGCGCATAGGGAATGGCAAGCCCCGTATCATTCATCGAGGCCACGGCCTGATAGCCCAGATTGCGGATATAGGCCGCCAGTTGCATCACCACTGCCGCCTCGTGGCTATAGGCGCGGCCCGTTGCGGCCCCGGCCAGCGCCGAGGGGTAGGTCTCCACCAAGGCCCCATCCATGGCGTGGCCCAGAACGATCACATGATCCAGCCCCGGCGGCAGGGTGTTGGGCGCCTCTTGCATGCTGCGCGTGTCAACCCGGCTGGCATATTGCCAACGCGCGTCATAGGCGGTGATGCCGCATAGATCGGCGCCGAAAAACTGCGCCACCTGTTTGATTTCGCGCGCCATTTCAGCAGGGTTTTCAACCGGCATGACCTCGGGGGCGACGGGGGTATCGGGGTGGATCGGGGCTTGAAACCCCTCGCGCAGGCCATCGCTGGCACGTCGGTTGGCCACGATGTCTGCCAAAAGCCATGCGGCGTTGCGCAGGGCAAAATCGCGGTGCTGAAACCCCTCGCCGCGCCGGGGTGCGGCCTCGATCCGATACGAGGCAAAAAACCCGTCGGTTTGGGCGCTGCGCACCGTGTTATCCCACATGGCGCGGCTGAAAATATCGTTGCGCTGTACAAAGGGCGCAAACCCTGGGCCGGTTTCAATACCGGCTGCGGCATCGCTGGGGCGGTTGGGGGGCGGGGGTGCTGTCATAGGGGGACAGTATTTCTTGCGCGTAATCCTGTCTATGGGTCGCAAACAGAGGCGACATGTCGCAATACCGGCGTTGGATTGGGCGCAACCAAAGGAGGGGTACTTATGAATGTAGGATTTATCGGGCTGGGTGCTGTGGGCGGCAAATTGGCAGGCAGCCTGTTGCGCAATGGCATTTCCTTAAGCGTGTTCGATCTGGATGGCGCGCGCGTGCAGGATTTCGTGCAACGCGGCGCCCGCGATGGTGGCTCGGCCGCACAGGTGATGCAATATTGCGATGTGGTTATCACCAGCCTGCCAAGCCCCGCAGCCAGCGCGGCGGTGTTGGATGAAATGATGCCCCATATTGCGGGCAAAACATGGATGGAAATGTCCACCACCGATGCCGCGCAAATCGTGGCGCAGGCGCAGGCCGTGGCTGCGGCAGGGGGGCGCGCGGTGGATTGCCCGGTATCGGGGGGCTGCCATCGGGCGGGCACGGGCAATATCAGCATTTTCGCCGCCTGCGACCGCCCGACATTCGAACAGGTCTTGCCGCTGCTCACGATCATGGGGCGCCGCGTGCTGCACACGGGCGATGTTGGCACCGCCTCGACCTTGAAAGTGATGACCAACTATCTGGCCACCGCCAATTTGTTGACCTGCTGCGAGGCGCTGGTGACGATGAAGGCGGCGGGCATGGATATGGCCACCACCTATGAGGCTATTCGCATCAGCTCGGGCACATCGTTCGTGCATGAAACCGAAAGCCAGCTGATCTTGTCTGGCTCGCGCGATGTAGATTTCACGATGGATCTGGTGCTGAAAGATATTGGCCTGTTCCAGCGCATCGCCGAAGAAAACGGGGTGCCGCTGGAAATTTCCCCCGAGATTATCCGCATCATGAAAGATGGTCAGGCCCGCTATGGCGATCGGGCCCAGTCGGACCGTATCATCGAGCGGCTGGAAGAGGCGACGGGGCTGCAAATTTTGGCCGATGGTTTCCCCCAAGAGCTGGTGGATGACGAACCCGAGGAACGCGGTTACGAAGTGGGCCGCGGTTTGGGCCGGGCATGACCAGCGATTGACCTAAGCGCTGCGCTGGGGCACATCAGCCCCAGTGGTGACTAGGGGGCGCAAAATGGAAGAGAATGTTTTGGCGCGGCTGCACGCCTCGCCGGTGCGGCGCTGGCTGGGTATAGGTCTGCTTGCGGTTTTGGGGGCGGCGCTGCTTTGGCTGGCGCTGTCTGGCCCGGCGCAGCAGGGCTGGGCGCGGGCGTTGTTGGCGCTGGCGGGCTTGGCGGCGGTGGCTTTGGGCGATGTCATGCGGCGCGCCACGGCCCATGGGCTGGAACTGACACGCCATGCGTTGCGCGATACCAGCGGGCGGGTTCTGGTCGAGGTAGACCAGATCGCGCGGGTTCATCGCGGGGTCTTTGCCTTCAAACCCTCGAACGGGTTTACGCTAAGGCTGTCGCAGGCGCATGGCGCGGCATGGATGCCGGGCCTGTGGTGGCGGTTTGGCCGCCAGCTTGGGGTGGGCGGGGTGATTCCGGGCGCTCAGGCCAAATATATGGCCGAGGTGCTAGAACATCTGATCGCCCAGCGGGGCGCTTAACCGCCAGACCATTGCAGCTGCGGGGTAAAGCGGGGCGTGAAAAACGTGGCATTGTGGATCGTGCCATTATTCACACCCTCCACCCCCTGCGCCAAGACCCGGATCGCCGGGGTAAAGGGCGACCATGTTTCCACATAGATAATGCGCCCATAGTTGGGCTGTGCGGGCAATTCTGTTGCCAGCGTGGCCAGATGCGCGGCGCTGATAGCACCGGTATCTTCGCTGGTGCTGCGCGACCATTCGGCCACGAATGTTGACGTCGGCGCATCCCAGCGCAACACCGAAACGCGCAAGGCGCTGCCCGGCTCGGCCTTAGCCAGCAAGTTGAACGTGCTGTGCATCGCGGCCAAATAGGCGGGCGTAATCACCCCGGTTTCGCGCGATAAGATATCGCCCACAATTTCCGTGGCTTTCACGTTCAAAGTGGCCGCGCGGTGCATGTCAAACACACCATAGCCCCCCACAACGCCCAGCATAATGACGGGCAGGCCTATCACGCTTTCGATGGTGATGCTGCCGCGCTGGTCTTTTTGAAACCGGGCAAGGGCGCGTTTTAGTTTCGTGAACATGGGCTTACCTCACTGTGCTTGCACATAGGCTGATGTTGCGGTCACGCGCGCCCAGCCGTCGTTGCCATCGGTCATGGCTTGGCCAAAGCTGCTGAGCGGCAGGTAGGGGCGGTATTGGGCGCAGGCCCGCAGCAAAACCACCCGTTCCGACACCCCATTGGTGAACCTGTGCAGGGGCGCCACGGGGGCGATTGTGTCGGTGCATGTGGGGGCGGCCGGATCGACCCAGTTATTGGGGTCCAGCACCACCATTTCCAAGCGCAGGTTTTCGGAACAATTGCTGATCAGCACCTTTTTGTCGCAAATCGCGGCTTTGATTTCGGCATGTTGCATGGGCGCGCTGCTGGGCAGGCGCAATTCACGCGTGGTGCGGTCAAGCGCGGTTTCTAGGGCTGCGTTGCGCCAGCTGGCACTGCCCATTTCCAGCCCGGCCACCAGCAAGAACAGATAGACGGGAAACCAGATGACAAATTCGACCGTGGCATTGCCCGATTGGTCCGTGGCAAGGCGGCGCAGCTTATGCAGGAAGGATGCGATCATTGCGAAAGCCTTTGATTGGTGATGGAGCGTGCGATGCTGCCCAAGGCGCCGGTTAACTGGCTGCCCGACACGGCAAAGCTGTGGTTGGGGCTTGAGGCGCAATTGCGCATCAAGGTGTCGGTGGCGGCGTCGCCCTCGAAGCTGACCGCCCAGATGATGATGCCGGTCGCTTTGGCGCTGTCACAGATATTGCGTGTCATCTGGTCGCCGGTGCTGCCGGGGTAATAAAACCGCCACCAATTGTTGCGCTGCGACACCGGCACATAGCTAGAGACGTAGTACCAAAAGTTATAGGCGTTCCAATGCGCATAGTGGCTTTGGTTGGCATAAAGGCTTGGGGCGATACGGTAGCTATCGGTATTGGTGCCGCTGGCCACAACCACCAAGGATTTTTGGGTGTTGGTATCTGTGCTCTGGGCTGGGCGGCCAGAAAACACGGTGGGCGTGGTACCTTGGGTGATCAGGCCATTGACCAGATTGCTGCTGTTACTGTCCAGCAGCGTTGTGCCCCATTTGACGCCTGCAAACACCGCCACGCCCGCGCGCGGCTGCAGTTGCGCCACCCGCGCCTTTAGGGCGGTGGCATCGTTGCTTAGCGGAAGGATTGTCTCGTAGGAATAGCGCGAGCACACCGTATTGGTGCGGGTGTTGCTGTAGCCGTCATAATCCCACTGGAAATGCTGCGCCTGCGGGTAGGTAAAGGCCTGTGTCAGCGTGGCGGTGCTGTATTCTGCCAGGGGCATTTCGATACAATAGGAATAGTTATGCACCCAGTTCGTGCTGAGCTGGCTGAAAAGCGGCCAGCCAATATTGACCTGTTCGGAAAAGGGCACAAGGCTGAGCGACACTTGGCTGTTGCCATCTGCGGGCAGCACGGTGTTGATAAAGGCATCCGCCGCATCGCGCAGGTTTTGCATGCGCATGCTCGTGGCCATGTTGCGCGAAATATCCAGCACCAGCGAGATTTCCAGATTGCCCACGGTTTCGCTCACCTGCGTATCGGCCCGCGCGGTGCCAAGCGCGGGAACCAAGTTGCCGGTGCCGGGGGGCAGGGCCAAGTTGGCGCTGGTTTGCACGTAGCGCCCGTTTTGCACGGTTTGTGCATCAAACGGCGCCAGTGTCGCGGCCATATCTGCCTGCGCCAGATAGGCGTCAACCGTTTCACGCGGCGTTTGCACGCGGGCGGTATCGGCGGCGGCCAATGCGGCGCGATCCAGCGTGGCCTGCAACTTGGTGCGGAATAATTCGTGACGCATCAAATCAACGCCGATATACGAGATCGCCCCCACAGCCACCACCAGCGGAATGGCAAAGGGCAATATCGTGCCCTCTTCGCTACGCGCAAATCGCGCCAGCCACGTCCAACGTGGTCCATTGGGCTGTGCTGTAACGCCTGAAACAGGCGAAAGGTGATCTTGGTGCAATGTCATACGAGCGGTCCCCAGCGTCGATTCCTATCCAAAAGGATCAGTATGTCTCGAACGGTTATGGGGGGCGCTTGTGGCTGAAATAAGGCAAGTTTTCAGTGAAAAAGGTGCCAATTGTTGCCTTATTTTGGGCACTTACGCCGGTTTTGCAGGTTTTGTGCGATCTGCGAAACAATATACCCCGCAGGGCTGCCCAAAGTGTTAACCAAGCCTTAAGGCGCCCCCCTACCGGGTGATCTTCTGGGTGATTTGCCGGGTGGTGTTCTGGGTGATGTTCTGGGCGATGGCCCCGCCCAAAGCGAATTTGCGACGAAGACAGTCGCGCGTTGGCGATTTTGTGTCGAAAACCATGGTGCAGGCCAAACTTCGCCATTGCACCACGGGGGCTGAGTTGTTTCATTCCGGTCAGGCAAACGGAGACCAGCATGCGCTTTTCAGGATTTCGCATCCTTAAAGAAGGACTGACCGGAAATAAGGGCTGGCGCCCGCATTGGCGCGACCCCGAACCAAAGGCCGAATATGATATCGTTATCATCGGCGGTGGCGGGCATGGCCTGTCGACTGCCTACTATCTGGCCAAGGAACATGGGCTGCGCAATATTGCGGTGCTTGAAAAGGGCTATATCGGCGGCGGTAATGTGGGGCGTAACACAACCATCGTGCGGGCCAATTACAACCTGCCGGGCAATTCCGAATTTTACTCGCATTCCCTGAAGCTGTGGGAAGGGCTAGAGCAAGATTTGAATTACAACGTGATGATGTCGCAGCGCGGGGTGTTGAACCTGTTTCATTCCGACGGGCAGCGCGACTACGCCGCCAGACGCGCGAATTCGATGATCAACCAAGGCGATGACGCGCAGCTGCTGGACCGCGAGGCCGTGCGCCGCATGGTGCCGTTTCTTGATTTCGACAACCTGCGCTTTCCTGTGTTCGGCGGGCTTTATCATGCCCGCGGTGGTACCGCGCGCCACGATGCCGTGGCCTGGGGCTATGCCCGCGGCGCAGATCAACGCGGGGTGGATCTGCTGCAAAACTGCGAGGTAACTGGGATCGACGTGGAAAATGGCCGCGTCCGGGGGGTGCAAACCAGCCGCGGCCCCATTCGGGCCAAGAAAGTGGCCATGGTGGTTGCGGGGCGTTCGAGCCAAGTTGCCGCGCTTGCGGGCATGCGCCTGCCGATCGAAAGCCATATTTTGCAGGCCTTTGTCACCGAAGGGCTAAAGCCGCTGATTGACCATGTGGTGACGTTTGGGATGGGCCATTTCTATATCAGCCAATCCGACAAGGGCGGCTTGGTCTTTGGGGGCGATCTGGATTTCTACGCCTCTTACGCGGCGCGGGGCAATCTGCCGATGGCCGAACATGTGATGGAGGCGGCCATGACCTTGATGCCTGCCATCGGCAAGGCGCGTGTGCTGCGCAGCTGGGGCGGCATTATGGATATGTCCCCCGACGGCAGCCCGATCATCGACAAGACCGATATAGAGGGGCTCTATCTGAATTGCGGCTGGTGCTATGGCGGCTTCAAGGCGGTGCCCGGGTCGGGACATTGCTTTGCCCATCTGATCGCCCAAGACCGCCCCCACCCGGCCGCCACGCGCCTGCGGCTGGACCGGTTCCGCACCGGGCGGGGATTGATGGATGAAGAGGGCACCGGTGCCCAGCACAACCTGCATTAGGGGCTGGCTGTGAGGGGGTGCATGAGTATTTTTGGCAAGATGAAGGGCCGGCCACGCATGGCTTGTTCGAGGGGGATGGCATGAGGCTACCTTGTCCGCATTGCGGCATCCGGGATATCCGGGAATTTGACTATATGGGCCATGCCTTGGCATTGGAACGCCCCGCCCCAGACGCGGGCGCGGCTGTGTGGGATGATTATGTGCACAACCGCGAGAACCCCGCCGGCGAGACCCGTGATCTGTGGTACCACGGGTTGGGGTGTGGGGCGTGGCTGGTGGTGCATCGCAACACCGTGACCCATGAAGTCTATGGCGCGCAATTGGCGCGTGATGTGAAGGGGGCGGGCCAATGAGGGTGCAAAACGGGGGGCTGATCGACCGCAACACGCGGCTGCAGTTTCGGTTTGACGGGCAAACCTACGAGGGGTTTGCGGGGGACACGCTGGCCTCGGCGCTGTTGGCCAATGATATTCGCTTGGTGGGGCGGTCGTTCAAATACCACCGTCCGCGCGGGATATTGAGCGCCGGTTCAGAAGAGCCAAACGCCTTGATGACGATTGGCGAGGGCGCCTATGCCGAGCCGAATGTGCGCGCAACCACCGCTGAATTGTTTGATGGGATGGTGGCGCAGAGCCAAAATCGCTGGCCCAGCTTGGGGCTGGATCTGATGGCGGTGAACAATCTGGCAGCGCCGTTTTTGGGGGCGGGGTTTTATTATAAAACCTTCATGTGGCCCAAGGCGTTTTGGGAAAAACTATACGAGCCGATCATCCGCCGTGCGGCGGGTTTGGGGGCGTTGTCGATGGCGCATAACCCCGACACATATGAACGCGCATGGGCGCATTGCGATCTGTTGGTCATTGGGGCGGGGCCTGCGGGGCTGATGGCGGCGCAGGCGGCGGCGCGGGCGGGTTTGGATGTCATCCTATGCGATGAAGACACCCGCTGTGGTGGGCGGTTGAATGCAGAGCGCCTAGAGGTTGGCGGCGTGGCGGGTGTGGACTGGGCGCAGGGGCTGGCGGCCGAGTTGGGCGCCATGCCGAATGTGCGCATTTTGCTGCGTACCACGGTCACCGGGGCCTATGATGGGGGCACATTTGGCGCGCTAGAGCAGTTGCCAGAGACGGTGGCACGCAAGGCGGGCGGGGCGCGCGCGTGTTTTTGGCGCATTGTGGCGCGCCAAAGCGTGCTGGCCGCCGGGGCGCTAGAGCGGCCCGTGGCATTTCGCAACAATGATCGGCCCGGTGTCATGACGGCGGGCGCTGTGCGCGCCTATGTCAACCGCTGGGCGGTGGCACCGGGGAGCGCGGTGACGGTGTTTGGCAACAACGACGATGCGCATAAAACCGCCGCAGATTTGCTGGCGGCGGGCGTGCATGTTGCAGCCCTGATCGATGCGCGCGCCGATGCCACGACCGATTTGGATGTGCCGTTTTACCCCGGCTTTGTGGTCTGCGATGCCCATGGGGGCAAGGGGTTAGAGGCGATCACGCTTCAGGGCCCCAAGGGGCAAGAAAAAATCAGCACCGATTGTTTGGCCATGTCGGGGGGGTGGAACCCCAGCGTGCATCTGAGCTGCCATATGAATGGCAGGCCCGAATGGCGCGAGGATTTGGCCAGTTTCGTTCCGCGTGCGGGGGCTGTGCCGGGCATGCATGCGGCGGGCTGCTGTGCGGGCCAGATGTCGACCCACGCGGCCCTTGAGGGTGGGCTGATGGCCGCGCATGCGGCTGCGCGGGCGCTGGGTGTGGATATGCCCGACATCGTGCTGCCCCAGGCCGAGGATGCGCCCTATCGCTTGGCGCCGCTTTGGGCGGTGCCGGGCAAGGGCCGGGCGTGGCTGGATTTTCAAAACGACGTCACGGTTAAGGACGTGCGCCAAGCCGCGCAGGAAAATTTCCGCTCGGTCGAGCATATGAAGCGCTACACCACCCAAGGGATGGCCACGGATCAGGGGAAAAACTCGAACGTGGCGGCCTTGGCCATTTTGGCCGATGCCACCGGGCGTGGCATTCCAGAAACCGGCACCACCACGTTCCGCCCGCCTTATGTGCCCGTGCCGATTGCGGCGATGGGGGCGGGGGCGCAGGGCAAGGGCTTTGCCCCCGAGCGGCTGACAACCAGCCATGCCGCCAGCCTAGAGATGGGTGCACCGATGATTGCTGTGGGCCTATGGTACCGGCCCAGCTATTTCCCGTGCGCAGGCGAAACCCATTGGCGCCATTCGTGTGACCGCGAGGTGGCGCATGTGCGCCAAGCTGTGGGGGTGTGCGATGTGTCAACCTTGGGCAAGATTGACATCCAAGGCCCTGATGCGGGCGCTTTGCTGGATTTCGTGTATACCAATACCTTCTCGACGCTGAAAGTTGGGCGTGCGCGGTACGGTTTGATGCTGCGCGAGGATGGCCATGTGATGGATGATGGCACCACCGCACGGCTGGCCGAGACGCATTTTGTGATGACCACCACAACCGCCGCGGCGGGGCAGGTGATGAAGCATCTGGAATTTGTCACCCAAGCTTTGCGCCCGGATCTGGACGTGCGCTTTGCCTCGGTCACCGAGCAATGGGCGCAATTTGCCGTGGCCGGGCCCAAGGCGCGTGCGCTTTTGAATGGGCTGTTAGAGGCCCCGATCGATGACAGCAGTTTTCCCTTCATGGGCTGTGGCGCGGTGTCTTTGCTGGGGGTTTCGGGGCGCCTGTTCCGTATCTCGTTCAGTGGCGAACATGCCTATGAACTGGCCGTTCCCGCACGCTATGGCGACAGCCTGTTTCGGCTGTTGGTGGCGCGCGCCGAAGAGATGGGCGGCGGTGCCTATGGGATGGAGGCATTGAACGTGCTGCGGGTGGAAAAGGGCTTTATCACCCATTCCGAAATTCATGGCCGCACCACCGCCTTTGACGTGGGTCTGGAAAAAATGGTCAGCCGCAAGAAAGACTGCATCGGCCAGACCATGGCAGATCGGCGCGGCCTGTCTGGCCCCGAGCGCGAGCAATTGGTGGGTTTGATGGCGCTGGGCAATGCCAGCCAGCTAACAGCCGGGGCGCATTTGTTTCACTCAGGCGATGCGGCCATCAGCGCCAATGATCAGGGCTATATCACCTCGGTGGCATATTCGCCTAGTTTGGGCCATTTTATCGGCCTTGGCTTTTTGCGCAATGGCAGGGCGCGCTTGGGCGAAGAGGTGCAGATGGTGGACCATGTGCGCAATGTCAAAACCACCTGCAAGGTGGTGAACCCTGTGTTTTTTGACCCGGATGGAGGGCGCGCCCGTGGCTGAGCTGATTGCAAAATCCCCCTGCGAGGGGCTGTTGCCCTTGGAAGTGGGGCAGGTTCAGGCGCGCGAGGTGCTGGGCCGGCCCATGGCGCTTGTGGCGCCTTTCAAAGGTATGGATGCCCGTTTGGGGGCCGCGCTGGCGGCGGCGCATGGGCTGTCATGGCCGGGCCCGGGCAAGGTGGTTCAGGGGCAGGGTTGCCAGCTGCAATGGTTTGGCCATAGCCATGCGATGCTGATTGGTTGCCCGCCAAGCGACAGTTTGGGCGCCCATGCGGCGCTCAGCGATCAAAGTGATGCTTGGGCGGTTGTGGCGCTGGAGGGGCCGCAAGCGGCGGCCGTTTTGGCCCGGCTGACGCCCTTGGATTTGCGCGACAGCCAGTTTGCGGTGGGCGATACCGCCCGCACCGAGCTGTTTCACATGAGCGCGGCCATCACCCGCAGCGCCGTGCACTGCTATCAGATCATGGTGTTTCGCTCGATGGCGGGCACATTGGTGCATGATTTGAAATCCGCCATGCAGGCGGTGGCAGCGCGCAGCTGATGCGCCCACCGCCCCCGCCCACAGCGGCGCGGGCCCTTTTCATGGGGCGGGAAATGGCGGATAAGGGGGCATGTCATTGCCACCCGGATTCCTTGATGAATTGCGCGGACGCACCAGCCTGTCACAGGTGGTGGGGCGCAAAGTTATTTGGGATACGCGCAAATCAAACCAAGGCAAGGGCGATATGTGGGCGCCGTGCCCCTTTCACCACGAAAAGACCGCCAGCTTTCATGTCGATGATCGCAAGGGGTTTTATTACTGTTTTGGCTGTCAGGCCAAAGGGGATGCCATCGCGTTTGTGAAAGAAACCGAGAATGTTTCTTTCATCGAAGCGGTCGAGATTTTGGCGCGCGAGGTTGGCATGCCGATGCCAGCCCGCGACCCGCAAGCCCAACAAAAAACCGACCGTCGCGCCGCTTTGGCCGAGGTACTAGAACAAGCGGTGCGGTTTTACCGGATGTCGCTGCAGCAACAGGCGGCGGGGCCTGCGCGCGACTATTTGCAACGCCGTGGTCTTGGTGCCGATGCGCTAGAGCGGTTTGAAATTGGTTTTGCCCCCGAAGGCAATGCGCTGTTTGCCCACCTGACGGGCAAAGGGGTCGAGGCGCAGATGATCATCGATGCGGGGCTGGCTGCGCGCCCCGATGACGGGCGCGCGCCCTATGACCGGTTTCGTGGCCGCATCATGTTTCCCATTCGCGATGGGCGGGGGCGCTGCATTTCCTTTGGTGGCCGTGCGATGGACCCGAACGCCCGGGCGAAATACCTCAATGGGCCAGAAACCGAGCTGTTTGATAAAGGCCGCAGCCTTTATAACCACGCCCCCGCCCGCGAGGCGGCTGGCAAGGGCCTGCCCCTGATCGTGGCCGAGGGCTATATGGATGTGATCGCCCTTGCCGTTGCAGGTTTTGAGGCGGCTGTGGCGCCCTTGGGCACAGCGGTTACAGAAGACCAGCTGCGCCTGCTTTGGCGCATCGCAGACGAGCCGATTGTGGCCTTGGATGGCGATAAGGCAGGCATTCGGGCGGGCCATCGGGTGGTGGATTTGGCCTTGCCCTTGCTTGAGGCGGGCAAATCGTTGCGCTTTGCGATTTTGCCACAGGGCCAAGACCCCGATGATTTGATCCGCGCCAGCGGCCCCAAGGCCATGCAAGCCGTGCTAGACCAAGCCCTGCCAATGGTGCAGGTTTTGTGGGCGCGTGAAACCGAAGCGCAGAATTTTGACAGCCCCGAACGCCGCGCCAAACTGGATAAGGCCCTGCGCGAGCGGATCAAAACCATTCGCGACCCCTCGATCCGCGGCCATTACGGCGAGGCAATTGCCACCCTGCGCCGCGGCCTTTTTGGCCAAGCGCAAGGCCGGGGGCAGGGGCAGGGCCAATGGCAGGGGGCAGGGCGTGGGCCGCGCGGGCCGGCAATGGCTGGTGTGGGGGGGCGGCGCTGGGTGCCCTCGGGGGCGCCTTTGCCCGCGATGCCAAGCACGAAAACCTCGCTTTTGGCGGGTGCGGATGAGCGCCTGCAGCGCCGCCTAAGCGAAACAATTGTTCTGGCCACTTTGATCGTAACGCCCGCCGTTTTGCCCGAATTTGACACCCATTTGGAACGCATGGATTGCGTCGACCCAGACCATGCGCAGATCCGCGATATTTTGCTGGGGCTGGCCCCCAACGAGGATGCCGCCGAACGGGTGGCGCAGGCGATGGGCCGTGACGTTCTTGAAAGCCTGATGTCTGGCCCCCATGTCAGCATATGTCCTGCGGTCCGCTATGCCGGCGACGCCGAGCAAGCGCGGCTGACCTTGCAGGAAATATTTGGAAAACTGACAGCGTTGCAGGGGTTGAATGCGGAAATTGCCGAGGCCGAGGAAGAAATCACCGGCTTGGCAGACGAGGCGGTAACCTGGCGCCTGCGCGAGGCAGCCGAAGCGCGCAACCGTGCGGTGCGCAGTCAGCAAGAAGACAAAGCGATCTATGAATTGGGGCCAAATGGCATGATGATTGATAAAGACGAACGCAACGCCTTTGATGCCCTTTTGGACAAGATTGGATATTCCAAGCCTCGGCGCTAGAGGTTTGTTTCAAGAATCGCTAAGAAAAGCCGTTACCGGTGAGCGAATCACCACCCATCGACTGATTCGCTTGCGAATCGCATCACGGCCCGGACGCACCCAGCAGGAGCTCTTCATGGCAGCCAAAGACACCGACGACACGCCACAGGATGACACCGAAACCGAAGTATCGCTCGATATGAGCCAAGCTGCGGTCAAAAAGATGATCGCCGAGGCGCGCGAACGGGGTTACATCACCTACGACCAGCTTAATCAGGTGCTGCCGCCCGATCAGGTCTCGTCGGAGCAAATCGAAGACGTGATGTCGATGCTGTCCGAAATGGGCATCAATATTATCGAAGACGAAGAGGTTGAGGACGAAGAAGCCAAATCAACCGCGATCGTGGAAACATCTAGCAACCGCGATGTGGCGCTGTCTTCGGGTGGGGCTGAAAAGCTGGATCGCACCGATGACCCGGTGCGCATGTATCTGCGCGAAATGGGCAGCGTCGAGCTGCTGTCGCGCGAGGGCGAAATCGCCATCGCCAAACGCATCGAGGCCGGCCGCAACACGATGATTGCCGGGCTTTGCGAAAGCCCGCTGACCTTTCAGGCCATCACCATCTGGCGCGACGAATTGCTGTCGGAAGACATTTTGCTGCGCGACGTGATCGATCTGGAGGCCACATTTGGCAACCAGCTGGATGACGACGAAGACGCCCCCGTGGTCGAGGCCGCCAATATCTCTGCCGCGCCCCGCCCCAGCGATGACGACGCGCAGGAACTGGATGCCGATGGCAACCCGATTTCCAAAGACGATGACGAAGACGACGAACAGGCCAACATGAGCCTTGCCGCCATGGAAGCGGCGCTAAAGCCGCGGGTTTTGGAAACGTTGGATCGTATCGCCGATGACTACGTGCGCCTAAGCGAGATGCAAGACAGCCGTATTTCGGCCACGCTAAACGAAGATTCCAGCTTCTCTGCCACGGACGAAACCACCTATCAGGCCCTGCGCGGCGAGATTGTGAAGCTGGTGAACGAATTGCACCTGCACAACAACCGCATCGAGGCCTTGGTTGACCAGCTTTATGGCATCAACCGCCGCATCATGCAGATCGACAGCGCCATGGTAAAGCTGGCCGACCAAGCCCGCATCAACCGCCGCGAATTCGTAGACGAATATCGTGGCCGCGAGCTGGACCCGAACTGGCTGGACGACATGTGCGACAAGCCCGGCCGCGGCTGGCAGATGCTGATGGAACGCTCGCGCGACAAGCTGGAAGAGCTGCGCAACGACATGGCGCAAGTGGGCCAATATGTGGGCCTTGATATCAGCGAATTCCGCCGCATCGTGCAGCAGGTGCAAAAGGGCGAAAAAGAAGCCCGCCAAGCCAAGAAAGAAATGGTCGAGGCAAACCTGCGCTTGGTGATCTCGATTGCCAAGAAATACACCAACCGTGGCCTGCAATTCCTTGATCTTATTCAGGAAGGCAATATTGGCCTGATGAAGGCGGTGGATAAATTCGAATATCGCCGGGGCTATAAATTTAGCACCTATGCCACATGGTGGATCCGGCAGGCCATTACCCGTTCGATCGCCGATCAGGCGCGCACCATTCGTATTCCGGTGCATATGATCGAAACCATCAACAAACTGGTGCGTACGGGCCGCCAGATGCTGCATGAAATTGGCCGCGAACCGACACCGGAAGAGCTGGCTGAAAAGCTGCAGATGCCGCTGGAAAAAGTGCGCAAGGTGATGAAAATCGCCAAAGAGCCGATCAGCCTTGAAACCCCGATTGGCGACGAAGAAGACAGCCAGCTGGGCGATTTCATCGAAGATAAGAACGCGATTTTGCCGCTGGACAGCGCCATTCAGGAAAACCTGAAGGAAACCACCACCCGCGTTCTGGCCAGCCTGACCCCACGCGAAGAGCGGGTTTTGCGCATGCGCTTTGGCATTGGCATGAATACCGATCATACGCTGGAAGAAGTGGGCCAGCAATTCAGCGTCACGCGCGAACGCATTCGCCAGATCGAAGCGAAAGCGCTGCGCAAGCTGAAACACCCCAGCCGCTCGCGCAAATTGCGCAGCTTCCTAGAACAATAAGCCCTGCTGGCGCGCCCATTGCGGCGCGCCTGATCACCGGAAATTTACGGGCGGTTTGGGCCATGGGTGCTACCTATGGCCCATCGAAACCCTTGGAGGTGGCTATGCAGTCTTTTTCGGACATCCCGAAAATTTGCTTGGGCGTTTTTATGGCCATGGGTTTGGCGCAACCGGCCAGTGCCTTTAACGCCATCAATAACCACCGCGTAAACCCAGTGCCCGGCACCGCCCAATTCGAAGTGATCGGGCGGCCCGGATCGGGCCCATTGGAATATTGGTGCGCGGCGGCGGAATATGCGCGCTTGGAATTGGGCCAGCCCACCCGCGCGCAGGTGATGATGGTCTCGCCGCGCGGCCCATCGGTGACGAGTGGCTATCGCTCGGCCGTGGTCTTTCAGCTGGACCCGGCAGGCACAGCCCCCCCAGCCCGGGGGCGGGCTATTCGCTAAAACAGGCCGGTTACGGCATGACCATTGGCACCGCCGGCACATTTTGTGACAATCGCTTGGGCGAAAGGGATTGGGTGGATTAACGCCCCAGTCATTGCCTTTTGCGCCGTCTTTTACGGCGCCTGTGGTGCTGCTACTGTGCGCATATGCAGCACCAATTCAGTATTCATACCAACGGCCCCGGCCTGTACGAGATAACCCCCCTTGTGGCCCAATGGGTGCGGGGTACGGGCCTGCTAAGCCTGTTTATCCGCCACACATCTGCCAGTTTACTGGTGCAAGAAAACGCCGATCCCGAGGTGCAAACAGATCTGCAGGGGTTTTTCAGCCGTTTGGTGCCCCCCGCCGACCACCCCGCCATGGCCTATCTGACCCATCGCTACGAAGGCCCCGATGATATGCCCGCCCATATCAAGGCGGCGCTATTGCCGGTGTCTTTGGCGATACCGGTGCACAACGGGCGGCTGGCTTTGGGGCGCTGGCAAGGGATCTATGTGTTCGAGCATCGCCACGCCCCCCACCGCCGCGAGATTTCGGCGCATTTAAGCCCCTAGCTTTGGCGCATTCCCCCTTGCAATAGCCCATCTAGCGGCATCATTTGCCCCCTACCCAAATGCTTGCGGTTCTCCTATAGTGCCTGTGGATAAGTGGGGCTAACCCACCACCAGAGGCAGGTTTATCAAAAAGGGGGACGGCTATGCGCTGCCCGTTTTGCGGAAATATTGACACACAAGTAAAAGATTCGCGCCCCGCGGAAGACCACGTGTCGATCCGCCGCCGCCGGTTTTGCCCGGCTTGTGGTGGGCGCTTTACCACCTACGAGCGGGTTCAGCTGCGCGATTTGGTGGTGATCAAAAGCAGTGGGCGGCGCGAAGATTTCGACCGCGACAAGCTGGAACGCTCGATCCGGATTTCGATGCAAAAACGCCCCATCGATCCCGAGCGGATTGACCAGATGATTTCGGGCATCGTGCGCCGGCTTGAATCGCTGGGCGACAGCGACATCCCCTCGAAAACCATTGGCGAGATTGTGATGGAAACGCTGGCCCGGATCGATACCGTTGCCTATGTGCGATTTGCCAGCGTTTACAAGAACTTCCAAGCCGCTGATGATTTCGATAAATTTGTCAGCGAGCTGCGCCCCGCCTCGGTAAAGGACGAGTAGTGAACGACACCGACCGCCGCTTTATGGCGCTGGCCCTTGGTTTGGGCCGGCGTGGGCAGGGCAATGCTTGGCCCAACCCGGCGGTGGGCTGCGTGCTGGTGAAAGACGGGCGTATCATTGGGCGTGGCTGGACTGCACCGGGCGGCCGCCCGCATGCCGAAACGCAGGCGCTGGCCCAAGCGGGGGCTGGGGCTGCGGGGGCTACGGCCTATGTCACGTTAGAACCCTGCGCCCATCATGGCCAAACCCCGCCTTGCGCGGCGGCATTGGTGGGGGCTGGCGTGGCGCGGGTGGTTGTGGCCACGCGCGACGAAGATCCGCGGGTTTCGGGCCGCGGGCTGCAGATGTTGCGCGACGCGGGCATCAGCGTGCAAACAGGTGTCTTAGAGGCGCAGGCACAGGCTGATTTGGCCGGGTTTTTCAAATCAACCCGCCATGGACTGCCGTTTCTTACCCTAAAACTGGCCAGCTCGTTTGATGGGCGCATTGCCACGGCAACGGGCGAAAGCCAATGGATCACCGGGCCCACGGCGCGCCATCATGTGCATGGGCTGCGCCTGCGCCACGATGCGGTGATGGTGGGGGCAGGCACCGCACGCAGCGACAACCCCATGCTGAATGTGCGCGGCTTTGGCGACGTGGCCCAGCCCGTGCGCGTGGTGCTGTCGCGCCGTTTGGATCTGCCGTTGGATGGCCATTTGGCCCGCAGCGCCGCCACGGTGCCGCTGTGGCTGTGCCATGGCCCCGATGCAAACCCGGCGCTGGTGCAGGCCTGGTCGGCTATGGGCGCGCGGCTGTTCGAGTGCCCCGTGCAGGGGGCGCATCTGGCGCCCAAGGCGGTGCTGCAGGCCCTTGCCGCTGCGGGGCTGACGCGGATTTTTTGTGAAGGTGGCAGCGCCCTTGCCGCGGCGCTTTTGGCCGATGATCTGGTGGATCAGCTGGTGGGCTATACCGCAGGGCTGGTCATTGGTGCCGAAGGTTTTCCCGGAATTGGCGCGATGGGCCTAGACAGGCTTGGCGCGGCGGCCCGCTTTCAGCTGCGCCACACCCAGCCCTTGGGCGGTGATGTGGTGCATATTTGGGCGCGCACCCCCTAGCGCCGCTTTAGCGCCGCCTGCACCCGTGCCGGCAGGCCCCAGCCCATCGGCCGCCCCCCCACACCTGCAGCCAGCCGCGCCAAGGCAACTTCGGGCGGGCAGGGCTGGTTGCTAAGAGGGTCGTGATAGCGCGGGTAATCGATCAAGGCGGCGTGCACCAAGCCCAGCAGCCCCGGCCGGGCGCTGCGGCGGGGCAGATCCATGCCCAAATGCCGCGTCAGCCCCCACCCGGTGTAAAAGGGCGCCCCCAAGGTGACCACCGTGCGCCCCCGCATCAGCGCCTCGAAGCCCAGCAACGAGGTCAGCGTCCACACGGCATCGATATGGGGCAACAGCGCGGCGCTATCGGTATCTTCTAGCACCAGATCGGCCCATGTCTCGGCGTCTGCCACATGGCCCGGGCGTAAGCCCGCCTCGACATCGGGATGTGGTTTGTAAATAAGCATGGCCTTGGGGTTTTCAGCCCGTACACGGGCCAATAGCGCGCGGTTGGTGCGCAAATCCAGCGGCGCCCCCCGCAGCACCGAGGCATCATTTTCCACCTGCCCGGGCACCAAAATTAACGGCTGGCCCGCAGCGGGGCGGGGCAGGGTCGTGGGGGGCGGTTGGCCAATGTTATACTTGCTGACCCCAGCCTGCAGCACCGCGTGCAACAGCGTTTGGGCGCGCAGCGCCTGATCTGGGCGTAGCTTGGCGCGCTGCGCAATCAGCCCCTCAAGCAGGCTGGGCTGCGCCGGGTCATAGTGGATGCCGATCCCATCGCAGGCCAGCGACAGCGGCGCCACCAGCCGCGCCCCCAACCCGTTCGAGCGCAAAAAGCCGTCTTCCACCCGTGTCACACCGGGGCTATGGCCTGCGGTGTGGGGCGGCGCTGGCGGGCTGGCGTGGCTGGCCCATACCATATGGCGCGCCCCCGTGGCTTGGGCGGTTTGTGCGGCTTTTTGCGCCGTTTTGGCAAAATAAAGCGTGCCGTGCTGGCCAAAAAAGGCCCGCATATGACGGCGTTTCCACAGGCTGATGCCTTGGCAGGCCCAGCCATGGCGGTCTTCGCGCCATGCGCGCGCCTGCGCCTCTAGCGTGTCGATCACCTGCTCTAGTTGGCAAAGTTGGTCGTTATAGGGGTCATACCACACTGGACATAGCAGCATCGCCGCGGTGAATAGCTGCGCGGCAGTCAGGCGGCGCTGGCGGTTGGGCAGTGGGGCATGATCGGTGCTTAGGCCCCAGCCGGCGTAAAAGGGGGCGCCAAAAACATGCGGGCGATGGCCTGCCACGATCGCTTCGAACCCCATTTGCGAGGACACGGTGTAAACCGCCACAGCCCCCTCAAGCAATGCCCAAGGGCTAAGCTGCGTGGCCAAAACGGTGGTGCGTGCGTCAGCGTCTTTGGGCCCGAAATAGCCGGGCCGATGGCCTTGGGCGGTTTCTGGATGGGTTTTGATGATGATGCGGTGGTGCGGGTGGTCGGTACGGGCTGCTGCCAGCATATTGGCAAAGCTTTGCGCCGTGGCGCCGCCCATGGTGATGGCGGCGTCCCCGCGCGTTTGATCGATCACCAGCACATAGCCCGGGGCGGGCAGATCTGGGCCGTCGGTCAGGGTGGCGCTGTATTTTGTCAGGTGGGCGGCCTGTAGGCGGGCCATGGCATGGCGCGCCCGCGTCAGCAATGCGGCATCATCGAGCGGGTGTTTGGCCAAGATCTGCAGCAAATCCGAGCCGCTATCGGGGGCATAATGCATGCCACCATGATCGATCACCAACCCCAAAGCAGGGCTGCCACTGCGCCCTGGAAAGAGGCTGCGCAAAAACGCGCATTCCACCCGCACAACCGCCGCGCCGCGCCGCGCTGCAATGGCTTGCCCGCGCGGGGCGGTGGGGCTGTGCCCCCACACCCCCACCAGCCCGCCGCGCACAGGCAGGCCAAGGCGTGGTGGGTAACCGGCCAAGCCAAGAATGCGGCGCAGGCGGCTTTGGGTAAAAAAGCTGGTGGAATAGCAATGCAGCGGCGCCGGGGCCGGGCGCCACAGGTCGCCCGTTTCGCCCCAGATGGGCCCCGCCGCCGCTGGCATGGCTTAATTGCCGCCGTTTGCCGCTGATGTCAGCGTGTTTACCGCCGAAAGCGAGCCGGTCAGCGCGGCGATTGCCTTGCTCCACTGGGTGAATGGCGCCTCGGTGACATACAGCGTGTCTTCGTCGCGGATCACAAAATCGCGGGCCATGAACATGCCGTTGGGCTTGGTCAGATCCAGCACATAGATCAAGCGCTGCGCGCCTTGCAGGTCGTCGCGGCCCAACACGCGGTTGGCAATCTCGGCGGGTTCGTTGCGCAGCACGAAAACGCCCGTTGGATCGGCCGCGTTTGCCGATAGCCCGCCCACCTGTGCAATCGCCTCAAGCGCCGATAACGTCTGGCTTTCAAAGGGCACGCGGGTTTGCGTGCCGGTTGCCCCAAGCGCGGTAAAGGCGCGGGTGTCTTCCTCGACCAAGATCCGGTCGCCGGCGCGCAGGGCAATATCGAATTCGGGGTGTTTATAGAGATCTTGCAGCCATACCTGCGAGCGTTGATCGCCACGGATAACCGTAAGCTGTGCGATTTCAGGCTCGATGCTGACACCGCCGGCACGCGCCAACATGGCCGACAAGGTGCGCGTGGGCCGTTCGATAGGGAACACGCCTTGGGCGCTGACCTTGCCAATCAGGCTAACGGTGGCGCCATCCCCCGCGACGCGGCGCACCTCGACTTGGGGTTCGGGGGTTTGATCTTGCAGCTTTTCGGTGATGATGCGGCGCAGCGTTTCGGGGGTGTTGCCGGCCGCACGAATGCGCCCTGCATAGGGAACAAAGATAAACCCGGCACCATCAACCTGCACCTCTTGCAGCGGTGCTGGGCTGGTGCCGAACAGGCCTTGGTCAACGTTTTCCCAAATGGTCAGGCCCAATGTGTCGCCGGGGCGGATGGTGTCTGACCCAAGGATGGCGGCGTTTTTGAACGCATCGCTAAAGCCTAAAGACGGGGTGATCGACGTGGCGCGGGTGACGCGGTCGTTCACGCTGATGACAAATGCATCGCCTTGGCGCTGAACCGATCCTGAAAAAATCTCGCCCTTATTGGGGCCAGTGCGCGGCAGGCCGCAGGCGGCAACCAGTGCCACCAAAGAGCATAGGGCGACAGACCGCGCCCAGCGGGGTGCAAGGGGTTTCACTGCTCGGTCTCCTGACCTGTTATTATTCTGCCTCGGTTTTTTCGTTACTGTAGCCTAAGACATAGGCAAAATAAAGCGCTAGTCGCGCCTACCCAAATCGCCCCTAGGGCGAGTGTTGCGCAATTGCCCAGCCTTTTAGGGGATCATTTGCAAATATTGGCGCGGTCCGGCGCGGCCGGTGTGCAGCGCGTCATACGGGTCTTCGGGGCTTAGCATCATATCCACCACTTGGCGCAGCACCTGCCGCCGACCCCGGCTGGAATAAAACCCGCCCGGAATTTGGCTGGTTTCCAGCAGATAGGCGCGAAAATCTTGATAGGCGGCGCGGTCGGGCCGGGTGGGGGCGGCAAAAAACTGTGCCAAGCTTTGGGTAGAGACGAATTCGGGCTTGTTGTAGATGGCCGCGCCAAACACCTTTAGGGGAATGCCGCGCCACAGCACCTGTTGCGCTGCGGTGGAATTCACGGTCACGGCGCTGCGCGCCTCGTTAAGCAGCTGCGCCAGTTTGCCGCACTGCAAAAAATGCACCCGTCTGGCCACGCCATGGGACTTGGCCAGACGGGTGATATCGGCGCGCAGCGGCGCGCGCCCGGTTTCCAAAGGATGGGCCTTGAACACCAGATGGTGATGGCGGGGCGCACCGCTGGCAAAGCCGGTGATCACCAGTTCGATAAAGGCATGCATATCCTCGAAGGGGGAATGGACCTGAAAACTGCTGTCATGTTCCAGCTGCAACAGCGCCAAGTGATAGGGAAACCCGCCCCGGCGAATGCGTGCTGTGGCCAGGCGGCGCTGTAGGCTGTGCAGCGGCATCATCAGCAAGCGGCGCAGATACAAGATGAACTCGGCGCTGACCGGCACCTGCCGATGCGGTTGAAACTGGCGGTAGCCGCCATTTTTGAACATCACAAACCAATGATAAAGCGCGCCGTAAAAAACATGTTGGCGCATATCGCCCCAGCGCGCGGGCGGGGCGGGGGTGCTGGCATCGGCATGGGTAAGGGCGCGGCGCATTTCGGCCACGCTGGTTTGCATCAGGCGCGAGTGGCCGTTGGTGCCACCGCGTTCGTATGTCACCCAATAGGGGCGCAGATACCCCTCTTCAAAGACGTGCACACACAGGTTGTTTTCGCGCGCAAAGGCAATGGCGCTGGCATGCACAAAGCGGGTATCGCCATAAAGCACCAGATCCGTGACCGATTTTTCCGCCACGATCTGGGCCAGATGCGCGGGCCAATCCTGTGGGGCGCCGCGATGGGCGATATAGCTGGCGGGATGAAACCAAAAGGCCCGGTCGCCCGCGTTAACCCCCACCCGCCACACCTGCGCGCCGGTTTGGCGCAGCATTTGTGCCAAGCCATGAAAAACGGGCCATGGGGGCCTTGCAGGAATAAAAACACCCGTTCGGTGGCGGGGGTGCCTGCGGGGGGCTGTGCTGTAAACGCTTGCGCCATATTCTACCCAAAACCTGCGGCCCTATGCGCGAAGGGCAAACCATAAAAACACTTTTCCTTTATTAACGACAAAACGGGGCGAATTTAAGGCGCAAACGTTTCGCCAGTGGCGCGCCACCCTTGCCAGCGGGGGGGCTTGGGGCTAGGTCAGGGGCAAGCCGCCCTGTGGCGGCCAGACCAGCAAAACGAGGCCCCCATGTTTACAGGCATCATCACCGATATCGGCCAGATCGAACAGCTAGAGCAGCGTGGCGATCTGCGCGCGCGCATTGCCACCAGTTACGATATGGCGCGGGTGGATATGGGCGCCTCGATCGCCTGCGATGGGGTGTGTTTGACGGTGGTCAACAAAGGCCAAGGCTGGTTTGACGTGGATATCAGCGCAGAAAGCGTTTCAAAAACCAACATCAGCGATTGGGTGCAGGGCCACCGCATCAACCTAGAGCGCGCGTTGCGGGTGGGCGACGAACTGGGCGGGCACATCGTTTCGGGCCATGTGGATGGCGTGGCCGAGGTGGTTGGCCTGCGCAAAGAGGGCGACAGCACCCGCGTGACATTTCGCGCCCCCGAGGCGCTGGCACGGTTCATCGCGGAAAAGGGCTCGGTGGCGCTGAATGGCACCTCGCTGACGGTGAACGAGGTGTCAGGCCGCGATTTTGGCGTGAATTTCATCCCCCACACCCAAACCGCCACCACATGGGGGGGCGTGGCGGTTGGGGACCGGGTGAATTTGGAAATCGACACGCTGGCGCGCTACGTGGCGCGGCTGGCCGATTACGGCTAGGCTGCGGGGCTGATCCCTAACAATTTGGAATATTGACAGCCAAGCCCCCAAGCGAGGTTTCTTTGTATTTTTCGTGCATATCCGCGCCGGTTTGGCGCATGGTCTCGATGGCGGCATCGAGCGGCACAAAATGCTGCCCATCGCCGCGCAGTGCCAAGCTGGCGGCGCTGACGGCCTTGATCGCGCCCAGTCCATTACGTTCGATGCAGGGGACCTGAACCAAGCCTTTAACCGGGTCACAGGTCATGCCAAGGTGATGTTCCAGCGCAATTTCCGCTGCATTTTCAATCTGTTCTGGCGTGCCGCCCAAAACCGCGCATAGGCCTGCCGCGGCCATTGCTGCGGCGCTGCCCACCTCGGCCTGACAGCCGGCCTCGGCACCTGAAATCGAGGCGTTGAATTTCACCAGCCCGCCAATGGCCGCGGCGGTCAGCAAAAACTCGTCTATCCGGCTGGCGCTGGCACCGGGCACATGATCCAGCCAATAGCGGATGACCGCCGGCACAACCCCCGCCGCGCCATTGGTGGGGGCGGTGACCACTTGGCCACCGGCTGCGTTTTCTTCATTCACCGCCATGGCATAGGCCGACATCCAGTCATTGATCACATGCGGTGCTGTCAGGTTCATGCCCCGCTCGGCCTGCAGTTTTTCGTGAATGGCCTTGGCGCGGCGGCGCACGTTCAGCCCGCCCGGCAGGATGCCATCGGTGTTTAGCCCGCGCTCGATGCAGGCATTCATCACCTCCCACAGCCGGGCAATGCCACTGTCCAGCCCTTGGGCCCCGTTGCGGCTGATTTCGTTGGCGCGCTTCATCTGGGCAATGGTTTTGCCAGATGCGGCGGCCATTTCCAGCATTTCAGCGGCAGATTTGAACGGGTAGGGCACCGGCGCGCCCTCGTCTGTGGCACGCCCCGCCGCCAGCTCATCTGCGCTTAGAACAAAGCCGCCCCCGATGGAGTAATAGGTTTCTTGCAAGATCACATCGCCTTGGGCATCCAACCCCATCAAGATCATGCCATTTGCATGGCCGGGCAGGGCGGGGCCATAATCAAAGCTGAGGCTGGTTTTGGGGTCGAACTGCAGCGGCGGCAGGCCCTCGACCACGATTTGCCCTGTGGCGGTGATGTCGGCCAAAACCGCCTCGGCGCGGGCATGGTCGTAGGTGTCGGGCAAAAACCCCGCCAGCCCCAAAATAGTGGCCCGGTCGGTGGCATGGCCCACCCCGGTAAAGGCCAAGCTGCCATGCAGCGAGGCGCGCAGCCCGGCAAATTCGAACGGTGCGGCGCGCATCAGTTGCAAAAACCGCGCCGCTGCCACCATCGGCCCCATCGTATGCGAGGACGAGGGGCCAATGCCAACTTTGAACATATCGAAGACAGAGAGGAACATGTCAGACAGCGCTTCCTTCAGGAGGGGTGGCCAGTGCGGGGCGGGTAAAGGGCTGTGGGCCCAGCCCCTCGGCCAAGGCCGCAGCATGGGTGCTGGGGCGGTGTTCTAGGCGTTCGGCCATGGCGTGCAAATGGGGCGTATCCGACAGGGCAAACCAGCCGGTTTCCCCCTGCGGATACAGCGCACACCAGCGCAAAAGCGGGGCCAAATATAGGTCGATCAAGCTGGGGTTTTGCCCAGCAAAGGGGGCGCTGCCCATTGGCGTTGCCTGCGAGGCAGCTGCGTCTAGCAGCGCCAGATGCCGGGCCATATTGGCGCTGTTGATCTGGCGAGACT
>Ga0181600_10000646_pt1 | contig 26866 bp, 24 predicted proteins | sample 041ome_2_FD_132982 | JGI IMG/M metagenome (GOLD analysis project Ga0181600, IMG submission 132982) | Coastal salt marsh microbial communities from the Groves Creek Marsh, Skidaway Island, Georgia - 041406US metaG (megahit assembly) | ecosystem: Environmental > Aquatic > Marine > Intertidal zone... | reverse complement strand
GCCACTCATGACTGGATTGATTGTTGATCAACGCCACGAACACGAAACGACGACGACGACGACGACGACGACGACGACGACGACGAACGAACACTTCGCCTAGACGGGCGGTCCAGACAGACGGACAGACGGGCAGACTGTGACGCGTCGACGCCGCGCGAAACTCTGTCGGGTCCGAAATCCGAGTGTCGTCGCTTTCGAGAGTCCCTACCAAATCGACGAGTCACGAACCACCAATGGGTCATTTTCACGAACGACGCCGAGATGAACACCCGAGTGCGCGATCGACACAACGACGCGCGCGCGCGACCGAAGCAACGAAAACGCTCGCGTGCGATCGAGACATACGTGACCACACACCGCGGTAACCATGGGGAGTACGTACCGCGACGACGACGACGGCGGCGGCGAAGAAGAAAGGATGGAGAAACGTCGTCAACACCATCACCGATCGTCATCCTTCGATTCTCTCAATTGTGATCCGATCCGAGTCGATTATCGATTATCGATTGGATCCATCGCGCGAGATTCGACGCGAAAGGGGTGAAAAATACATGTACTGATGACGACGACGACGACGACGACGACGACTGACGCTCGCTCTTTCATCGTTTCGTTTCGCGAATGAATGTAGTTTGCTTTTCTTCTGAAGAACCGACGATGCGGGCGGATTTCGGTCCGAGGCCGCACGACCCGGACGGCGCCATGGCGTGGGAACTCGCGAACGCCATCGCGGCTGAAAACACGCAGGAAATCATGAAGAGAGTGTTGTTGAACATTCCTCGATTCGCCAACCCGAGAAAGATGATGCGAATGGATTTCATCCAAAACGTAATCGTGAACAAGTACAACGAGTTGGGTCTCGGCGACTTGAAGAGCGACGTGGTTGAAAAGACTTCGGGCGATTTGCAAGACTTTATGATGGCTCTCTTGGGTGACCGCTTGGATTTCGAAGCGCAGGCGATTATGCGGGCGATTAAGGGTTTGGGTACGGATGAGGCGACGCTCATCACCATTCTCTGTACCATTGCCGAGGAGGATATTCTGCCGTTGCAAATGGCGTTTAGCTCGCGATACGAAAAGTCTATGGAGCAAGCCGTGATTTCGGAAACGAGCGGCAAGTTTAAGCGCGTCTTGGTTCTCGCCGGTTGCGATGGCGTCGGTGAAACTTACGCCAAGGTGATCAACTCTGCCGTCGCGGGTTTGGGTACCGATACCACGGCGATCATTCGTCTCATGGTGACGGCGACTCCAGAACAACTCGACGCCACGCGCGAGGCGTACTCCAAGCTCTACGGTAAGGATCTCATCTCTGCCGTCGGTAGCGAGTGGAAGGTGAGCGGCGATTTCAAGAGAATTATCGAAGCGCTCGCCAAGCGTCACCCGTCCAAGGTTAACGACGACATCGAAATTGATTACAGCGCCGACGTGGCGGCGATGCGAGACGCCGTCGAAGGCATGGGCACGGATGAAGCCGCCGTCATCGCCCTCTTGGCGGACAAGACAGCCAAGCAAATCGAAGCCTTCCGCGAGGCGTACAAGATTGAAACCGGTGAACTCTTACGCGAGCGCATTCGCGACGAGACCACCGGCCTCTTCGAGTCCAAGCTCTTCCGCGAGACGCTCATGGGTTTGTTGACGCCGCGCGAGGAACAAATCGCCGTGTACATTCGCGACGCCATGTCCTTCTGGGGTAACGACGACTGGGGTCTCATCTCCATGCTCACGCACCGCACGGATGAAGAACGCGAAGCGATCCGCACCGCGTACACCTCCACCTTTGGCGCCGATCTCATCGGTGATCTCCGATCCAACTGCTCGGGAGACTACGAAGACGCCCTCGTCGCGTGCATCGCGCCCAAGGCGCGCACGCTCGCTCGCGGTATTCGTAAAGCCATGTCTGGCTGGTTCTCCTCCACCAACAAGACGGGTCTCATGGCGCTTCTCACGCACAAGGATGAGCTCATGCCCACCCTCCGCAAGGAGTTTGAGAAGGAATTTAAGGGTAAGACGCTTCAATCCGTCATCAAGTCTGAGTGTAAAGGCGAATTCGAGGCGGCGCTCGTGTCCCTCGCCATGTACACGCCGCCGTCGGGCGATCTCGTCGAGTACGCCCCGCCGCCTGAACAACCCGTGGCCGCGGCGCCACCACCACCGGCGGGATACGGCGCGCCGCAAGCCGGCGGGTACCCGGTGGATCAAAACTATGCCGGCCAACCCGCCCGCGAAGACTCGTGGTGAGCGAGCGCGCGAGCGCTCGATATAACGCGCACACACACGCGCGGCTCCTACCTATACTAAGTACATACAAACAACACTAAGCACGCCGTCGTGTAAGGACATCAACTTGATATTTACGATCCATCCATCCGTCCCATCGCGTTCGCGTGGCGTCGCCGTCGAATGAGGTGAAAATCCAAGCGTCGATTCACAGTCTCAATTTGATGCTGGTTTCGTCACACCGCGACGACCGACGACCGAACGACCGACGGAACGAAACGAAACGGTCGGAGAGAACGATGGGAACGACGCGCGACGCGTTCGATGCCCGAAGAACGCGACGACACCGAACACTCGGTGTCGTAAAGGTGCGCGCGAATCTCAAATCTGACTCGGCACCACGCGTGGGTTGCGATTGATCGAACGACGGCGACTGACGACGTGAGGTGACGACGTAGGGCGCGTTGACGACGATGGTGATGACGACGGGATTGATGTCGCGCGTCGTGCGCGGGGAATCGACGGAAACGACGGCGCTTCCGCGGGTATCGGTGCGTAAAAACCCAGCGATGGATCCGCGGACGCTCTCGGCGAGAGACGCGAGTCTGAGCAGACGCGCGCAGCTGCGTCGTTTGGAACGAGTGTATGGGGGCGTGATGGATGAGAAGGAAGGGACGGTGCCGATCAGTAATTACATGGATGCGCAGTATTACGGGGAGATTGAGATTGGTAACCCGAGACAAAAGTTTCAAGTCGTCTTTGACACTGGAAGCTCCAACTTGTGGGTGCCGAGCGCCAAGTGTGGATTTTTGCAAATTCCGTGTGATTTACACGCCAAGTTTGATTCCGCGGCGTCCGAGACGTACGAAGAGGATGGGACGCCGTTTGCGATTCAGTACGGAAGCGGCTCGTTGAGCGGGTTCTTGTCCAAGGATGAAGTCAAAGTTGGGGATTTGGTCGTCCAGGGGCAGTACTTTGCAGAGGCGACCAAGGAACCGGGTATCGCGTTCCTGTTTTCCAAGTTTGACGGAATTCTCGGTCTCGGGTTCGATAATATTTCCGTCGACAAGGTAAAACCAGTGTTTTACAACATGATGGATCAAGGTTTGGTCAAGGAGAAGATGTTTAGCTTTTGGTTGAACCGAACCGAAAGCGCTGACGGAACGCCGAGCGTCGTCGGCGGAGAACTCGTCTTTGGTGGCTCAGATCCGGCGCACTTCACCGGCGAACACGTGTACGCTCCGGTGACGCGTGAAGGGTACTGGCAAATCAAAATGGACGACTTCAAGGTGGATGGTCGATCGATTGGTGCGTGCGATGGAGACGCGGGATGCCAAGTCATCGCCGACACGGGTACGTCGCTCCTCGCCGGTCCGTCTGACGTCGTCGCCAAGATTAACAATTACATCGGCGCGCACTCTATGATTGGCGAAGAGTGTCGATTGCTGATTGATCAGTACGCCGAACAGCTCGTGCAAGAGCTCGAAGATTACTCGAGCGATCAAATTTGCGCCTCTGTTGGCGCCTGCGATTCGGGCGCCGCGAGAGAGCCGCTCGCGGCGGCCGTCAAGTCTCGACTTTCCGTCGCTCGTAAGCTCTTGCGTGCGGAAGGTCACCGGGATTACCACACGCGCAGACCAGAGCGTCGCGACATGCGTCCGTACTCGCTCGATGGCGGACGCGATTACAACCACGAACACCACCATCATCACGAGGACGACCACCATGAGCATCACCACGAGCACCGCTCGCACGAAGAACCGCCGCTCGAGCGAGGACACTCCTCTAGCGGTAACATCGGCTCGAAGTCTCTCCGAGGCCCGATCGCGTGCACGGCGTGTAAAACGGTGGTCAACTACGCTCAAAACATGCTTGCTCAAAACTTGACTGAAAAGGTCATCGTTAACGAAGTCAAGCGCGTCTGCGACATGGTTCCGAGCTACGGAGGGACCGCCGCTGTCGATTGCGACAACATTCCAAACATGCCAGACGTCGAGTTTGTCATCGCTGGAAAGCCATTCAAGCTCACCCCAGAGCAATACGTGTTGAAAATTTACGACGACGGCGAGGCGCAGTGCGTGTCTGGCTTCATGGGCATGGACGTTCCGCCGCCCGCCGGTCCTCTCTGGATTTTAGGCGACGTTTTCCTTGGTCCCTACCACACCGAGTTCGATCACGGTAACCGCCGCGTTGGTTTCGCCACCGCCGTGTGAGTTTCACGTGTACACTAACCGTCGTAAACGACGGTGTTGTACCAAACAAATCCAATGTACGCACCACCGGTAGTCCTTCTTTGCACTTTCTGTTGAAACATTTAAAAATCAAATCAAATCAAAGCGCACAACCTCACAGTGTGTAGCCGTCTCGCGCGACTCGCCGCACGTAGCGCCTTTCATCGTCGTCTCTCATCGTCGTCGACGTGCCGTCATGGTGGTTGAAACCCGATCGTCGCCTAAAATCAATCGAACGACGACGACCGAAGATGCGCCAACGACGCCGACCGGTTTAAGACTCAACTTTAAGACGTGGCACGGCGTCGGCGCGTGGACCTGGGGCGCCGGGGACGCCGGGGACGTCTGTGGGATTTGTCGAATCGCGTACGACGGGTGTCCACCGGATGCAAAGTTTCCCGGGGACGATAGTCCGGTGGTTTGGGGCGTTTGCGGGCACGCGTTTCACCTTCAGTGTATAACGAAGTGGTTGAGCGGCGCCAACACGGCGGCGGACGGGGCGAGGTGTCCGATTTGTAGAGGGGATTGGGAGTTTAAAGAGTTGGAAGGAGGTGCGGGGGAAGATGGCGTTCGAGAGGATTCGATGGATCGCATGGAGTGACGAGAACGGGATGCAAACTGACGGAACGTCTGCGTGGAAAGAAATTGTTTTCTGATTTTATTTCAACAACGACTGTGTCAAAGACAGTCTTCCGTGCTGTGTGGTACTCGGTAGAAATGATTCATGTGTAATGGTATAGAGCTTTGTTAGTGTACATCCATGCAGATCGAGAGAGATTGCGTGTAATGTTCTCCCGCGCGTGCCGACTGGATAAAATTACTCTTGTATGATGTGCTGACCGATGGCGGCCCACGATGTGGGGCCGGCGACTGGGCGACCAATCGTGACGCGAGTGGCGGTGCGCTTTTTACGCCAAGTGGGGATGGTACCCGAGGCGGCTTGCGCGGTGGCTCGTGAAGTCGTAGACCTCTTCTGAGCCTTTGGCGGCGCTTTTGTATCAAGTCGTTGATCGTACCACGGCTGTTGCGCGGGCGCCGCCTTTGACTTGCCCCCAGCCGTCGTCTTGGCTGCCTTTTTCCCCGCGTCGCTCGCCGTGGTTGTTGTCGCTGCTTTACGTTTACCCCCAACGCTCGTCGTAGACGCCTTGGCGCCTTTACCCGACTTGGCAGCCTCCTCAGCGTCGTTTTCAGCCTCTGATCTGTAGCGTCGAGCGTCGTAAATCCCATACCTACGGTCTTCGACCACTCTACCGCCTTGACCACCTTCTAAGCTATTATTCTGAGCGTTTGAAGAAGATTTTGATTTGTTCGTCTTGGCCGAGCCACCACTCGCCTTGCGAGCCGGCGCGGGCGCGTCTAAGTCCTCGTCAAAATCTTCCTCGTCGGCGTGGTCCTCCAAATCGATGTCTTCGTCCTCGTCTTCATCCTCGTGATCGTCTTCGTCGTCTTCTTCGTCCTCACCCTCGTCCTCACCCTCGTTGAATCCGTACGCGTTACTGTTGGCGGATGAATGCACGTTGGCGATGGCTTCGGAAAACTCGGCGTCGATAGCCTCCAACGCCAGTCTCGCGTGTACGACGGCGGCGTTTGCCGCCTCGAGCTTCTTGAGTTCAGTAAGCAAAATGTGTTCAATTTCGTGCATGGGCGGGAGACCAGCCTCGGCCAAAACCTCATTCGCGCGCATCACCGCGCGTTCCTCATCGTCTAAGAGTTCGTCCTCGTCGCTATCAACCAAATCCTCGTCGATCTCTTCGTCGCTATCGTCGTGATCCGTCGCGTCTCCATCTTGATGATGATGAGACTTTGGACGCTTATCCGCCGGTTTCTTCATACCCCGTTTCGCCGCCGCGTGCGCCTCCGCCGCGGCTTCTGCCGCCGCGGCCACGTCTTCGTCGCGCTCATCATCCGTCTCGTGTTCGCCAAAGTGCAAGTACTTGTCCCAATCCGTATCGTCGCCGTGGAAATGTTCTCCAAAGTCTTCTTCGCCCTCGCCGTCGTGATGATGGACGTCAGACAAGGCTGCGTGCACCCGCGCTCGAGCTTGTGAATACACCGCCTCAGCCTCCTCGACGACGGATTTCATGCGCGCCAGCTCGAGCTCGGCATTTTCCACCTCGCTCACCATGCCAGAGCGCTTCGCCTTGAGCTTCTCCACGACGGCGCGCATCGCCGGGTCAATCTTTTGCGCCGCCGCCTTCTTCTCCTCTTGGGCGTACGTCGCCTTGAGCTTCTCTTTCGCGCTCATCGTCATCATTCCTGTCGTCGTTTGATTCGCCGCCGCCGCCGCCGCCGCCGCCGCCTTTGCCGACCCACCCGAGCCGCCGCCGTTGCCGGCGTTCTTCTTCAACGCGTCTCGACTCACCGTCGTTTGCTTCTTCCCGCCCCCAGACGTCGCCCCCTTATCCTTCGCCCCCTCACTCGAGCCTCCTTTCGCGCTCCCTACCGCCTTTTTCTTACCGGCATCACCACCGCTCGCCGTCCCACCGCTCGTCTTGTTCTTTTTCGCCGCCGCCGCCGCCGTCGCTCGAACCGCCGACTTGTACGGCACCTTGGCCGCCTCATCCTTGCGCAAGTGTTGAAACTTGATTAGGTTTCTCCATTTATCCTTCAGCTGCACCCCGGTTCGCGATCTGCGGGAGTCATCGCGAAACAAAAAGAGTGATGTGAACCCGTCAGTCTTCCATCGCGGTCGGAAAGAAACGCGCGTCGTCTTCCCATCCTTTCCTTCGTCCCGCTCGCTTCGTCCCGCTCGCCCGCCCTCGAGCGCCAATTCGACGTCTAAACGTGTCACCCCCCTTCCCGCGTCGTCGTCGTCGTCGTCCTCGTCACGGAACCACCGGAGTCGCGATAAAAAAACCACCACCAGGTACCCCGTCGTCGTCGTTCCCGTCGTCGCCCTCCGTCCCGTTCGAAATCCGCGAGCATCATCAAATCGTCATCGTCGTCAAATTGGCGGCCGCTCGCGCACGCACGCACCTGAGGGTGGCGAATTCGGGATCGTTGCGCATCTTCTCCCACGCCCCGATCCCGTGTTTCCTCACCGCGCGTTTCAGCGCCCCCTCCTCGTTTTCGCTCCAGTACCCGCGAACCGTCGTCGTCGCCGCCGCCGTAGCAGCCGCCGCAGTCGTCGTTCCCGTCGTCGTAGCCGCCGGTCGTCGTTTCGGTGCCCCAGCCTTGTTGTTGTTGGCGGCGGTCGTCTTCCGTCCTGCCGTCCCGCGCGACGCTTTCGCTTTCGTCGCCGGGTTCTTCGCCGGGGTCTTCATCGTCGTCGCGGGTTTCTTCTTCGGAGGCATCGTGCGCGCGAAGCGAAGTGCCGACCGACGACGCGTCCGTCGACCGAACGAACGAACGAACGAACGAACGCGACGCCAATGCAATGCGATGCGACGACGACCGGGACGACCGGGACGGATGTTTTATTCGGATGAAATATTCGGACATGTGGGTTTGTATCGTACTTTAGCTTGGTTTACACCGTGTGTATCGTAAGTACTCACGCACTCACTCACTCACGCACTCGTCGTCATCAGAGGAGGAGGAAAATCGCGCGTTTGGTGGGTGGTTGTTTTTTCGTTGTTTTTTTATCCTGGTACTACGGTATTTTGATAGAATATGTATGGACCATAGTATATATTAAAAACACGTATACGGATGGGTATTTGTGCGAAGTCTCGTGTATATTACTACGGTAGTTCCGTGGATTGATGGATTGATGTCCCCGTGGAACCAGACCGACGGCGGCACTTCGGGGAGCGGGGTCGTTCGTTCGTTCGTTCGTTCGTTCGTTCGTTCGTTCACCGCACGGCGGTCGCGTCTCGTCGAGCTCGTCGTCGTCGTCGCTCGCTCGTTCGCGGGGTGAACCCGACGGAACCGAACGGAATCCGTCATCGGTGTCGTCGTCGAGCGATTTTATTAGAGATGATGCACCGATGGGGACGAAGATTGGCGCGAGGAACCGCGGCGGTGTGCTGCGCGACGACGTGCGTGACGGCGGCGCAGGCGGCGACGCTGACGGCGACGTACCTGACGCCTCCGGAGGCGTCGGGACCGAGACGCGGGCGGTGCGCCGCGCGGCGTGGGGAGGGTGAAGACGCGTCGACGACGACTTCGTCGGTTACGTCGGTTGGGGCGTACCGGACGGACGCGACGAGGAGGAAAAGGAGAGACGCGAGCCGACGGACGATCGTGGCGTACGTGGCTGGGGATAGCACGGCGTGTGGGGTGGGGTGCGAGACGACGCCGGTGGGTTCGGCGGGCGGCGGAGACGGCGGAGACAGAGGTAAAGAAGACGGAAAGGCGAGTCGCGGCGGTCGAGGACCGACGCTCGCGGTGACGTTCGCGGACGCGGTGGGTGAAAAGCTCGGGGCGAACGTCGAGTGGCGGGCGCTCGGGTTTAAAGGGGCGGACGTGCGTTCGCTGAGGGATAAGTTGATACCGGCGTTGCGCGAGGCGATGTCCGCCGACGACGCGGAGGCTTCGTCGTCCTCAGCCCCGGACGCGGTGGTGCTCATGTGCGGGATTAACGACGCGAAACACTCCATCGTGGGTCGGACGTCGAGCGATTTTAGAAACGAACTGCGAGAGCTCGTGCGAGAGGTGCGAGACGTCGTGGGCGATCGATGCGTCGTCGTGCTTCCGGCGACGCCGCTGGACGCGGCGACGCTCTTCCCGCCCCCGCTCGCCTGGGTCGCCACGCGCATGAACGATTTGTGGGACGCGCAAAAGGCGCACGTGAGCGAGATTGCGGATAACGTGCTCTTCGTGTCCAAACCAGGGGTGGACGCGCTTCGCGCGCGCGTCGCCGAGGAGACGGGGCGCGTGGCGCACAACATTTCGCTCATTTGTCGAGACGGTATTCACCCGAACGATGACGGGTACGCCGCGTGGGCGCGGCACATAGCGGACGAGTGTCTGCCGACGCTCAAACGGGCGTTGGCGGAAGAGAAACGGTGAGTTTCAAACGATTCTGTACATTTATTCGTTTAATCAAATAGCATTCATTCATTCGTGTTATTATTAAAAGACGCCCACCGGTAGTCGACGCGCGTACGTGATTTCCGCGACCACGCCCTCACGCGGTGCTCACGTGGAAAGTGGAACAACCTAGAACGATGAAGAAGCGCGCGTTGAAAAATCTACTTGGCGGCGGTAGCGGCGGCGGCTCGAGCGTTGCTGATGAAGGCGGCGATTTTCGCTTCATCCTTGACGACTCCGCCCTCGTCCGCGACGCCGCTCGCGACGTCTACGCCGTTCGGGAACACCGTCTGCACGGCATCCGCGACGTTGTCCGGATTTAAACCGCCCGCGAGCAACCAACCCTTGCGGGAGCACCCTCTCGGAACCTTGAGCTTGGACCAATCGAAGACGACGCCGCTCCCGGCGTTGACGCCGTCGATGAGCAACCAGTCAACCACGCGACGCGGTCCACTCACGAAATCGATCGCCGCCTTCCATCCTCGCTCCCCGCTCATCTTCTTTTGTCTCTCCGCAATCAGAGTCTCCTCATCACCCGGAAGTTTCGTCACAATCTTCCCATCCGCGTCGGCGTTGAGCACCCAAATGGCCTTGATTCGCGTCGGCAGCGTTCCCAACGCCTCCCTCGCGCCGTCCCCGTGCAACTGCGCGTGATCCACCCCGATCTCATCGCACACCTCGGTAATCGTCGCGCTATCCTCATCCACGAAAACCGCCACCGGAACCGCTCCCGCCGCCTTGGCAACCGTCGCCACTTCTTTCGCGACTTCGCGCGTCACGCTTCGCTTGGACTTTGGCCATAAAATCATTCCGATAAAGTTTGCCCCGTTCGCCGTCGCCAACTCGGCGTCCCGCGCGCTCGTCACCCCGCACACCTTTACCAAGGGTTTATCACCACCGTTTTCACTCGACGAAGCGTTCACCACCGTTCGCGCGCGGCGTCGAACGACGACGTTCGTTTTCGCATCCATCATCTTCATCATCTTTCCCACGCGTCTCCCACCGACACCCCGCGTCGCCGTCGTCGGAATCACCGTCGTCGACCGTCCGCGCGTCATCGTCGCCATCGTTTCACACCAGACCGAACCTCCCGAGCGTCGAGCGTGGATGACCCTCGCGCGTGGCGCACTGACGACGGCGGGACGCGGGACGTCAAGGAAAAGTGACGTCACGCGGTGCGGTGGTGGTGCGAAAAAGTGGATAACCCGAGGGCGAGGCGTCGTCGCGCGACGGCACACGACGACGACGCGAAGGGGATCACCCGCGCGCGAGGAATTTAGAACGCACGCGTTCACGTTCGATTGATCGACTCCGGTGAAGATGGCGGCTTGCGCGACGATGACGAGCGCGACGACGCTCCGTGGAACCAAGGTTACCGCGGCGGCGAACAAACGCCGAGCGGCGACGACGACGACGCGCGCGAACAGATGCGTCGTTCGCGCGGGACGCTTCGAGACGGAGCGGACGTACATCATGATCAAGTGCGTGCGATGAGTGCGATGACGGACGCGGTTGGTGTGGTGCGCGACGACGACGACGCGAGGCGCGGATGGAATGGTTGGACGCGCGCGGATGCGCTTTCGAGAGACGGCTGAGCGACTGACGCTTTTTAATTTCCTTTTTCGTTTTACCCCGCGCGATTAGGCCGGATGGCGTGCAGCGCGGCCACGTCGGTGAGATCATCTCCCGATTCGAAAAGAAGGGTATGGTTCTCAAGGCTTTGAAGACGTACCAATGCCCGAAGGCGGTCGCCGAGGAGCACTACCGCGACTTGAGCTCCAAGCCGTTCTTCGGCGACTTGGTCAACTACATTTGCTCTGGTCCGGTCGTCGCGATGATCTGGGAAGGCCCGGGCGTGGTGAAGAGCGCGCGTTTGTTGATCGGTGCGACGAACCCGCTCGAATCTGCGCCGGGTACGATTCGTGGTGACTTGGCTGTCGAAGTCGGTCGCAACGTCATTCACGGCTCTGACTCTGTCGAATCCGCCGAGCGCGAAATCGCCCTCTGGTTCGGCGACAAGGCTGGCTGCGTTGACTGGCAACCGACCATCACCCCGTGGGTTCGCGAATAAACGGGCGTCGTCGACGGTGGTAATTACATTAAAATTACGATTCTTTTCTCCTTCCATGTATCGTCGTCTTTGTCTTTGTCTTCGTCTTCGTCGTCGTTTCCATCGCGCGTTGACTTTGACTCTTGTTCTCACGTTCCCCATAGCGCGCCGCCGCGCGAGAAGAACGACGGACCCGCGCGACTAAATCAGATGCGATCATCCGTCGGTGACGTCGACGGCGCGTGCGAACAACTCAAACGCGCGCTCAAACGCGCGAGGTTTTCCTTTGCCTCGGTTGAACCACGAGGAGGCGCGAGTCGAATCGACACCGCGATCAAGTCTGGATCTTCCCGGATATTCGTCCCGGCGCTCCGTCACGCGCTGTGCGAGCGGTCGAAACACGCGCTGAAGCGCGTATCGGATCGCGGCCACGATCTCATCGGCGTCGAGACGCCCATGCGCTTCGTCGAGCGGGCGTTTAGGGCGACGATTGATGTCTTTGGGTACAAGCCCAAGGTGAGCGCGAGGCAGTTTGCGTCCGATAGAGGCTTTGCCATGGCGAAGATGACGACGGTGATGGACGTTTTGGCGCTCGTGGAGACTGTGCACATTGAGCGGGAGCGGGAGATTCGAGGCGAGGCGGAGGTCGAGGCGAGACGGAAACGGGTCGTGGCGCCGACGCTCGAGGAGACGCTCTTTGGACGTCGGCGCGGCGCGACTCGCGGACAGCAAAGTCATCGACGATTCCTCGGTGATCGGCGGTCGTCTCGAAACGACGACGACAACGACGATCCATTTTATGACATTGATGTCCGGCGTGAATACGCCGCCGTCGAGGACAAGACACCGAGTGAGACGTCGAGCGAGGGCGCGCACGACGCGCAGGTGTTGCTCTCGGATTGGTCAGACGTCGAGGATGAGGCGCGCGACGCGTTGCGTCGATGCAACGTGGCGTACGAACACGTCATGTATGAACGAGAGACGGTAACACCGACACCGATTACGACTCTCGTGGATGAAGACACGGTAACGAGGTTACGATTAACCCTGGCGGAAGTGCTCGGGAGATTGGCTCGATTGGAAAAGGAATTGACGTTGACCAACGCCAAGTGTTTGCGGCTCGAGCGTCGATTGGAAGAGGAGAAACGGGATGACGAGACCGAAGTAGAAGACAATGTTAATGGTAGCGAGGATACCACGGAAAGTTTTATCGATCGATACCGAGAGAGATTACATGCGCGCGAAAGAGAGTTTGAATGAATTAAAATCATCTCATTTTACAGCGGCTAACGTTGAGCTATCATCACATCTGTATCTAATCAATCCTCGCATCCGTCGACGTCAACGTCGACCCGGAATCTTTCCTTCTAAAGTAATGCGCAGCGGTGGCGACGCACGTGAGACACAGGGCACCCGCGACGATCGGTCGTTCTCGCGCCCAAAACGCCAGTCTTTGCGTCATCGAATCCCCTTCGCGTCTCGTCTCAATTTTACGCTCGGCGGCGGCGTCTGTATTTCTCATCTCATCATCTTTATCGTCATCATCGCCGCTAGTTTGCATCATTTTGACGTACACATCTTTTTCCTTCTTCGTCGTCACCGTCAAGGCGCGTCGAACCCGCACGAACGACTCTCGAACGGCTTTATCGTTCGACACGCTCATCGCCTGCGTTAAGATTTCCAACGCCTCGTCTAAATCCCCCAACGATTCGCTCGCGAGTGCTTTTCTATACATCGCCTTGGCTGATTTCCCGTCAATCTCGAGCGCGCGATCGCATCGCTTTTTCACCTCTTGAAACCTAGACATCTTCGCCAGCGCCGTCGCCGCGTTGACGTGCACGACGACCAAGGCGTCCGACGCCTCTTTTTCCTTTGTCGTCGTCACGCGTACCCTCTCTAAAACCTCCGCCGCTTCCTCGTAACGCCTCAACGCTCGCGCGTACTCCCCATCGGTGAAAATCTTATTCCCTCGCCGTCTCTTTTCGTTCGCGTACGCCAAACACTCTTCAAACGGCGCGGTGATGTCCGGTTTAATCGCCGGAGAGATGAGCTCCAATTGAACCACCCATTCGTAGTACTCGTCGCTCGGACACGGATCCTGACCCACCGGATCCGGCATGAACATCCCACCCCCGCTCGGCACGGCGACGGCGACGATTTCTCCGGGTACCATCGTGAGCGCCACAGCCTCGATCCCGACGCACGGACACGCGGTATTCGGCAAATTTTCCGCGTCAAAGTCGTCGTCGTCGTCGTCGACGTCGTCCACGTCCTCCTCGTCGCCGTCCAAGACGAAACGCACCAACATCGGACACCCAGGGATAAACAACGAGCGCGTCACCGCGTCATCCGCGATTCTCCGTCTCCACCATCCGTGCACGGCGATCTCCACCGCGTCCCCTAGCCGAGGCGCGCGTCCAAAGCTCCCGTCTTCGTACCCATCGTCGTCGCGTCGTTCTCGCAGCCCCCACTCGGGATCGGGATCGACGATCGTTCGCACGCGCACTCTCGCCCCGGGTGGAAGCCGAGGTCCGACGCGCACGATTCGCGTCGTAGCGTCCGGTTCCGTCGCGTGCGATCGCGCCGTCATCGCCGCGAGGCGAGGCGCGAGATGAGGCGTCGCGTCGGTCGTCGCGTCGGTACCAAAAGTAACGCTCGGTTTGTTGTAACGCGTTTTCGAATGCATGGGTAAACAGTTAGGAAGAAATGGAAGACGCCTCCTCCCGTGTTCGATTCGCTTTGTTCGTTCTAAATACAAGTGTGACGCGATCGGCGCGTCGCTATCGCGGAATGACGGCGGAGCGCGAAGCACTCGCGCGCGCATCCCAACGGTTTGTTGTCTCTCTCTTTTCCACCGAGATTCGTTTCTCCCTACTCGCACTAAACCCCCGACTACATCATGTTTTGACGTCTAAAGTCGAGCGCGCGGCGCTGGTAGGCGTTGCCAATCTTGTCACCAACCTGCGCCGCCGTCTTGCGTCCGCGCCCGCTCTTCTCCCTGTTGCGGTTCGCCACCTCTTCGCTCAACGCCAAGGCGGTGTCGCCGCTCACGCCCGGGCTGAGACGGCAGAAACGACCGCCACCGACGGCGTTGATCGCGAGCCCGATCTGCAAGCCCCAGAAACCTAGCTTGAAGTAGTCTTCCGAGCAGCGCGCCATGTTGGGGTCGCCCGTGTACGACGGGGGGGCGAATTCACTCATCGCGCGTTCGGTTCGTTCGGTTCGTTCGGTTCGTTCGCGCGCGAACGTCTGTTCGGCGTCGACGAGTGGCGACGACGCGAGAGCGTTGGGACCCAACGAGCGCAACAGAGGGTTTAACGATGGTACATTTTACGCTTTACACGTTCGAGTATTCAAGTACGGATGAGACGACGACGACGACGACGACGGACGGGAGCGTCGATCGCGCGATTCATTCGAGTGCGTTCTCGCGATGGTTAATTGTGGGTGAGCTGATCCGGCGCGCGCATGTGCCCGGCTTCGCCGAGACATCGAAGCGATACGCCGCCGTCGGGCCGAATCTCGACGCGAGTGATGGAGCCGTTGTACAGACCGATGCGAAGCCAAGCGTCCGGTGGAAGCTGAAGCGCGCGGAGTACGCTGTAGCGAATGACGTTGCCGTGACAGACGATGATTTCGTGTTCCTCCGTCCTGGATGCGGATGCGGATGAAGATGAAGACTTTTCGCCTTTGGCGTCGTCTTGTTCGACGTCGCGCGCCGTCCTTCTAAAGAAAATGGATCGGAATCCAGCCTCTATTCTCGGCGCATCGGTGACGTGGACGTGTTCTTTTTGTCGCCACGTGTCTGGAACCGGACGCACGGGCGCGCCTTCGCGAATCAACGCGTTAGCTTCGCGTTTGACGTTTGGAAACGCCTCAGCCGCGATGATATCCGCCGTCTCTTTGGCTCGAACCATCGTGCTGTGTATCATGACTCTCACTCTCGCTTTGGACGACGACTCGGACGATGAAGATGCATTCTCTTCATCCGTGCTACCGTGAATTAAAGCCTTCAATCTCGCCGCAGCCGCTTTCGCTTGCGCGCGCCCGAGCGGCGTCAACCTCCTCGCCCCGTCGTCTTCACCCTCAATCTCTTCCGTCGCCTGTCCGTGTCGCACAAGCCATAGCACCCGCGTCACCCGCGAAGCGCTTTCACTTTCCCGTCCGTCCCAATCGCTCTGCCATTCCGTCTTCGTGTCGTACCCGGGTCGAAGGCGTGGCGATTGCGACTGCTTTTGCGAGTGAACAAAACTTGACGACGCCGACGCGCGTTCGGCTCGCGCATAACTCGGTTTGGTCTCAAACGCGACTGTATACGCGGCGGCGGTAATACACGCGACGGTGGCGGTGGCGGCGGCCGAAATCGCGCGTCGGCTCGCCATTCGCGAGTGCCTGAGTGAGGGTGACGAGAGCAACCAACTAACTGTCACTCATGGCGCTCCAAAACATGTCGAAGGTTTACTCGAGCATAAAATTAATCATCAATTCAATGTCAAATTGTACAAGGGTTGGTAATAAAGTGGAATTCGTGTTTCTTTGTGCGCGCGGGTTCGTGATTACGAGTCTTCGAAGAGCTCGAGCGTGGATGGACGTCTTGCGTGTGCCAATGCGAGCTCGACGTGCGAGACGCCAGAGATGCTCAAATCGTCGTCGATGACTTGAGGTAAAAACTTCTCGCCGAGCAGATCGATGAGAGCCCTATTGTCCGGGTCGGTGTTGTGCACGCGGATCGTCTTGCCGTTTTCGGCGTATCGAACGTACAGAGAGTTGAGAGCCGCCAAGGAGGAGTAATCCTTGATTTTGCATCGATCCATGTAAATGACGACATCTTTCGGATCGGGACCCATGCGGAAGTGATTCTTGAACTCCCGATCGGTGCCGAAGAAGAGTTCACCGCTGACATCGTACGCGACGCGCGTCGACCCCGTTTCGCAGCCGAAAACACCCTCCTCGCGTCGAACGACACGAAGTGAACCCATCGAGTTGTCCCACGCATAAAACAAAGCCGCGACGACGACGCCAATGCCAACGGCAATGGCGAGGTTCGTTCTTTCGGTAACTACGGTGACAATGATGATGATTGCCGAGTCCTTCCAGCGCACGCGATCGTTTGTGTCAAAGAAAAACTTGCGCTTGCGGCGACCGGCATAGTCGACGCGGTTTCCATCCTCATCCTTGCGGCCGATTATCAAGCCCTTGATGTCTCCAGACATGAGCGGTAAGCACGTCCAGTCAAAGGTATAAATGATAATCATGAATAGAACGCCAGTCAAAGCGGCGAGCGGAATGAGCTCAATTACCTTGGACGCCGCAACGACGAAGATGAGGAAGATGAGCGCCGCAAACGTCGTGGATAAGCGCCCATAGCCACCAGATTTGACGTTGATAGTGGATTGTCCAATCATGGCGTCGCCTCCCATCGAGGCAAACATGCCAGAGATGGCGTTCGCCAAGCCTTGAGCGACGCACTCTTGCGTGTATCTGCCGGTACCGTCGGAAGTGTCGTCCAAAATCTCATCCACGAATTGCAAGGTGAGTACGGATTCAATCAAACCGACGGCGGCGAGCGAAAACGAAATGGGGAGAACGTGTACAAACGACTTGCCTGTCAACTTCACTTTGGGAGTGTGATACAGCGGGAACGCACCCTTGACTGGCGCGCGATCTCGAACCGTCGGCGTCGGCAAGCCAATCGCTGTTCTGTTGATCGCGTGCTCGAAGAACAGGCACCATAAAATTGCCGCCAAGGAGGACGGAATAATCTTGGTGTACTTTGGCAAAATATACACGATGGCCATGGAAGTGAAGACGTAGAAGAGCATGATCCAAGTTACCGACTGATCCAGCGTGCGCCACTTCAACGTTTCCGCGTATCCATCGTGAATGATGTGTTCCTTGTCCGCGGTGAATTCAGAGTACTGAATGTCGCCGCTGCCGTCGGTGTCCACTTGAGAGACAACGTTTGTCACGTACGCGTTCAAATCCGCCGTCGAAAGATCCGGAAGCTCGAGTGAGAACACAGAAGACACCTCTGCAGAAGAAATGACTCCGCTTCCATCCGTATCGTACACGTTGAACGCTGCCTTCCAATCTTTCTCCTTGAAGGATTCGATTTGCGCCTTGAAAATAATAATAGCCAAACCGTTAACGAAACCTGTCATCACGGTTTGTGGAATCATTCGCATGAGCTTACCAGCCTGAAGCAAGCCGAGCACAATCTGAATGAGACCACACAAAATCATCACCATGAACAACCACTCCAAGCGCGCGTTGTACGCTTGATCTCTTAAACTGAGACAGCCTCCATCCATGCCCGTGCACCCAGCTATCTCGCCCCACTCCAACAGCGTCTTCTGCGGCAGCAAACCATCCGGCTCCATGACTCTCACGGCGACCACAGCCATGGCACCAGCGGCGCCGCTCACCATGCCCGGTCGACCGCCCACGAGCGCCGTCACGATACCCATGAAGAAGGTGGCATACAGTCCCACGATGGGGTCCACCAACGCTACGAATGAAAACGCGACGCTTTCCGGCACGTACACGAGCGACACGGTGAGACCGGAGAGGATTTCATTCTTCAACCGCAACGGGTTCGCTTTGTAGTACTCGTAGCCCTCTTTGAAGTACTTTGGACCGCTGAAAAAGGTGTCAGAGAAGCCTCGGTGGTGCATGAAGCGCTGCACAGAGTTCATGGCGGCGACCTTGGCCCGCTCTTCCTCGGCGTGCGCGGCATCGGCGAGGTCTTGCTTGGACTGCGCGTGCGGCATCTTCGCCTCGGCGACGACGGACATCTCGGCGCTGCGATCGAGAACTCTGCCTGCCTGCCCGTCTCGCGTGTCGCGCGTCGAAGTGTGGACAGTAGTGACACCTTCACGCAGTCTTCTAGGCTCGTCTAACAAGATGGCTTCAGCGGGAGCAGAGCGCTCTGGGTCGAAAGCGACGCGTTCGGGGAGTCATGAAAAGGGGAAAGGAAAGGATTAAACGGATGTCAATGTTCACTCGACTCGATCAGTCATCCTTACACCGCTAATATTGGACTAAACGAGAGCCGAACGCGCCTCGCGTGACGAGACGCGCGCGGACCCACGCGCTTTGCTCGCGCCCAGCGCGAGCTTGGCGTAGGCTCGTTTACGCAGAGGTGGCAGCCTTGACGCGGCCCGCCTTGTGGACAGCGGAGATGCGCGCGAGGGCATCAGCCTGTGTAATTCAAGGGCGAAATTAACGCGAAACGGTTAGTACATTGTTCGAAATTTGCCCAAAGAGGGCGCCGAAGAGCGTCTCGCGGCGCGCGTTCGCGGCTTCACTGGCGTCAAGCTTGTCGAGACGATCGCCGAGACGTTCGGAGACATCATCCGTGAAGACGTCACTCGCTGATTGTCGACAAAGAGCGCCGAGACGCGCGATATCCGCGTCAACCGACCCGATTCGCCCCGCCGTGAGCGAAACAAGCCTGAGAAAAACCCTAAAGCAACCCGAAGGCTGTATACGTACCGTCAAGTCCGGGCGAGTCTCCTCGGCGAGCGCCTTCACCGCCGCCGCCTGCGCCTGGAAGATACCCTTGCACGCCTTGCCGTTCACCGTCGCCGCCGGCTTCTTGGACTCGAGTTCGACGATGTCGATGGAGTTCGCGTTCGCCAAACCTGCGTCGTGTCGTGGTCGCGCGCACGTATTCTCGTCAGTCATACTGTTTACACATACCGTGTCTGTACAGATGCGCGCGGCATCCATCCATCCGCTCTCCACGCGCGTTCGACGCGCGTCTCGTCGCCGCCGTCGTCGCCACACGATCATTTGTAATTCCCTCCATTCACAACCGCCGAGCGTTCGCGCGCATCCGTCGAAATCCCCGTCGTTCCGTCGAAATCCCCGTCGTCCATCACCCGTTCGCGTCTTCGCGTCCACGCACCAGAGTGCTTGTAAGAGTGCACGTTCTTGACGTTACCGCTCTCCGTGGAGAAGCGCGTCTCGCCGTGGCCGTGCGCGGAGGTGCGCAAGAAGGCGTTGTGCTTCTTGGTCAATTGCCAGAGCAAATCGCTGGGCGCGTCGACGTGGGAGATCATCTTCTCTGTCGGTTTTCGTGTGGATGCGGCCCGAGGGTATTGTCGCGTCGCGAAAGGAGGACCGAGGCGCGGCCGCGCGAGAAGTCGTCGGGCAGGAATGCCGAGTGTCCGAACAAACAGCGGTACATGGTGATTTTTTATCCTACATGGATTTAAAATTTCTTTATTATGGTACATACGGACGTTCATGTTTTTTTTTCGCGGTTCGGGACGCAGTGGTGTTCGCTCGGATCGAAGCAAAGGCGAGTTCGTTACGCGTCGATTCAGTCAATCTTATCAGTCAGGCGTCGACGTCGTCACACTCGAGCGACGACTACGCGCGACAAGGATTAAAAATACAGGATGGCTATCGATAAAATCATGATGATCAGCGGCTCCGCCGTGGTGAGTGATGCGCGCGCGCGCGTACGATGACGCGAATCCTCCTGTCCGATATTTCGACACAATTGAGTCAATTACGTGAATCCCGCAACCGATCGAACGAACGGTCGATCACGCACGAATGGAAGAGTGAGCATCGACTGACGGATTCATGACGCGACGCGATGCGATTACGTTTCCAATCTCCAGGGCTCTTACGGGGTGCAGATGAAGTTTGCGCCGAAGATTTTCTCCAAGCTCTACTGGAAGGAGGGCGAACGCAACAACATCGATACGGTGCAGTCGGACTGGCTCGGCACGGTGCTTCTCGGGACGTCGGCGCTTCAGATCGCCAGCGCGCTCGACGGTGAATGCTCAAAGAACCAAATGATTGGTGCTTGCGCGAGCTGGGCCCTCACGCTTCCAGAATACATCAGACAACGCGACGACTTCAAGCCGGAAATGTTCTACCTGAACGCTCTCGCCGGCGTCGCCTTGACAGCCGTCTGCGCCAAGGCGGTAATGGATCGCAAGTAGAACGGTTCACAGTCTGACCCGTTCGCGCGTTCGTCGAACGATAATAAGCACGCGATAGGCCGTCTCTGTGCGTATTGGCGTCATGATTGCGATTCGTTGCAGTTCTTGTTGTTCTTGTTCACGTTGTAAGTACATGCACTTTCGTTGAGTTTACACGGGCGACGCTTCCACGCCTCCACTCGCACGCGTGCGCGCGCGACGCGACGAAACCTCGACGCGTGACACGTTGAAAAAGAAAGAAACCTCGGTGACCGATGGGATGCTCTTCCAGCGCCCCCGTTTCCGCCGCGAAAACCCGGTCGCGTTTCTCAAACTTGCCCGGTGTGACTCAAAAAGCCATCCTCGACGCTTTGGACGCCGTCGCCGCGGATGACGACCGAACCCGTCGACTCTGCTCCGCTTTAGGCGCCGTCGAAGCTGAGCGCGCCGTAGATGTCTTCGAGAGGAGCGTTTCCGAGGCGAAAACGTCCACGTCTGGGACGTTGGAACCCGTCAAGGCTGATTACGAGATCGTCCCGGGGAGCGAAGACGCCGAGCGTTGGAAAGCCGTCGGAATGGAATTGATTCGCCGGGGTAAACTCGGCGTGGTTTTGCTCGCCGGTGGTCAAGGAACGCGTTTAGGAAGCGCCAACCCCAAGGGGATGTACGACATCGGTTTGCCGAGCGGTAAATCGCTCTTCGAGTTGCAAGGCGAACGTCTGGCGAAACTCGCCGAGTTGAGCGGGGCGACGAGCGCGCCGGCGTGGTACGTGATGACGTCGCCGTTTACGCACGACGCCACGGTTGAGTTTTTTAAAACGCACGATTACTTTGGTTTGAACGGAAAGGATGTGATTTTCTTCAAGCAAGGGACGCTGCCGTGTTTTACAGAGGAGGGAGAAATCATCTTGAAGAGTTTCGACGAGGTGTCCGAGGCGCCCGATGGTAACGGCGGCATTTACGCCGCCTTGGCGCGCGAGGGCGTTATTTCAGACATGCGTAAGCGTGGAATAGAGCACGTGTATGCTTACTGCGTCGACAACGCGCTCGTTCAAGTCGGTGATCCGACTTTCGTGGGATGCTGCGCGGAACAAAAGTGCGAGGCGGGCGCCAAGGTGATTGCCAAGGCGTATCCGACTGAACCGGTGGGCGTCTTTGCGCACAAAGTGGATGCGAAAACGGGTAAGAAGGAGTACCACGTCGTCGAGTACAGCGAGATACCCGAATCTCTCGCCACGGCGAAGGACCGGAAAACCGGTGAGCTGAAATTCAACGCCGCCAACATCGCGTTGCACTATTACTCTTTCGATTTCCTGTCTCGCTGCTGCCTGGACATCAAGCTTCCGCATCACATCGCGCGAAAAAAGATTCCATATCTCGACCCAAAGACGGGAGAGACGGTTACCCCGAACGCACCCAACGGCATCAAGCTCGAAGCGTTCATATTCGACACGTACAAGTACGCGAAATCAGTCTGCGTCGTCCAGGGCGACCGCTTCCGAGATTTCGCCCCGGTGAAAAACGCCGAAGGCGCCGGTAAGGATTCTCCCGACACCGCGAGAGAACTCATTCAAACCCTCCACGCGAGTTGGATCATCTCAAACGCCGGCACCATCACCGACGTACCCAAGAAACAAGTCGCAAAGTGTGAGATCGCCGCCGCCGCGTCGTACGCCGGCGAAAACGTTCCATCCGGCGTCGTCCTTCGCCACGGCGCCTTCGCGGCTTTCCTCTGACCCAACTTTTTCCGCCGTTCCTCCGTTTCCCCCCGCTCCCCGCGCCGTCGTTCTCATCGACGAGACGGTCGTACCGGTCGCGAGTTAAGCGGTAACAATCGCGCGTACGCACTACGTAGGTAGTAATCATAATCACACAGCAGTCAGTCACATTCATTCATACATACAAAACCACCGAGCGCCGCCTCCCTCGTGGGAAAACGCGTCCACATCCAAATAATCCCAATATCCAAACTGGATGCGGGTGTGGGTGCGCGCATGGGGGGGGTCATCGACGAGTCGTGATCGACGAAACACATCCACGGACGGACGGACGGCGGGGCGCAGCGCTGGGACGGACGACAGACGACGCGGGACGCTCGAGCGAGCGAGCGACGGGAACGGAAGGCGAGTGGTTAGAGCCCGTAGGTCGTGGAGGTCGTGGACGGAGACGGAGACGCGGACGGAGGAGCGCGCGGACGGACGGGGGAGAGCGCGGACGGAGGAGCGAGCGGCGCGCGCGCGCGCACGGGAAAAGAAGCGAGGGAGGCGCGTGGTTTTTGTGTTTGCGTTTGGTTTGGTTTCGTTTTGGGTGACGACGCGAGAGGGGCGCGACGTCGTTCGGTGGTTACGCGCGGGGCGTTCGTGAACGGAGAAGACGATTAGAATCGTCGTCGTCGACGACGGGGGCGATGAGCGAACACGAGGCGCCGGAACTATGCCCGCTGTGTTGCAACGAGATGGACGCCACGGATCGAGCGTTTAAGCCGTGTCGGTGCGGGTATCAGATCTGCGCGTGGTGTTGGCATCAGTTGATGGAACTCGCGAGTAAAGACGACGCGAAAGGGAAGTGCCCGGCGTGTAGGACAGAGTACGACGAGGATTCGATATCGTTCGACGCGCCTCCGGAGGAAGAGCTCACGGCGCAGAAGTCGAAGAAGAGGGACGGGAAAGGGGTCGGGGCGGCTGCCGTCGGAACGAACGGGGCAAAGGGCGCGATCGGTGCGGCGGGAAGCGCGGGGACTTCTAGAAAACATTTGCAGAATGTTAGGGTTATTCAGCGGAACCTCGTGTACGTGGTCGGTCTCAGCTCGCGTTGCTGCAAGGAGGAGGTGCTGAGGAAGAGCGAGTTTTTTGGCAAGTATGGCGACATTCTTAAACTGCAGGTTTCCATCAATAAACAGGGCAGCTCGTCGTACGCCGGAAGGGACGCCGAGAACACTGGTAGCGCGTACGTGACGTTTTACGAGGAGACGGATGCGATGAAGTGCATTCAGCACATTGATGGGACGCCTTTGGATGGTAGGATTTTAAGGGCGTGCTTTGGCACAACCAAGTACTGCAACTCATTCCTCAAGTATCTTCCGTGCAACAATCCAGACTGCTTGTACTTGCACGACATAGGTGAAGATAACGATTCGTTCACAAAGGAAGAAATGTTGGCGCACTACGGAACGAAGCATCAGAGCTTCCAGGAGGCGACGAGGGCGGCCTCTACCAGTGGCGGCGGCGGCGCCTCGATTGAGAGAACGTCTAGCTTGAGTTCCATTCCCGCACCCTTGACGGGTGGCTTGCGGGTGCCACCGCCTAGACCACTGATTCCTACGCCACCTGTGGGACCGCCGCCACCGAACGCTTTGGGAGTCGGCGTCCCAGTCGCCAGCGCGTGGCCTAGCCTGGGGAGCAGCAACTCTCCCTCAAAACCTGCGGCCGCCGCTCCGCCCGCCGCTCCGCCCGCGCCCTCGGCCCCGCCCCCCGCGCTCACAAAGGCGAACAAGTCGTCGATCCCTGCGCCGCGGGTACCCGCACCGAGAGCGACCGGTGTGTGCCCGGTGCGACCGGCGGGTGCGGGAGGACCCGGATGGGGATCGACGAACTCGTCTTTGGGCGTCTTTGGGGGGCCATCGTCCGCGACGGCTGCGTCCACTGCCACGTCTACGACGAGCCCGTCGAGCGGTTCAAACTCTCCAACGTCTCAGTTGAAGACGAAGAACGGGTTCACGCTGCCGCAGCCTCGCAAGATAGCAGGAGTGACGGTGCCTGCGCCAAAGGCTGCCGCGCCGGCTGATGCGACGGTGCCGTCCGCACACAGCGCGCCGAGCCCCGCGGGAGCGGATGCGGCGAGCGCGTTCCCGGATGCGCTCTTCACCGATGCATTCAACACATCGTTAGACTTTGACCCGGGCGCCATACTGAGGAAGCACGTCGGCGCGTCGCAGCAGGGCTCCCCGGTGGAACAGCCGAGAGCTTCTCGATTTGGCTTTGCCCTCGAGGCTCAATCGCCTACGGCACAGGTTGCGCAAGCGAAGGATGGCGAGTCGATGTTCCGCGCTCTCTTACCGGGTGCGAACGTTAGAATCGCGACGCACGAGCCGTTGACGACGCAGCCGCCGAATAATGCGACGAGTATTCCGGCACCTAGACGAGGGCCGCCGCCGGGATTTGGCGGGGCGCAAAAGTAAGACTCATGGCACGAGCGAGTTTGAGGTAGACAGTAAAGCAAGCAGAGCAAATGTGTGGTTATTGTGTGCGATAATTCATTGGACATTTTTTGTGTAGCGTCAGACCGTAGATAATGGAAAACGGAAAAGCCTAACGTGGTGTTGAGCGTGCGCTCGAGAGCGAGCCCGCTCAGGGCTTTATTAAACAGATTTTGTAATTCTCAAGTCAACCTTATTTGATCATATTTGAAATTCGAGCTAGTGAACATGCGTGGAAGCGAACCGCGTCTGCAAGATTTCGCACATCTTACATGATGGACGACGCCTTGATGACGAGCGGTCTCGCTGACGCTAAATCTTCGAGTCCCATCTTCAAGTTGGCGTTCGCGCGCGCCAGAACCTCCTTCACCGACTTTACCCTCTTCTCCTCATCCACTCTGACCAAATCACCCTCAATCGTCACCTTGACGTCACCGCAGTACGTATCATCCCCATCCAAAGCACTCGCGCCTCCGTTCCATTCCTTGAGGGTGTAGGCTGAGTTGAACGCCGTCAAACTCGCCTTGACGCTATCCACAGAGACATCCATGAGAGCCGCGAGCTTGTCGACTTGAATCGACGCGTACATCTTCAAGCAGTTGCGCAACTTTGGCACTGTCGCATGCGAAGCGACGACTTGGGAGAACGCACTCTGTTGCGCTTTGAACGCTTCTGCGTTATCGCCGCCGACAAACTTGGGCGACGCGTAAGAGAAGAGTTCGTCAAACAAGGCAGATTCGCCGCTCGTCATGCGGTTAATCTTGTCGCTATACTTTTGGTGCAAGGTGAGGGAAACAGACTCATCGAGCAGGTAGTTCTGTCCCGGAACGAGCGATAAAATCATCGCGAGGAGAGCGTACATTTGCTCTTGCTTCTTCAAGAGGAGAGGCAGTGCGTGAGGTCTGATGGCGCCGAACTTGATGCGCTCAATGTTTTGGACGCTCTCGTTCAAGTGTCGAATCGCATCCGTGTATCGGCCGAGCATAAAATAAGCGAAGCCGGCGTGATAGCGCGTGGAAACGTTCGCGCCGGCAATCTTGGTGAAGAGACCAGCCTTGTCCAAATCGATGGCGTCGAGCGCCTTCAACGCGCCTTCGAAATCACCCTTGAGCACGTGCACGCGACTAATACCGATTTGCGCGTAGTAACCGAGGACAGTGAGGACGTTGCTCGAGGAGAGATCGTAACCCTCAGTCTCCGAGAAAGAAATCTCTCCCTTGCGTTCGCGTTCGAGGATAGCCTTGATGCCACTCTTGTCCACCAGCGTCTGCAACACGCCCACGACGCCCGCTTGGTCCCAAACCTTGGCGTCCAACGCCTTGAGCGCGCTCACCTCCTCCGGAGTACGCTTCGCTCCACCCTTGAACTGTTGGAACGACTGGTACTGGTAAACAAACTCATCAATCATCTCGAACAACCACAAAGTCGGAAGCTGCATGTTTGCCTCGCCAGTGGAGAGCGCGCCGAACAACGCGCAATAGTTGTCCCACGCGCCCTTGCGCTCCTCGGCGCTCGGCGTCGTCGCCGCGTGGATGTGTCTGTAGTACAATTCTGAGTACATCATCTTGAACATCGCATCGTTATCCGCCAAACCCGCGATCGCGTCCGCCTTGGGCCACGCCGACTTTTTGAAGAACCTCTCGCTGATGGCTGAAAAGGATCTTTCGTACACGCTCAGCGTCTCGTACACTGCGTCGTCGTCATCGTCGCGCGACATTTCAAATCTCCGTCAGTCTTTCGTCTCACAATCTCCGTCCGAATCGTCCGACGAATCTCTCGCTACACTCGCGCCGACGCCTCGGAGCGTCTCCCGGAAGCCACAGGCTTCGCAGCGCGCGTGAAAAACCCAAAAAAACAAAAATCGCGCTTCGGCATCGCGTCGTCGCGCGTCGCGTCGTCCGTGCCCGGGAACGCACCATTCTTATCGCGCACGTGCCCGTACAGGCACGTCACAAACTGTTTCACCGCCTCGGGGACGTCACCGGCGGACATTTCACCGTTCCGCGCGCGTCGTCTCTCTCTGCCGCCGCGCCCGCGACCTCGACCTCGACCTCGACCTCGACCGACCCCGTGGGGTGGTTTCTTTGAGTCATGACTCGTCACCACTCGGGACGTAGATGTCTACAGAGTGAATGCCCATACGTACGTCCAACAACCACAGCCAGTCGAACGGACGACGCATCGGCGAGGACGGACGGCCGCCGCGACACGCGAGCGCGCGGCGACGGAGGGACGGACGATGGAGCGGGCGAACAAG
>Ga0181600_10000644_pt1 | contig 26919 bp, 22 predicted proteins | sample 041ome_2_FD_132982 | JGI IMG/M metagenome (GOLD analysis project Ga0181600, IMG submission 132982) | Coastal salt marsh microbial communities from the Groves Creek Marsh, Skidaway Island, Georgia - 041406US metaG (megahit assembly) | ecosystem: Environmental > Aquatic > Marine > Intertidal zone... | reverse complement strand
GAAAGAACACCCCCGGCGGCGAACAACAACAACAACAACAACCGCAAATGATTTTAAAATCCGAGTTCGCCTCCGACGATCGATACTCGAAACAGTACATTCCATACACAAATTTAACTCCGGAGTTAGGGAACTGGGGGAGCAACACGAACACGGAGGAATAAAAACGAGACATCAAGGCTTCGTTTGACCCGGAATCGTTGGGTTTGCCGAGACACTTTGACGCGAGGAAAGAATGGGCACAATGTAAAGGAATAATCGGTACTGTCAGAGATCAAGGCAAGTGTGGAAGTTGCTGGGCAGTCGCGGCGACGGAAATCATGAACGATAGAGCGTGCATCGCGCACGGGTCTAAGGAAGAGTTGTCGCCACAGTACGCGTTGTCGTGCTACAGTGCGGGCGCCGGATGCGATGGCGGGAACGTCGTCGACACTTTACAAGAAGCGATCGAAAAAGGAATACCAACTGGTGGTATGCTTGGTGATTCATCGAGCGCGTGCTTGCCGTACGAGTTCGAGGCGTGCGACCATCCGTGCCAAGTGCCCGGGACTGTCGCCGAGGAGTGCCCAACGACGTGCGCGGACGGGACGCCCATCGCAGAATCGAAGATGGTTAGGCCAACATCGGAGCCGTATGAGTGCCCGCCGGGAGATTGGAAATGCATTACGCAAGAACTACATAAGTATGGGTCCATGGCGGTAACTTTTGGTCCAGTGTGTGATGATTTTTATGGACATAGACACGGCGTGTACGAACAACCAGAAGGCGGGAAACCTTTAGGCTTACACGCGACTAAAATCATCGGGTGGGGATTTGAAGGCGACGACGAAGAGACCGGGAAAGGTGGTGAACCGTATTGGATTATGGTTAACTCGTGGCAAAATTGGGGTGTCGATGGTGTAGGAAGAATTGGAATCGGCGAAATGTCCATCGAAAGCGAGGCAACCTCGATCAAAATGTAGTTGTATATCAACAAGAAGAACTGAATCATTGTCGTCATCGTAAGAGTTGTAAATGCTCAGATGCTGATGGAGAAGAACTATAATACGTTACTCATATAATAGTAATAATATACGAGAGTTGAATTGGATTGATAGTAAAAATCATCATAGTGACCATGTAATCATATGAGAATCATTGAAAAAGTGTTGATAATACAAACTAACTAATCTATGTGCGCCGCTAAGTCGACGTCTTCTGTCAAAGCTCTCCGATGTCTCGCCGCCTCAGGACCAAACGTCGTGGACATGAGTTCGATGAACATTCTCGCCGCAGTCATCAAACCACCCCCCGTGATGAATACTAACACCAATGCCCCTAAATCAAACCTCCCCAACTTACCTTTTTGGTACACAATCAAGTGAATACCGGCTCTTTGTAAGTTGATTCTCTCCGTCGGCCAATTTTTGAAGACATACTCTTGCGCTCTTACTTCCGTGTACCCGACTAAACGCACGTCCATTTGACAGTGCCATGGAAACGTCTCCGACCCTTGACCAGCTAAAGCCTTGAACACGTCAAATGGCGATGTGTTTGAGTACGTTAACTCCAGAGCTAACGTTAGCCCGTTTTGCCTCAACGTTTGCGTTTTTCCGTCGTATTCGTATAATTCGTCCGCTTCTAATAAGTATTCCAATCCTTTCTCACGTAAACCTTGTACAATCACCGACAACTCCTTCTTTTTTAACTCATTCGGATATAACTCGACGTTTTTTACGATGTCCCCAACTTTAATCACCACGTCTTTTGGAGTCTCCGAGAGATAGTTTGGTCGAAAAATCTTCTTATTTGGTAAGGTTACTTGAAGAAAGCCAGCGTGTACTGACCAGGACGTGGCCACGTATTCTGGTTTCACGTGGATTGCAAACTGCTCTGCCCCGGAGACTCGGAATATTTCCCTCTCAACCTCTTCCCAGGACCCGCACTCGGGTAAAAGTTGATGGTCTCCTCTCGCCAGCCGACCGCCTCGGCCCAAGTTCCCGCTAGTGTGAAAATCTTTCAGACCCGTGCTATTACTATAATTGTTGTTGTTGTTGCCGTTATCGCTATCACTATCGCTATTATTCGATACGTTTTCTTCTAACTCACCGGTGAATCCTTTCCGTTTCATGCAGTTCTTTGACCGCCTCTCCTGGTGCGATTCCACCCACTGCGTCGTAATAAATAACGAATCTTTTCTCACCGGTTTCCCGTTGTTGTGTTCGTCGTCCACGATGTTCCACTCTCGACAAGGCGGGCCTCCGTCGAAACAATAGGACATTAAATTTACATCTAACACGTCTGGACGTTGCAACCACAGAGGAATAGGTTGATGGATGGGCGTTTCGTACTTCAAGTGCGAGCTCTTGAATAAGATTTCGTAAAAGAACACGTACCCGATTAACAGAACGATTCGTAAGACGAAGTGCGAGTATCCCAACCAGTGCGGGTTACGGAGACGGACGTATTTGTACGTGACAAAAGTTGAAATGTAATCTTCCAAGGCGTTGTTGTTGCCTCCTCCTCCCCCTCCTACCGATAAGGAGGATGCCATCTTTTGATGCAGTAGAAGAAGAAGAAGAAGAAGAAGAAGAAGAGACGATATCAATGAGGAAAATTAAGCAAAATTTAACTCGAATTTTACACGAAAAACTTGAGCTGCGAGCGGACATTGAGTCGGTTTTGTTTCTTTCATTCTTTCTCTACTATGATCGTACTCAAAATCATCGTTATATAACAAACTATTCAAAGAGCACAAATTAGCTAATTACCCTTATAAAACCTACTTTAACACTCTTAGTTCGCGACGAAACCTTTGCCCGAAGTCGAACCCGCCGGAATGACCTTCAAGACGTTGAATCGAACCGTCTTGGACAACGGTCTGCACTGGCCGACGACAACCTTGTCGCCTTCCTTGCATCGAAACGCCGGGGAAATGTGCGCGGCGATGTTGGAGTGTCTCTTCTCGTATCTCTGGTACTTTTTGATAAAGTGCAAGTAATCCATGCGGAGGATGATGGTGCGGTTCATTTTCGTAGACTTGACGACGCCGGACAAGATTCTACCTCTGATGGAGACGTTACCAGTGAACGGGCACTTCTTGTCGATGTAGTTGCCTTCGATGGCCTCCTTCGGAGTCTTAAAGCCCAAACCAACGTTCTTGTAGTAACGGGTACCCGCTTTACCCGGCGCTTTCTTTCTCGTAGACGCGGCGAAACTGTAATATTATTGGCGTAAAGAGAGGTTGTTAGAGGTGAGTACAAAAGAAATAAAGAGGAAAAAAAGAGGGAGAAACAGAGAGGAGAGATCCATCATCACCATCGCGCGTGTGAGGGAGTCTTTCTCAGACGAATCGAAAATTCCAGGCAGCCAATCCAAGCTCTCGAACGAACAGGCACCCCCTCCTATTCACGACCAACGATTGCGCGCGAAAGAGGAAAGGAGCGCGGGAAAGGTGCAAAAAAGCGTCCCGGGATCCTAAAAGGCCCTACACTGCGCCTTCAAAAATGAGGGCTTCCTTCTCCCATGCGCGCGCATCTTCACCGCCCCATATTTACATCTCGCGAATACACATCCGACATTATTCGTGCACAACTACACGTAACAACATCACTTATGCGCGTTGAAAAGTAAACATGCACAGATACGCGCATCCCCGTGCCCTAGAACTCGCGTTGGAACTCGCCATTTTCCGCCTTACTTAAAGCGAAATCTTGAAAGCGGGGGGCAGTCCGAAGTCGGAATCCTCCCCGTCGCTCGAACGCGCGATAGATCTAACCGCTCGGAAAATACAAAGTTCTATTCTAAATAGTAACACTTACCCAACGTTAACGCCGACTTGCTTTTGATAACCTCTCTCGTGCTGTACGTCAGCCATGGTTGTGCTCGCTAAAAATTTATTTTTATGTGGGCTTTTCAAGTCACGTCTTTCTTTTTTTTTTCCTTCCCTGCTTTTTTTCGTTTTCCGCGTTCGTGTGTCGAGTTCTGTCTGCTCCGAGGCGAAAAACCTCTCCTCTCCCCTTCCCCACGCCTCGCTCGTCTCTCTTCTCTGTGCGAGAGCCACACACCCACGCGCGAGAACGCGCTTTTTGTTTTCCCAAAACGACGCTTTTTTTCCGCCACGAAACGACACGGCACTTCTTTTCCTACACAAAAAGTCTTCCCGAACACAAACCCGCAGACATATATAAAAATACCATGGCTTTCGCTGCTTTAAGTACCGTTCGCGTCGTTGCATCTGTGAGTCGTCGTCGTTTCTTCTCTCTTGGATTTTTCGTTCTCTCCCTTTCTCTCTCTCGCGCGCGAACGCGAGAGCCGCCATCGGAGCTGATTACTGACACCTGTTCTATCCATTTTGAATAATACTAAACGAACAGGCGCAACAGCAACAAAAACAACAACAACGAACTAAAGTTGTCTCTCGCGCGTCTGCGCCACCGACGTGCTCTCTCTCCATGAAGCCAGCGCACGCGCAAACGGCGATTACCGATGATGCAAACGCCGACGTCGGGTGCGACTCTAAAAACGAAATGGCCAAATCGAAGTGCGTCCACCCGGAGAGAAAGGACAAGTCTAGCTTTTGCAAAGACTGCCCACGCCGCTAAAAGAAGAGAGAGAAAGAGAGAGAGAGATTTGCTGAGAATTAGAAATATTGGTAATGTGTGTAACAACAACAACAACAACAAGTATAACAAATAGTATCTCACTGGAGTTTGAAAACGATTTAACGCTTCTCATGTCTCACAAACGTCACGCCCAAATAGAAGAGCAGAAAACAAACCGGTATCCATGCGGCTGCGTACGCGACGCTTTGAAAGCGTTTACGTCCGTCTAGCGCGAACGTTTTTAAAACGGAAAAACCTGTAATAGGTTCGCACTCTGTACCATCTGTGCTCTGACTTCGCAACCAGAATCTGAACGCTCGTTCTTGGTTTGGCGGGATGTTTAGTTGAACGAACATGTCTTCCAGTCCTTCGGGTGTGCAGTGATCGCGAAAGCTCACAGATCCACCAAACTCGTTCACCATGACCGCACTCCACCCCCACTGAATCCAGGAAAAGTCATAAAACCACTTCCAGATTACCGGTATCGTTTCGAAACGCACGAAAAATCCGCTCACCAGCATATTCAACGTGGAAAAGACAGGAAGAACGACTCCCGGTCCAATCTCGCCTGGAACGGTTGCTGCGATGGTGTACCCAATGAGCATGCACACAATCATGTTGACAAAATTTGCCAAGACCACAAACCAAAAGCTACCTTGTAAGCCAATCGAGTAAAATATGATGCTCGTGTACAGTATCGCGTTGATAGCGCACGCGGGAATTTCCACGAAAATTTTCGCGGTGACATACGAAAGCGGTCTATAAAACGAGTCGTGAAACTCTTTCGTGTAGACTTCGCGTTCGGTTTTTAAATTATCGATAAATCCTTGTGCCATAAACATCGGCAAAATGATCATTATGAAAAGAATCCCGTTCGTATTTATGATACCACTCATCGTTCGGTCTTGACCGTAAAAGAAAACGGAGAGAGTGGCCGCGAGAAGGGCATAGATTATCACCCGTGAAAACCAGAATAATGAATGTAAAAAGTGGACGAAGAATTTGTATCGAAACAAGCAAAGTAGCTCACCAAAAAGCGCGTGCTCGTATTGTTTGTCTTCCTCGTTTGTTCCGTCGTTGTGGACATTAACTTCGTATGTTGTCGTATCATCTGCGTCCTCGTGATTTTTCGCCGCCAATGCGCTACGCTCGTAAAATTTTGCAAAATCGACCGAGTCGTTAAATGAGAGTACTTCGAGAAGATACTCCGACACGGAACATCCGGAAACGCGCCGTGGAATACCCGGAATTTTCTCGAAGAAATAAATTGGGTTCAATCCCGCTTCGCCGAAATAAACGCAATCTCGATTTAACAAAATTAACGCATCAAATGCGTTGTAAATGTCGCTTGATGGTTGGTGTATCGTAGTGATGATGGTCCTTCCTTCACGCCTTTGTAAATCAGCGAGGGACATGATCACTTCTCTGGCCATTTGTGAGTCCAAACCTGAAGTAGGCTCATCCAATAACATGACACGAGGCTGACTTAAAAGTGCTGAAGCGATCGACACTCTCTTCTTCTCCCCGCCCGATACGCCTCGGACTAAATTATTGCCAAGATACGTGTTACGACATCTCTCCAAATCCATCGCCTGAATGACTTGCTCGACTTGTTCGTACACCAATTGCTTCTCCAACTTCTGCACTCCAGGAATCTTAATCATCGCGGTGAACAAAATAGTCTCAAAAACTGTAGAGCCTCCGAAGAAGATATCTTGCTGGGCGACATAACTCGCATATTTTTTAATCGCGAGCGTCGTCGATGCTTTCCCATCTAGTAATATTGAGCCAGAAATAATCCCTTCGGTTTTGCGTCGAGTGATGATATCCAGCAAAGTTGATTTACCTGCCCCCGAGGGTCCCATTATTGCACAAAAAGAAGGAGAAATAACGCCAGTCACATTCGCCAAAATCGTCTTCTCGAAATATTTACCTTGATTTTGGTTTTGTTGTTGTTGTTGTTGTTGTTGTCGTTCTTCTTCTTCTTCTTCCGAGAAAGTGTTAGGCGTAGCTCCAATCTCCTCGTCCGGCTCATCGAACGGGAACTCTTTCCTCTCTCTCCTCTTCTTCTTCTTCTTCGTCGATTTACACGTGATTTTACACCCGACGTTCTTCAAAGTGATCGTGCACCCCGGCCGTTGCGAAAGTCTTCTAGGCACTGCGAGAGGAAACTTCGAAGAGGAGGTCCTTCTTTGTATTCCTTTTGGCCCATTTACGCTGGGATGGCTGTTCTCCTCGCCGTCGTCGTTGACGTCGTCGTCATTCTCAGCAATCGCCGTCGACGACGCTGATACCGCGTTGCCCATCGTCGCGGATGTTAATGGCGCGTATTTGAGGATGTGAATATTTTTTTTCGCCTTTTTTCTCTTCTCCATGTGTTGGACAAACTTTTCATTGTTACACGTGTTATTTATTGCAATCTAAAATCTAAAATCTTATTCTATTCTGAACTACGCTATCACGTGCTGAAATCATTCAACACCACCCCTTACTAGTACAAACAGGAGACGCGACGATGTCGCATTTCACTCATCTCTTTCGTATCTGTTTCCACACAAAATACGACTCCGTCGTGCCGTCTTTATTCCTCTTCGTAATTTTCTTCTTTACGCCTTTCCCGTGCGAAATCTCTTTCTGCAGCGCCATTTTCACCGTCATAGATTTCAACTGTTCCGCTCTTTCTTCGTGTTCGTTCAACATCTTGTACGCCCCTCGATTTAGCTTGGCCACTTTCTTCAATCGCCTCTCTTGCTGTTTCCGTAACTCTTCTTCGTCGTAGTCGATTTCGTTCACACCGACGCCTACGAGTTGGTCCGCGTCCTCCAATTGGCTATGTTTCGGTCGATTGAACGCTCGACCAATTAACTCTCTCGGCGTGTCGAAATACTTTTCCGGTTTAAACTTCTTCGCTTCCGCGTATTCGTCCACGAATATCGTGTGTTTCCTCTCCTCGCTTCCCGCGCCTAAGCAGTGCAACGTTTCCTTCATCTTCTTGACTCGTTTCAACTCCGTTTGCGCTTTCAACGACACGTATCTCAAGTCTTGCGTTTTCATCAACTTCAACTCATCCTCGGTGTATTTATTCTGTTCCGTCGTTCTCTCCTCGTGCACGCCGTCTCGGGTCTTTTTCTTCTCCATCGCAAAGTAAAACTCATCCGGGTTTCTCTCCGCCGCTTTTCTCTTCAACACTTTTATAGCGTCTTCCTTCTTGTGGAAATCTCGCGCTCGCAAGACGTAGTCTTTGTGTTTCTCGAGCAAACCGAGCTTGGTTCTCTCCGCCGGTTGCGAGCGCTCTTTGTGCGTCGTGCGCTTGATCGCGTTGCGCAGGGACGAAGACATGATTTGATTTTTGCTTTCCACCTCCTTTATATATGTGTGCGCGCGGGGAATGAAGAAGACAAAAGAATTCCGCCGTCATCTACGCGAGAACGAAGAGAAGCATCCCACACAAAAAAAGTACGACACACTTCTTTGTCTTTAAAGATGAAGAACGAGGAAAAGGACGAAGAGAACAAACCGACGACGACGACGACGACGACGACGACGACGTGACGATGATTATGAGAAGCGGCAGCAAAACGGAATGAACAAAGAGCAAGCGTACAAGATATTAAACTTGGACGCGAGGTTCCCCGCGTCCGCGAAGGAGGTGGAAACGAAGTATCGAGAGTTACTACATTCGCACCACCCCGATAAAGGCGGGACGCGCGAAGCGTTCGCGAAGTTACAAAGCGCCAGACGAACGGCGTTGGGAGAACCACCGGTAGAGGTCGCGAGTAATTTCTACCACCACTCGCACGGCGGAGAGAATTATCATCGACACTTTGTCTCTTCGAAGACGTTCCCGAGGCACTTGAAGTTAATGTTGGGGAGTCTGGTGATTATCGTGTGCGGGTTGAACGCGGCGAAAATCAACGCTAAAGAGAGGAAAGAGAAACGCTCTCCCGGCGTGAGAGCGGCGTTAGGATTACGCGATGCGAATAGCAAATAGCGTTACATTGTATTATATCACATATAAAGCGGCAGCAACGGCAGAATTTGTTAACTTAAACTTCTTCATCCGGGTACTTCAACGAAAGTAACTCCAAAGCGCATTGCAACGCCTTGACTTCCGTCTCGTCTTCGGAAGAATTTTTGGTGTTCAATTCAGTTTGAAGACGTAACTTTCGACTTTGCGCGCAGACTCTCTCAGCCTCGTGAAATTTGTCCGCACACAATCGGACTTTGGTTTCGGATTCCGAGAATTGGAGCTGCAAGTTTTCTACCGTTTTTCTCTTTTGAGCTAGCGAGTCGTTCAAATTTTCCAACTCGGGTAATAGCGAGTTGAGCGTGTTGACGCATTCCGAAGCTTCTTTGAATTCTTTTGCAGCTGCGTGCGTTTGTTTCAAAGCAAGCAGTTCATTTTTACGACGCTCTAGGGTTGTCACGCGGGAGAGACAGTCGCTTTCTTGAGCAAGCGCATTGGCGAGGTCGGCGTTAATTCGCGCATTGTCGCTCTCTTCTCGTTTTAATTCACTTTGTGCCTCGCTGGAGAGTATCGTATTTGTTGTCTCGTGAATGACTAACTGTTGCAACTCGTCACTGGTGCTTGATTGTTCGGTCGTCTGTAAACGTTGAGAGCCAGTGATGCGATAGAGCTCCGCTGTTTCTTTGATCTTCCCAAGCTCCTCCCTTTCAGAGGATTTGCCGCCTTGCGTTCGTAATTGATTCGCTTTTTCAGCGTTCATAGATTCTAAAGCTATACGTTCCAGCTCAGCTTCTGCACATTTCAACGCTTCCTTGAGTTCATTTACTTTGGTTTCCGCAGCTTTCCTCTTTTCCTCGAGTTCGCTCATTTTCGCTACACTCTCACGACTTTTCTCGTCTTTCTCTCGAGCCCACTTCTCTTCTTTATCCGATACGAATTTATTGATAATGTTTGAAGCTTCAATCTCGGCATTTGCCCACGCAGTTAGTGCGCTCAAAAAGGCACGCACGCGCTCCGCAGCTGACAACTCTGCCGCATTTAGCGCATCTTCCGCGATTTTCAACTCCTTCGAAAGTATTTTTAACTTATCTTCGACTTCTGCTGCGAGCTCAAAATCATCGTTCCTTATGGCTTCGTCTTGTTCTTTTTGTAATTCAGATATGCGCTTGAGATGTTGGGTAGCTTTCGTTGCCGAAGACAATCTTTGATTGCTAGCTTCCATTTTCAATCTTTGCGCGTTTTCGCTAAGCAGACGACACATGCGCACGTTTTTCTCGACTTCGACAACAACGTTATTAAACTCATCCGCGACTTCTAAATCCAAAGCGACTTTTTCCACCCCAAAACTTTGCAAAATGAAATCTTCGTCTTGAGAATTGAAGACCATTGGCGACCCAGGACTTCTCTGTCCCCGTGCATCTGGGGACAACTCTAAACTTGGCGTCGCGACACGTGAATAAACCGGTGTGAACGGTTCAGATTCCGCTCTTTTCAAAGAAGCGCTGTCGCCACCACTACCACCACCACCACCACCGCTATCACTATGTGATGGTGATAGCACTGGAGTGCTCACACCCGGACTATCATCGGGACTCTTACTGGCCGAAAATTGGACCGCTTCATTGTTTGTTGTTGCTACCGAATTCGCTATTCCCTCTACGCTGCTAACTTTTCTCTTTTCTTCTTTTTCTTCTTCTCCTTTCACCGCTGCTTTCGCTTTTGCTTCAGCTTCTTCTGCAAATTTTGTCTTCTGTTGGAATCTTTTCGCGCCTGGCGAATTACCGATCGGTACGTCCTCATTTTCGGAAAAGGAAGGGATTCGCAACATTGCAGTTTTGACTGCTTTAATTATCGGTGGATTTATCGGATGTGATTCCACCACCGCAGGTGGAGAAATAACGGCTTCGTGCAAAGGCGTGGCGCTTGCATAATCTTCAAGAAAATCATCGCTTTCATCTAAGGCGTCATCTAATCCACTCGTCAACCCTTGTTGTTGTTCTTGTTCTTCTTCTTGTTGTTCCTCAATAGATGGCATTTCTGCCGCTTCTTCTCTCGGGAAAAAGCCGTCTTCATCGTCATCATCTAGTGGTTGAACAGATGGCTCTACGACAGTAGAAGTCGTAACTGGAGGTACAATTGTTTCGTTCGCAGCAGACGAAGCATCTCGGAAGTCACCAAAAGCATCTTCGTCCAAAGGTAAAGCTACCGGTTGTAATCCAAAGCCCACGGAAGAGCCAGATTTGTTTTTATCATCGTCTGCCTTATTTTTATCGTCGTCTTCTATTGCAGTTGTTGTTGTTGTTGTCATCTCCATCGCTGGAGAAGCGGCGGCGGCAGGCGTTGGCGTCACGTTCAACCCCGCGAATAAGTTAACTACCGGCGAAGGCTCCGGCTCTGGTGTTCTCAAATCGTTCACCGGCGGCGAAAAAGCAGGTTGAGGTGTATTAGACGCCGCTACAGTCAACCCTGCGAACATCGGCGCTGGGTTTGGCGTGGTCGATGTCATCTTCTCATCGCCGCCAATCTTGGAAGTCTCTTTCACTGCCACCTCCACCGCGCTCTCTAAATCCTCTTCGAAATATTTTATTTGTTGTTCCCACGCCATTTTTTCGTTCACGTCTTCAAACATAGGACCGCCGTTATTGACGCTTGTTTTCATCGCATTCGTCAACCTTCGAATTTCGTTTATCCTCGAAAACTGCCTCTTCTCGATGTCCGGATTATTCTCGAACCCAATCGAGTTTCTCTGCCTGGTTTTATCCAACAAATCTTTCGCTCGGTCGTAGAATTTAGCCAGATCTTGGATCGAACGCGGGATCGTCGATGGAGATTGTTGTTGTTGTTGTTGTGGACTCTGATTACCCAACGAAGAAGAATTGCCGCTCTGTTGTTGCTTGATACCGAACAGCTCCCCGAGACTCGATCCTTTCTTAAACATCGCTCTCTTTCTCTCTCTCTCTCTCTATATATATATATATGCGTGTTGTGCGCGTGACTACTGCGAGAAGGAGCTGGTTATATTTATGCAGATGCGTGAGTGAGATCAGGTATGTATGTTGTTGATGATTTGTATTTCTCGTTACCAAACGTCGTGTTGTGTGGCAAACTTCCAAAATTCCACATACGTAAATAAAAGATATCCCCGCGCACGCAACCGGTGAGAGAGAGAGAGAGAGAGAGACTAAAAAAGCGAGAGGTAGCATGAAAAGGATGACGACGAGCGTTGTGTGCCATTCCTGCCGAGCGTACCGCTGTTCTTCTTCCTCTTCGTCTTCCTCGAGCCTTGTTTTGGTCCGAAGACGAGGCCAACAACAACAACAACTGCGGAGTGTCGTCGTTCATCGCGCTTTACCAGAAAGACGCTTCTCCTCTCCTTCTTCGTGCTTTTTTACCCATCCTCATCGGAGGAAGAAGAATGGCATCGCTACTGCGACCACCGCGTCGTCGTCATCGTCTGACTCCGCCGCGCAGAACATAGGGGACGAGGTGCCGTCGTACGAGGACTCTCCCAACCTCCTCCGAAGACGCTTTCAGAGCTTGAAAAAACGAGCGGATTCGGCTCTGGACATATTGAACAAACCTAAATTGGAAAAATCGAGAGAACAGTTAGAGACGAAGCAAAACGATCCAAACTTTTGGTCGAATCAAACCGAGGCGAAAAGAGTGACGAAAGAGTTGAGCTTCGTGCAGTCGCAGTTGCGAAGAGCGGAGTTGGTGGAAGCAACGAGAGACGACGTCGAGTTATCGCTCGAGATGTTGGAAGAGGAACAACAACAACAACAGCAAGATGAATGCAGCGACGAGACAAACAAAAATGGAAACAGCGACGAAGATTTCGAACTCTTGCGGACGGAAGCGATTCGCTCGTCGATTAAGTTGAACGAGATGCTTTCAGAGTTTGAGACGGAGAAAATGCTAGGCGGTAAATATGATAAGTTAGGGAGTGAGTTATTTATATACGCCGGGGCGGGAGGAACGGACGCGCAAGATTGGGCGGAGATGCTCGAGAGAGCATATTTGAATTGGGCGCAAAAGAGAGGATTTAAAGCGACGATTACGAGCAGAAATAAAGGCGAAGAGGCGGGAATTAAATCCGTCACCATTGAAATTGAAGGCACATATGCGTTTGGTTTCTTGCGGTCCGAGAAAGGGACGCATCGCCTCGTTCGATTGTCGCCGTTTAAGAAGGGTGATTCGAGTCGCCAAACGTCTTTTGCAGCCGTGGACGTGTGTCCTTTGTTTGAAGACGAGAGCGAAGAGGCAGGTGAGATGAACATTCCGGAGAAGGATTTGGAGATTACTACGATGAGATCGGGCGGCGCAGGAGGACAAAACGTGAACAAAGTAGAAACTGCGGTGAGAATTAGACACATTCCGACAGATATTACCGTGCGGTGCGACGATGATCGTTCGCAAATGTTGAACAAAACGAAAGCAATGGTTCGATTAAAAGCAAAATTAGCGGCTGTGTTAGAGCAGCAACGGTTGCAAAATGTGAAGGAGATACGAGGTGATGTAGTCAAAGCGGAGTTTGGTGAGCAAATTCGAAATTACGTTTTGCATCCATACAAAGTAGTGAAAGATGTTCGCTCGGGTTGGGAGACTGCTGACACAGAAGGTGTGTTGAATGGTAATTTTGACCCATTCATGAAAGAATATCTGCGGTTTAGAGCGACGGAAGAAGCAGCGCAATGATTATTTACATGGTATGTATTGTACAACAGTATTTTTGAAGTTGCTATCCCCAGAACGGATCGACTTCAACTTTTTGCTTATGTCCGCGCACGCCTCGCCTCCCACTCTTATCTTTCGTATAGTTTCGCGTTTGCACGTGATTAGCACCCTTGATGGTCTTTTTTGCCTTTTCCGCTTTTAATTTCGCTCGAATAAGTTCCGGGTTATTCCCTAAATCTGCTCGACTTCGAATCGAGGACGCGGTCATCGCCGAGGGCGCCGGCTGAACTGGTCTTCCACCTTTTGCAAGTTTATCTCTCTTTTTTCCAGCTTCAAGAATTAAAGGACCAACTTCGTCGTCGTACTTCGGCACGGGTGCGTCGGGATCGTTCATCATGGCTTCAACTTGCGAAGCTAATGCGGTAACTTCTTCGGGATTCAGGCTTAATTCTTCGCCGTGGAATTCGTCTTCTTCTTCTTCCTCCTCTTCCTCGAGTTCATCCGGTTCGGATACTTCATTTTCTTCATTTTCATCGTCTTCATCTGATTCATCTTCTTCCTCATCTTCATAGGAATCATCTTCGCTACTGTATTCTCCGTCGCTATTCCTTTGAAGCGCCCTCTCCTTAGCTCTTTCCTCTCTCTCCGCCATCACCTCGTCGATCATCTTTTGATGTTCCGACGTGAAACCGCTCGCTTTGAGAAGTGAATCAACCGACTTCTCTCCCTTCTTCTCCTTTTCCGCGACTTCCTTCAAAATCTCATCAAAATCAGGATCAGGTTCACCCATAACGTCTAAGTCGGCGTCGTACCCGTATCGTCTCAAGAAAAACTTATGCAAACACTCCACGTCTCGGTTGAAAAGCATCCTCGCGTTTCGGTGATGAATCGATACCATCTGTGGAAAATCAATCACGGTGACTTTCAACGTTTCCAAATGCATCATTATATTAAACTCGTTGTAATCGCAATGAATCAAACCGCACAAAGCCAACTTCTTCAACTCTTGCATGCAACTATTATACACCTTTCCAGGGGACATCATCTTCTTCACTTGCGTCAGTGGGTATCCGTCCACCATCTCCATCAACACGCAGTGTCGATTCAAATCAATCGCCTCCGGGACGTTAAATCCTCGCTCGTGTAACGCTTGCATGAACGCGTGCTCTTTCAACGCCGACAATCTGCTTAAATATAACCAGTTAAAGCTCGTTCTTCTGTGTAAATAATCTCTCTTATTCTTCACCGCTTTAAAACTCGTTCTCCCGAGCCGGTGCAATTTCATCGCCATGTGCCTCCCTTCGTCGTTCACAACCTCGTACACGTCTGATTCTTTCCCCACACCAATTCTTCTTCCGACGCCACTTATTCTATTTCTCATCGTGAACGCTTTTATGGCTAAGAAATCGTACCCAAGCGGCGTCAATCTGTACCCGTCGTACTTCGAGTTATCGTGGTGGACTAATTTGTGTTTCAACAGTTCTCGAATGTGTTTGTAGCCTCCGCCTTTTTTCAATCCCGCGATGGCGTTTATCAGTTGCACCGGGACGATTTCGTGGTTTTTCATGCCCATCTCCACCGCGACTAAGGTTCGAAACGTGTCTTTTTCGATGTACCGGAGAATATTGACGTCGAACTTCATCTTATTCCTTCTTCTTCTTTGCGAATTTGAGCGGCGGCGGCGTTTAGAATAATGAGGAAAGAGAGAAAAAAGGAGAAAAAAATATACGCTACAGAATAGAAGTGTTGTATCTCTCAAATAATAATACACATGTGCGCGTGCGAGAGAAGACGAGTGTGGGTTTTCACTTCCACTCGTTCTTTCTCTCTTTTATGTTCTAATATCGCTCGTTTTCACGAGCGCTGTTCGGACGCGTGTGCTTGCAAACCTCCTGTTCGTTACGCGTCTCTCTCTCTCTCTTCATCGCACGAAGGATAAAAACAAAAATAAATACACATTGAATCTCTTCTCTCTCTCTCTCTCTCTTTGTGTTTTAACGTCTGGCGGCAATTTGTCGTCGGCTAACAGCTTCGGCAAAGGTGGCGATGCGCTCCAAGTCTTCGCTTGCGCTGTTTCCACTGTTCTCGCATCTTTTACGTAAGCCGCTTTCGTCCAAGAGAAGAAACAACAAAAGCGTCTGCGCCTCACCGTAGGAATCCGTGGCCAAGTTGAAATTACCTACGAGTTCTTCGACCGCGCCCGCGCGAGTGAGCTGTAAAGCACGATCGTGTGCGAGCTCTAAACCATCGGGCAAGGATGATTTCGCGTCGACGCCATAGTTGGCTATACCTTTTGCCGCTTTTTCGCATCGAGCGTGCGTTTTCATGAAAGCTGCTTCGATGCGTTTTCTAATCGCATTTGCCTCGGCCAGTTTCGTTTTGTTTGTATTCTTTGCGAGGGTATTCGTCATCATGACGCTGCTGTCCGCACTCTCAGCTGAGTTTGCCAAAGAAATTTGCGAAAGATGTTCATCCAAACTCGAAGGACTCATGGATATCGGAGCGCCTCCTACACTCGCATCTGAAGACGTCGCAGAGTCCGAAGACGTCTTCATGGAGTACTCTTCACACGCCGCGTTTATCAGACCATGCGCCGCATCCAAAGCGTTTAAGGAGACTAAACCAACGCTCAAAGCATGTAATCTACTTCCGGCGTTCCAGTGCTCTGCACTCGCGTCTCTTAAACACGCCGCCGCGCGCTCTAAAAGCTTCGCTTTATCCATATTGGTCCTAATTTTCGCGAACGGTTCGGTACCGCGGGACGATAACGATTGAGCCGCCGATGAGGACAATGTTCCTGCCCCGCCCGATAGTTTCTTCATCATCTGCTGATTTGTTGTTGATTTGCTGAGTAGCTGTGAAGGAGATAGAATCGGTGAAGATGCTAACGGCGACGAGGCTAACATCGAAGTTTTGAATGACGACGATTCACTACTCGGCGACGCTACGACAGCATCGACGTCTTTCTTCTTTTGTTGTTCGCGCTGAGTCATTCCTGTGTTCGAAGGAACTTCTTTTGGACTCGTGCCTCTCGATAGTGGCGATGCTCCAAGTCTTGGTGGCGTTTGGTGACGAGCAGCAGCTGCGTTCTGTGAGGGGCTTCTCGGAACGAAACCAGTCCCTGGAGATGTCACCATGACGTAATCGTCGTCGTCAACTTCTTGAGAATCCGAAGTGCCTCCAAATGCCATCGAAGGTGGCGAACCCGGACTAAATCTAGTGAGTGTGTTTTGCTGCTGATGAGGTGAAAAGGAGTACCGTTTAATCGATGGCGGTGGTGCTAATGCCGCATTCTTACGATTTCCTCCGCGCAAGTCTCGCGCTGCGAGGGCAATCTCATTTCTCACCACCGCCGAAGGAGACGTCCCGAAGCACTTGTATGAAGACGACAACCCAGAATCTTCGCGCTGAAGAAAGTTGTTACGAATGTTCAGTTGGATGGGAACGCTCTTAGTCGGGGCGATTTCTTCCTCTATAATCGTCTGTCTCAGCGAAGTATTGTTGTTGTTGTTGCTGTTCAGTTGCGCCTCGTTCATCGAGTCCATCTGAAATTGCATGTCACCGTCTTCGTTGCCGCTTCGTCCCAGCGACATTTTCTTCATAGTGTTGGCGTTGCTGCTGCCGCTGCTATTATTAATGTTAGTATCTATGCTCATTGCTGCCGAGAGCTCTGTCGCTGTTGCCGCCGCTGAATCCATCCTCATGGGAGCACTCACACTGCCACTGCTTATGAAAAATGGATGGTTAAAAAACGCGTCAAAACCGAGGCGTTCTCTCGGATCTCTCCGTAAAAGAGAACGCAGCAACGCGACGCACTCTGGCGAAAGCGTCTCGGCAATCCTCGTCGGTATTCTCGCATCCGACCGTTCGATGTTGTGCAATAATTGCACCTGGTTTTGTCCCGTGAAAGGAACTTTTCCAACAACCATCTCGAATAAAATCGCTCCAACGCTCCACAAATCCGCTTTCGCGTCGTACTTTCTATACTTCAAGATCTCCGGCGCCATGTATAACGGGCTCCCGCACACGGTATCTGCCATCCCTCCGTGCGGTTGAATGTACCTCGCGAAACCAAAATCGGCAATTTTTAACGTCGCCTTGGACGTTCTCTCGCTCAACAACAAATTATCTGGCTTCAAGTCTCTGTGCACTAACGATTGTAAACGCATAGCCGATAAACCGCTCGCCAATTGCGACATGAAGTGTTTCGCCACCGCTTCGCTCACGCGTCCTCGTTTCCGTAAAAACTCAGACAAATTCCCACCAGCGCAATATTCCAATATTAAATACACCCTCTCCGTTCGCAAATCGTCCACCACGTCCACCAACTTCATTATGTTCCTATGTTTCGCGTTCCTCAACACCGTAATCTCCAACTCCAACGCCTCTCTCAGTTTTGGTTGCAAACCTTTCGTCGACATCTCTTTTATCGCCACGGTTTCTTTCGATTTCTCATCCAAACCTTTCCAAACCGTGGCAAACGAGCCTCTGCCGATCGGTTGGTTATCCTCCGAGGAGAAAATCGCGTATTCGTTGCCCGAATTTGCGTTTCTGATTATTTTTTTACCACCGCTCGAAGTCGTCGTCGTTATCGTTTGCTGTTGTTTCTCCATCATCTTTTCTTTCTTTTTTTTATTCTCCTTTTTCAAAAACGGCACCCCCCGTCTCTCTCTCTCTCGACCAAAGCGCAACTACCTTCCTTCTCTCTCTCTCTCACGTATTCTCTCTCTCTCGCGTATTCTCACTCTCTCCTTCTTCTTCTTTTCCCCTTTTCGCGCTTTTCTTCCTCTCACTTCCTCGCCCGACGAGAAGAAGAAGAAGAAGAAGAAGGAAAAGGAGCGAGTTTCGCGCGAAATCTTTTCAAACGTTCCCCGTGGTCCTGCTGACACGTCTAAGGATAATTTTTTGTCTCTTCGCCTCTCTTCTTTTTGCGTTTCTCTCTCTCTCGCGCCCCGTGCGTTTTCCACTCACAACGCGCGCGCCGCGAACAACGCTCCCTCCTCGAGAGCCTTCCTTCTTCTTTTTTTCTCGAGAAGAAGCGATAGAAAAAAGACCCCCTTCGCGTTCGCGTTGCGAGAAGAAGAAGAAGAAGAAGAAGAAGAAGAGAGTGTGCGCGAGCGCCCTCTCTCTTAAAAAAATTTTATGTCGTTGGAAGCAGATATCTCTCTCTTCTTCTTGCGTTTTTCTCTCTCTTCTGCGTGATAACGAACTCTTCTCTCTCTTTTTTTTCCTTTTTTTTTTGCAAACCCTAAATAAGACTCTTTTGCGCTCTCTTCTGCTTTGGACTGAAGCGTCACACCGAAAAAAGCATATAAAATAATCTCTCTCTCTCTCTGCGCGCACACAAACTACTAAAACTACTGTTTGTTTGTGCCTCTCGCGAGAACAAGAAGAAAAGGACGACGATGATGATGATGATGATGTCGATGACGGCGACGGCATCGACGGTGTCGTCGCTTTCTGTTTCTTCTCGTTCTTCTTCTTCCTCGTCTCGTTCTTCTTCTCCTTCGAGGATGACGACGACGACGACGACGACGAGAGGAAGAAGAACGAGAGAAAGATTTTCGACGAAGAAGAACAGAAAGACGAACGACGTGCGCGGGGTGGTGTGCTTTTCGTGCGCGGACGACGAGGAGAACGCGTTAAAGACGTTCGCGTCTTCCGACCGCGAGCGACGGGCGAGCTCTTTGTCGTGCTCTTCGTCTTTTTCACGACGAGACGACGAGATTTTGGAAGAAGATACGGAGAAAGGAAGGATACAAACGAAAAAGAAGACGCAGACGACGTCTTTCATGGATCGCGTTGAAATGAACGCGCCACTCGCGCTCAGCTCGTTCATGATGTTACCAATGGGTGTCATGATTGCTCCAAACTTTGATTTAGAAGGACCAGGGTCGGTTATTCAAGCGTTATCGGTACTGGCGACTATCATTTTCGTCCACGAGTCTGGTCACTTTCTCGCGGCGAGGACGCAAGGCATACACGTGAACAAATTCGCAGTTGGGTTTGGACCGAACGTGTTTTCTTATCAAGGAAAAGAAGTAGAATATTCTCTGAAAGCGATACCTTTGGGTGGATTTGTCGCGTTTCCGGACGATGACGAGGACTGTCCGTACCCGCCGGATGATCCGGATTTGTTGCGAAACAGACCGGTGAAAGACCGAGTGATTGTCGTTTCGGCGGGGATTATCGCCAATTGCGTGTTTGCGTTTGCTATTTTACTCGCGCAAGCGAACACTATTGGTTTGACGTACGCGAAATACGCGCCAGGAGTAATCGTCAAAGGATTCGTCTCGCCCTCCGCTGCAGAGTCGGCTGGATTCAAAAGAGGAGACATTATTTTGCGCATCGACGGCGAAGAGTTAGAGGCGGATGCGAAAACGGTCAGTCAAGTCGTAAACAAGATCAAAGCGTCGGCGAATAAAGAACTCGACGTCGTCGTCAGTCGAAAAGGTGAAATGGTCAAGTTGAACTTAATTCCAGACGAGACACCGAAGACTTTAGAAGGGAGAGTAGGCACGAGATTAGAAGCAAACTCGGTGTTGTACAAGAAAATGGCAAAAGGTCCCGCAGACTCCATCAAGTTAGCCTCGAAAGAGTTTGGTAGGTTGTTCAATCTCGTCGGCAAATCGCTGACTGGGTTAGTTACCAATTTCAGTCAGTCGAAAGACCAAGTTTCCGGTCCGTTAGCCATCGTCGCCGTCGGTGCGGAGGTTGTCAGGAAAGATATCTCGGGCTTGTTCCAGTTTGGCGCGGTTATAAACATCAACTTAGCCATCGTCAACTTGCTCCCGTTGCCGGCTTTAGATGGTGGATTTTTGTTGCTATTAATCATCGAAGCTATTCGAGGTAAGAAAATGCAGAAGGAGACGGAGCAATCCATCACCGGTGCCGGCGTGCTTTTCTTATTAATTAGCGGCGGAGTTTTAATCACGAGAGATTTGACTGATTTCGCCGTCAAAGCGTTTGGCTTAGATTTATAATACTACTACTGTGTAATAATTAATTTTGATATCAAAACAAATATAAAGCTAACTAATTAGGTATATGGCAAGAATCATTCTTCTCTCTCTCTCTCTCTCTCTTAAATGTACATGTTCGTTTTTCTCTCTTGTCTCATGATTTCTCTAGAGTCTCTCTTGGAAACACCTTCCGCCACCTCTCTTTGTCTTCGAACCGTGTACAACTGCGCAACCTTTTTTCTCAAAATGTCAAAGTGATGTCCCTTAAACGCCTTTCTCGTCGATTGCTTGATTCTCAACTTGTACAACATTTTCTTCGTCGCCGCAACTTCCTCCAAGATTTGTTCGTTGGACATGTTCGCAAACTCAGACGCCTTCGTGTATTTCAAACCCGTAAATTCATCCGCAGCTTCGTCTTTTTTGTCGTCGTCGGCAGCGCGAACCGTAAAGGCAGCGGCGCGTTTCGGTTGTTGGGATTGTCGTCTAAGCGGAGTCGTCGTGCTCAATCGCGCCTGGTTTATGTGTTTTCACAGAGAAGAAGAAGAAGAAGAAGAACGACCGGTGAGTACGCGCGCGTATCGTGAAGAACCGAAACTGATTTTTTCTTTGTCGAGAGAGGAGGTAGACACGGTGTCTCCGAAAAAACGCGGATAAAATTTAGCCGTCACCGCTCCCAAAAACTGCGCTCATCTTCGGTCAACCTCGCGGTCTGGTGGACGGCAAACGAAACGAAAGCGCTCAAATTCGCGAGAAAGAAGATTTTATGTCGGCGTTTTACACGACTCACGCGCGAGAGACCCATCGCATCGAGCGTCAACTCGCCTCTTTCGCGCGTAAAAATCTTCCCATTTTCTCCCCATCCCCTCTTCAGGTTTTCACCCACGTTTTACTCTCCCTCTTCTTTTACGAGGGAGAGAGAGAAAAAATCTCGAAGAAAAAGAAAAATCCAAGACCCGGACACCGAGCGCGCGACAGAAGACGCGAAAGACTTACCGATGAAACCGTCGCGGAAGTGGATAAAGTAAACATATTTGTGGCTAGAACAAAAATGTATCGAGAAGAAGAACACCCGTGTCTTCTGTTGTTTTATGTGTGAAGAATTTGAGAGTTCTTTTAGCGTGCGTGTGTGCGAAAAAAATTGCTCTCTCTCGTGTTTTTTTTTGCTGAAAAAAAGGCACCTCATCTCCCTCTTTTCTCTCTTTGTCGTGGAAGAGAACGAACGAGAGCCTTATCTCGTTATATCTGATTTCTTCTCCTCTCGAGAACCCCCGCACTCGTTTACTCTTCACTTTTTATATCACACACACACACACACACATAATAGTAAAAATGTTCTCCTCCGTTGCCAACACCACTCAAGCCTTGCGCGTGACCTCCGCCAAGCCGACGACGTCTTCCAAGAGAGGCGCGTTGCAAGTCGTCGCCAACGCTAAAGTCGACGCGTGCGACAAGAATTCCGTCATCGTTTCCCCGTCCATCTTGTCGGCGAACTTTGCGAAACTCGGCGAGGAAGTCGCTGCGGTGGACAAAGCCGGCGCGGAATGGATCCACATCGACGTCATGGACGGTCGATTTGTGCCGAACATCACCATTGGCCCGTTGGTTGTTGATGCCTTGAGACCGGTCACGGACAAGGTTTTGGATACGCACTTGATGATCGTGGAACCGGAGTTGAGAGTTGCAGACTTTGCGAAGGCGGGTTCTGACATCATCTCCGTTCACGCTGAAGGTGCGAGTACCATTCACTTGCACAGAACTATCGGTCAAATCAAGGACTTGGGTTGCAAAGCGGGCGTCGTGTTGAACCCGGGGACCCCGATTACGTGCTTGGAGTACATCATCGACATCGTCGACTTGATTTTGGTCATGTCCGTCAACCCGGGCTTCGGCGGTCAATCCTTCATTGAATCGCAAGTGCAAAAGATCCAAGAGATCAAGGCTTTGTGCAACAAGCACAACGTCAACCCGTGGATTGAAGTCGACGGGGGCGTCTCTCCGGCCAACGCGTACAAGGTCATCGACGCCGGGGCCAACGCCTTGGTCGCGGGTTCCGCCGTCTTCAACTCTCCGGACTACGCCGCCGCGATTGCGGGGATCAAAGCTTCCAAGAAGCCGTAAGTCTTCATTTATTCGCGTAATGTTATAGATTGTATACTTTTTGTATAACTATTTATATAGGGAAGGAGAAATGGATCGACGCAAACGCTGGTCGTCTTATCTGCAAAGTTACGTTTAGGAGAGAGAGAGAGAGAGAGAGGGAGAGAGAAAATAGAAAAACTACACTGTAAATTCACAACAAAACTTTACCGGCACTAATAGTACGCCAACAAACGCATCACACACACACACACGCGCGCGCGTCTGCAATAACAACAACAACAACATTAACATCAACATGCCTTCTTCTTCGCATTCTTCGGCATCCAAATGAGAAGAGCGACTTCAACCCTCGCCTTCTTCACAGGCAGACGACGACAACTTTTAACGAACGACAACCGAGTCGTCGTCTTCGACGCCACCAACATCACCAAACGCTTCCTGAACAACTTGCGCGCACTTGCTTTAGCGAACGGTAAAGACGAGGAATTCGACGTCGTCGTCGTCGGAGGCGGTCACGCTGGAACCGAAGCCGCGGCTGCCGCGAACCGTCGAGGCCGTCGAGTCGCGCTGATAACTCCGCAACCGGTGAAATCCATCGGGGAAATGTCGTGCAACCCATCCATCGGTGGTTTAGGCAAAGGTACTTTAGTTCGAGAAATCGACGCGTTGGACGGTTTGATGGCAAAAGCCGCGGATTTATCCGGCATTCAATTTCGAGTGCTAAACTCGAGCAAAGGAAAAGCGGTTCGGGGCGTCCGCGCGCAGATGGATCGGGAGTTGTATAAGAAACACGTGCAAAAGTTAGTGGGCGAGTTGCCGAACGTCACCGTGGTAGACGCGTGCGTGAGCGGGTTGTTGATTGACGAGGGAGGAGAAGAAGAAGAAGAAGAAGAAGAAGAGAGAAAAGATAGCAGTAATAGCACTAGCGCTAGCAGTAATACAAGTAAAACGTGCAAAGGAGTGCGATTGGAAGACGGAACTTCGGTGCTTGCCAAAGCAGTCGTGATAACGACCGGGACGTTTCTGAGAGGCGTCCTTCACTTGGGAGGCGGCGAGAAAGTGTTCAACGCAGGAAGGATATCTTCAAACGTCACGGAACGGGCAGATAATTTAGCCTCGACGGCTTCATCGTCGTTAGCAGATTCGCTGTACGCGTTAAATCTGAGAATGGGAAGATTACGAACCGGGACGCCGCCGAGATTAAGAAAATCTTCCATTGACTTTACGCGGTGCGAAGAGCAAAAAGGAGACGATGTTCCTGAACCGTTTTCGTTTTATAACTTATCGTCATCGTCAACGAAAGCACCTTGGATGCCGTCGCAAGAGCAAGTATCGTGTCACAGCACGAGCACGAACGCAGAGACGGAAAGAATGATCATGTCGCATCCAAATTACGCGGATGAAAATCTTGCGACTGGTCCGCGCTACTGTCCATCGATTGAATCAAAAGTCCGACGATTTCCAAATCGCGACCACGTTGTGTGGCTCGAGCCAGAAGGGTTAACGAGCGATATCATATATCCAGCTGGTATTTCAAATTCACTTCCGAAAGAGACGCAGTTGGACATGCTTCGTTCGATTCCTGGTTTAGAAAACGTCGAAATGCTTCGCCCGGGATACGCGGTTGAATACGATTACGTCGATCCCAGAGAGCTCAGACGAACTTTAGAGGTTCAAAAAGTCAAAGGATTATATCTCGCCGGACAAATCAACGGGACTACTGGATACGAAGAAGCCGCCGCGCAAGGCGTCTTAGCTGGCGCTAACGCCGCCAACCGCGATTCACCGCTCGAATTGTCTCGAGACTCCAGTTACCTCGGCGTCTTAGCGGACGATTTGACTACCCGAGGTGCAACAGAACCGTACAGAATGTTTTCGAGTCGGGTGGAGCGCCGCTTATCGATTCGAAGTGACAACGCGGACATTCGATTGACGAAGATCGGTCGCGAATGTGGACTCGTTTCCGAGGAGCGATATCAATTAGCCACAGAGAGAGAAAATTCGAGCAACAGAGCGATTCGTCTTTTGAAAAATACGAAGGGATTTCGACAACAGGCAAAGCAGTGGATACAGTTGGGGTGCAAGAGATGTCCGGACGCTCGACACGGACGTTTAATTTCTCCAGCAGAAGTCATTCAAAGCGGCGAGGAGATTGGGAAAGTCATAAACGCGCTTTCTCAAATGGTGTCCAACGCGAAAGCAAAGAAAGAGAACGGCGAGATTTACGACGAAGAGAACGAGACTGAAACTGCTTTACGCGAGCTTTTAGACGTGGCCGAAAAAGATGCCTCGGCTTTAGAACTCGCCTCGACGGAATTGTATTACGAAAATTACATCAAACGTCAATCCAAAGACGTCTCTGACATGAAGAAGGACGAAACTTTGATCATTCCAGAAGATATAAACTACGACGAAGTGTTTGGATTATCCGCCGAGGACAAAGAGAAACTCGCGAGCGTTCGACCGGAAACGCTCGGTCACGCCGGTAGAATTCAAGGCGTCTCGCAAAGCGCCATGTTGAGTTTATTGCGTTATTGCCAAAAGAAGGATCGTTACGACGAACGTAAGAAGGAGAAGAAAGTGTACCATAATAGTAATGATAACATTAATAAATAAAAACATCGCGATAATAAATACACATATACGTACGCATTAAAAAAAATCACAGCTGACTAACGAACACGCCATCTACAACGTTCAGCGCCGACAGCGCTTTGTCTCTAGACTCACCGCCTAACCCATTTGATACTTCCTTTCTCACGATATCCAACTCCTTCCTCGCGTTTTCCACCTGATCTTTCGTTAAAACCTTATCTAAAGCTTTCTCCGGCCCGGCGAGCAGTCCCAACTTAGCTTGCGAAACTCCCGCGTACTTCAGCGCCGTTTGCATATCAATCAACCCAGTCTTTGCTCCAACTGGTTTTCCAGCCTCAAATAACATCAACGTCGGAAAACCGCTCACCCCGTACGCTCTCGCGTAATCCGTATACTTATCCACGTTCATTCTTGCGATGGTCGTCTCGTTCCCGTACTTCCTCAGTTCGTTCGGCAACTCGTTCCATATCGGTTCCAACTTTTGGCAAAAAGGGCACCAAGGCGCGTAAAACTCCACGAACACGTTCGGGGTTGGGTTTTCCGCGTCCGCGGAGACGTACTCTTTAAAATTTTCCGGCGTCAACTCGACGACGTTTTGCAACGACGTCTTCGCTCTCGTCGCCGTTTTTGGCACGAAAGACGTCGCGGCTGCTTCCGCCCGAGGAGGAGAAGGTGCCAACACCGTCGTCGCGCTCAAAGCGGCGACCGCCGCTGCTGCTCCAAAAACCGCCGCGCGTCTCGTCGTCGCGGATGACGACGCATCATAATCGTAACATTTATCATTAATCGCGACAGAAGAAGAAGAAACGTTCAAATCGTCGTCTTCCTCGATCGCGCCGAGCCGCTCGCGAGACGACGATGAAGATGAAGATGACGACGACGAGCACGAGGCACCGGAACGCATTCTCTGCCGATGAAGAAGACGACGCGCGGCGTTTTTCGGAGAAGAAGAAGAAGAAGATGCACCATTGCCTCCAGATCCGCCAGGAGCAGCGGTACCAGACGCGACGGCGCGCGTCGTGAAAAAGCAGCGCGTCGAAGACGACAACATGTTTTGTTGTTGAATATACTCGTACGAGTGAAGAATGTATGAATGAGTTCACCTTCTTTTTGCGTGCAAAAAAATGTAGAAAGAGTGAAGTGGGGGGCCGTTGGAAGAAGAAGAAGGCGAGAATGAGGAAACTGGAGAGATTTTCGAGAGATGAGTGAGAGATTTTTTTTGTGTTTTTTTTCCCGCGAAAAAAAAACAAAAAAAAAGGGGGAGCAAAAAACAGGGGAAAAGAAGAAAAAAGGGAAAAGAAGAAATCCTCTCTCTTCTTCTTCGTCACTTTGACGCGCGCGCGCAATTTCAACGTCTGTTTTCATTTACATCGCGCGTTTGTGGGTTAACCTCACACACTCAAATACACGTAACTTTCGTTCTTCCTTCGTTTTGAAGAGGCGAAAGCGCTTGCGTGTGAAAGTTGAAAATCAACACCCACAACACATTCACTTTTTTTTTTTAATCCATCCAATTGGAGAGAGAGAGAGAGAAGAGAGAAGAGAGGGGGGTTAAAAAAGCGCGATTTATAGAAGTATCCATCACATCGTCCGATACAAAAAAGAAATGGCGACCCAGCGCGCGACTACCGTCGGTAGTTTCACGCGTCGTTCTTCATCATCCATCTCGTATCATCATCGGCGAGGTTTTAAAGCGGATGCGAAGAAGATGATGATGATAAAGACTTACTCTTCTGGGACGATGGGGACGATGATGAATTCGCGACAGGTCAGCAACAGTCATCGCCGTCGCGCGAAACGCGGAACGCTTCTTCCGGTCGCCGCCGCCGCCGCCGCCTCGAGCGGTTCCTCTTCCGATCGAAGAACCGAAGAAGGAAGAAGAGAAGAAGAAGAGGAAAAGAAGGCGGCGACGGCTTCTGAGTTCCAGCTGTCCCCGCTGGAACCGTCCAGCGCGGTCGGGACGCACCTGAGGAAAATCTTAGAGCGCGACCCGAACGCGTTCGAGGAGGCGTTGGACGAGCAGTTGCGAGAGTGGGCT
>Ga0181600_10000643_pt1 | contig 26945 bp, 24 predicted proteins | sample 041ome_2_FD_132982 | JGI IMG/M metagenome (GOLD analysis project Ga0181600, IMG submission 132982) | Coastal salt marsh microbial communities from the Groves Creek Marsh, Skidaway Island, Georgia - 041406US metaG (megahit assembly) | ecosystem: Environmental > Aquatic > Marine > Intertidal zone... | reverse complement strand
GGCTATGGCCCATCGGGACTGCCCCATATTGGCACCTTTGGCGAAGTGCTGCTCACCACCATGATACGCCGCGCCTTTGAGGTGATCAGCGACATTCCGACACGGCTGATTTGCTTTTCTGACGATATGGATGGCATGCGTAAGGTGCCCGAAAACGTGCCAAACCCGGAAATGCTGCAGGCGAATCTGCAAATGCCGCTGACCGCGGTGCCCGATCCGTTTGGCACGCATGACAGCTTTGGCGGGCATAACAACGCCATGCTGCGCCGCTTTTTGGATACGTTTGGGTTTGAATACGAGTTTTATTCGGCCACCGAATTTTACAAAACCGGGCGCTTTGATGAAACCCTGCTGCGCGCCACGGAACGCTATGACCAGATCATGGCGGTGATGTTGAAATCGCTGCGCGACGAGCGCGCGGCCACCTATTCCATCTTTTTGCCCATTCACCCAGAAACAGGCCGGGTGCTGTATGTGCCCATGAAAGATGTCAACGCCAAGGACGGCACCATCACCTTTGACGACGAAGAAGGCCGGGAATGGACCCTGCCCGTTACCGGCGGCAATGTGAAATTCCAATGGAAGCCCGATTTTGGCGCCCGCTGGGCGGCGCTGGATGTTGACTTCGAGATGTATGGCAAAGATCACAGCACCAATACGCCCATCTATGACCGGATCTGCGAAATCTTGGGCGGGCGCAAACCCGAACATTTCACCTATGAATTGTTCTTGGATGAAAACGGCGAGAAGATATCCAAATCAAAGGGCAATGGCCTGACAATCGACGAATGGCTTAGCTATGCGGCCACCGAAAGCCTGTCGTATTTCATGTATCTCAAACCCAAAACCGCCAAGCGCCTGTGGTGGGATGTGATCCCCAAGGCGGTGGATGAATACCACCAGCAGCTGCGCGCCTTCCCCGACCAAGACGAAGCAGCACAGCTGAATAACCCCGTCTGGCACATCCATGGGGGGCAGGTGCCGCAATCGCATATGGTGGTGCCTTTCTCGATGTTGCTGAATTTGGCCAGCGTGTCCTCGGCCGAGGACAAAGACCAAATGTGGGGGTTTATCCGCCGCTATGCCCCACAGGCCAGCCCCGAAACCCACCCCGATTTGGACCAAGCCGCCGGGTTTGCGGTGCGCTATTACAATGATTTCGTCAAACCCAACAAAACCTATCGCGCCCCCACCGACCTAGAGCGCGCGGCGCTGGAAGATCTGCGCGCCCAGCTTGCGGCCTATGATGGCCCGGTCGAAGACGAGGCGCTGCAATCGCTGGTCTATGCCGCCGGGCGCGACCGGTTTGACCCGCTGCGCGACTGGTTCAAGGCGCTTTACGAAGTGTTGCTGGGCGCCAGCCAAGGCCCCCGCTTTGGCGGCTTTATCGCGCTATACGGCCTGCAAGAATCGATTGCGCTGATCGACAAAGGGCTGGCCGGCGAACTGGGCTAAGCCCCCCTTGCCAAAGATTGCCCCCGGCCTACTTGTTGGGCCGGAGGTGATCATGCGGCATCTGGCTTTGGCATTTGTGCTGTTTTTGACAAGCATTCTGCCCCTGCGGGCAGACAGTGCCGCCATTACCGCCACGATCAACCAACAGATCGAGGCCTTTCAGGCAGACGATTTTGAACGCGCCTTTGAATTTGCCAGCCCCACTATTCAGCAAATATTTCGCACAGCTGAAAATTTTGGCCAGATGGTGCGGCAGGGCTATCCCATGGTTTGGCGCCCCGCCAAGGTGCGGTTTTTAGAGCTGCGCCGCATTTCCGGCAGTTTATGGCAGCGCGTGCAAGTGGTTGACCAGCAAGGCCAAGTGCATGTGCTTGACTACCAAATGATCAACGGCCCGGATGGCTGGCGCATCAATGCTGTGCAACTGCTAAAGGCACCGGGCGCCGCGGCCTGAAGGCGGGGCACCGTCACGGTGGCTCTAGACCACATTAACCCTTTTTTTGTTAGGCCCCAGCGCATTGGGCGGCCCCGGTGCCGCCAGGCTGCACAAAGGGACTGGCAATGAACAAGGCAATTACCGAAGGTCTGCAATTTACCCCCGCCCCATTCAGCGCGGGGCTGCAAAACTGGTCATCGGGGGCGGGAACAGCTGGCGCGCCCAGCTATGAGAACGTGGTCAATGCCGCCTTTGTGCCGGCCGACCCAGATTTCGGCGGATGTCTGGAATTGCTGAAAACCAGCAGCCAGCAATTGCTGCGCAGCTTTGCCACCACCCCCATTTTGCCCGGCTGCTATCTGCGTGTCTCGGCGCGGGTCAAGGCCATGGCGGGCGCCATGCCCAGCCTGCGGGTATCGATATTACCGCTTGATGCCCAAGGCGCCCCGCTGCCCGATGCCCCCAACACCGGCCCCGTGGTGGCGCTGCAAAGCTATGGGCAAGAGGTGACAGTCAGCGCCATTTTGGGCACCGGCGCGCGCACAGGTGTGGATATGGCGCTGGGGCTTGGGGCCGCGGCGGCCCATATTGGCCTGCAGCTTGAGGGGCCAAATGGCGGGGTCGTGCGGATTGATGATATCGAGGTGGAAGATATCACCGCCGTGTTCTTGCGCGACATGCTGGGCTGGGTCGATGTGCGCGATTATGGCGCTGTGGGCGATGGCACAACAGACGACAGCGCAGCCTTCGAGGCCGCCGATGCCGTGGCCGATGGCCGGCTGGTCAAAGTGCCTGCAGGCCAATATTTTCTGGGCCAAAACGTAACTTTTGAAAACCCCGTCGCATTCGAGGGCATTGTCACAATGCCCGACAGCGCCTTTTTATCGCTGACCCGCAATTTCGACCTGCCCAGCTATATCGCCGCGTTTGGCGACGAGGTGCAGGCCTTTCGCAAGGCGTTTCAGGCGCTTTTGAACAATGCCGATCACGAAGGGCTAGATCTGGGGGGGCGGCGCATCAATCTGCGCGCGCCGATCGATATGCAGGCGGCAGTGGCCAACCGCACCGAATATGCCCAGCGCCGCCATATTCGCAATGGCCAGTTCTACGTGGAAAACAGCAGCGCATGGGACAGCGAGATCGCCACCAGCCTTGCCACCTATTCCCAAAGCGCCCCGCTTGAGCTGAGCAATGTGGCAAATGTGGCCAATATTGCGGTGGGCTCTTTGGTCGAGGGTGCGGGCGTGGGGCGCGAAGTTTATGTGCGCGAGAAAAACATAGCCCAAGCACGGCTGGTTTTGTCGGCCCCGCTGTATGATGCGGTTGGCACGCAGGAATTCACCTTTACCCGGTTCAAATATATTCTCGATTTTAGCAGCTTCGAGAAATTGTCAAAATTCTCGATCTCGGATGTCGAATTTTTGTGCCGCGGTCAGGCCAGCGGCATTTTGATGGCACCAGAGGGGCTGATTTTTCAGCTGCACGACTGCTTTATCACCGATCCCAAAGATCGCGGGCTTACCAGCCCGGGGCGGGGCTGTCAGGGCATGCTGATCGACCGATGCCAGTTTTTGTCAAACGAAACCGGCCAGCCCGCCCAAACCCGCACCACGATTGCGATGAATGCCAATGCCAATGACGTTAAACTGCGCGACAATCGTATCACGCAGTTTCGCCATTTTGCCGTTCTGGGCGGCACCAGCAGCTTGATTTTGGGCAATCACTGGTTTCAGGGCGATGACGAACCCGAAGGGGTGCGCACCGCCGGGCTGGTGCTGACCTCGTCGCATAACCGCGCCACAATTACCGGCAACTATATCGATAATTGTTCGGTGGAATGGACAAATGAACACGACCCAGACCCAGATTTTGCCAACGAGTTTTCCTTTTCCGGGCTCAGCATCACCAACAATATTTTCCAAACAATCGGCGTTGCACCTTGGTTTCGCTTTATCGTGGTCAAACCCTATGGGCAGGGCCATTTTATCAGTGGGCTTACGATAACGGGCAATATTTTCCGCGCGATTCAGGGCGATATCGAACGGATCGACCATGTCGACACCAGCTTTGCCAGCCTGAATTATGCGCGCTTTCGCAATATCTTAGTGCAGGGGAATGCGTTCAATTCCATCGAACGTGGCACGCGCAACCCGGCGGTTGTGCGCCATAGCCAAAACAGCCCCGCCAGCACATGGACGGTCGATTGCGCAGGGCCGTTGCCCTTTGGCGGCTGGGCGCAAAACATCGAGGCGTTGGTATCGGTGGCCCCGCAAACCACGGCCTCGGGCGCCACGCGCCACGACATGCCCAATTGCACCACCGCCCAAGGCACCTCGCGCTATCAAGTCACGCTGCAGTTTCCTATGCCTGTGTCCGGTGAAATGGCCCTGACGGTGTGCATCGACAATTAAGCGCGCTAGCGGCTTTGCCACAGGGCAATTTTTACCCCGCTGCTGCGCGGCCCATTCAGGCCCTGCAGCAGCCCCAGTTCTACCCGCATGGCCCCGCGCGCCCCAAGGCTGAACACCCAGCTTGGGGCAAATCTGGCATGGCGGCGCCCGCGCATATCTTGGCCCGCCTGTAGCGCCAAAATCAGGCTATGGCGCGGGCCAACATGCAGCCCCCACAGCGCCTGTGCTTGGCGGTCTGGGGCCATATGGGCCGCCGGGCGCAGCACTTGGCCATCCAGCACCCACCAGCCATCGCGCCCCAGCATGGAAAACCCCGCCCCCATTGCCCCACCAAGGCGCAAAACCCCCGCATCACCATACCGCCCCAGCCCCGCATCGATGGCATAAAGCGGGCCAGAATTGCCCCGGCCCACGGGCCAGCGCATGAAACTGATCAATTTTGCATTACGCCCGTCTTCGTCGGCGCCGATGTCCATGCCCGCAGTCAGGCCATTGGGCGTGCCCCATTCGGTGTAAAAGCCATGATAAAGCCTGCCTTGATCATGAACACTGGACAGGGCTACATAAATCTGGCCCGGCGGGCGGGGCCAAGGGCCTGCTTGGGCCACCAAGGGCCATAGCCACAAAATGAAAAAAATGCCGTAGCGCATGGCCTGCCCCTTTCAGGGCAGGCTGGTGGTTTTTGGTAAAGAACAGGTTAATAAGGCCGCGAAGCAGGCGCTTATTGAAAGGCGCAGCCGGTTTTCACACCCAGCTTGCGGAACACGATCGCCGCCGGGCAAAACCCGGTGAAAGACGATTGGATCATGTTAAAACCGATAAACACGGTAAACCACATGAACAGGGGCGATACCCACAGGGTCAGCGCCACCGACAACAGGGTCATTACCCCGGCAAATACCATCACTGCACGATCAAGGGTCATTTTCTTTCCTTTCAAGAAAGCGGTTTTAAGGCAGGTTACACTGCCGATTTGACAAAATTTACAAGCGCCGCAGCGGGCATTGCCCCCGACTGGCGCGCCCGTTCCCGCCCACCGGCAAAGGCCGCAATCGTAGGGATACCGCGAATGTGATATTTCGCACCCGCAGCTTGGTAGGCATCTGTGTTCAGCTTGACCAGCCGCGCCTTGCCAGCCAGCTCTTGCGCGGCTTTGGAAAACTCTGGCGCCATGGCGCGGCACGGCCCACACCAAGGGGCCCAAAAATCTACAACCAAGGGCAAACCATCATTGCGGGCGGCTTTTTCCAACGTGGCCAGATCCACCTCGACAGGTTTGCTGGGCATCAGCGCGGCCCCACAGGTGCCGCATTTGGCCCCATGGCCCAGCTTATCATCTGGCACGCGGTTCAATTGACCACAGTCTAGGCAGGTTAGCTTGACAGGCATGATCGCTCTCCACATCACATTCCAAAAAATATATATGAATTATTCAAGCTTTGTGAAGAGGGATTTCGTAAAACAGCATGGCAGCGCACCTATACGAAAGGTAGGGCTGACCAGGGTCGAAAAATCTGCACAACGTTGCGAGTGGTGATAAACTGGCCGCGCAGCGCCGTGCAGCGCTGATCTTCGTTTTGGTAATTGGTTTTAGGTTTTTAGACGTGCACGAGGAAAGTATTGCCCACCATAACAGCCGGCGCCTGCGTTCGGTTTCGGACATGCTTATCTACATGGGCCTGTTCTGGACTGCCGTTTGGACATTCATCGCCATTGTCCTCGGCTCGAAGATCGGCATCTTTGCGGCCTCGACCGCCTTTATCGGCTTTACCTTTGCCTATTTCATGTTCCGCCGCGGCCTGTGGCTCAGTGCCTCGCTGGTTTGGCTGATCAGCACCAATGCGGCCATTTTCATCAGCACCTTTTCTGCCCATCCAGACAGCAAATTAGACGTCATATTCTTTGGCATGGCTGGGCTGCCTTTTTTGCTGTTTTACCTCAACCGCAACCTGACCATGATCATCGTGCTGGCGGCGCTGCCAGTGGTGCTGTGGATGATCCGCTTTATGCTGGGGGTCGAAATTATCGAAACCTACGATGTTGGGCCCCAGATTGCCGGCACATTCGTCGCACCGCTTTCGGTGATCATGACCTTTATCATCGTGATCTATCAGGTCGCCTATTTTGCCATCGTCACCGGGCGGTTTGCCAAACATCTTGAACACGCCCGCCGCGATGCAGAACAATCGAACCGCGCAAAGACCGTGTTTTTATCAGGCATCAGCCACGAATTGCGCACACCGCTGAACGGGGTGATCGGGCTGGCCGATGTTATTCGTCACACCGCTGTGTCGCGGGGGGATGTGCAATTGGCAGGCTATGCCACCCAGATCAGCGCCGCCGGAAACGACCTGCTGGGCACCGTTGAAAAAACCGTGCATTTCGCCGATTTGGCAGCCCGCCGCGCGCCCGTTGGCCGGGCCCCGGTATCGCTGGCCGGTGTTGTTGGCCGGGTGATCGAGGCCTACGAGCGCGAGGCCATTCAAAACCACATCGTCATTCACACCGAGGGGTTGGATGTGCAGGTGCTGGCCGATGCAAGCTTGCTGCAAGATTGCATTGCCCAAGTGGTGGAAAACGCCATCCGCTATGCCGGCCACGGCAGCCATGTCTGGATCAGCACCGCCGAGGCCAGCGCCAAAACCCGCCACATCAGCGTGCGCGACAATGGCCGGGGCTTTGGCAATTCCGACCCTGACATGGCCTTTCAACCCTTTGAGCGGCTAGAGCGCGCCAGCGGCACCACCTTTGGCGCGGGCATGGGCCTGTCTATCGCCCGCATCAAAGCCGAGGCCATGGGCGGCAGCATCTTCATGCGCAATCTGGCCGAAGGCGGGGCCGAAGCCATCATCACCCTGCCCATCCCCGAAGAGGCTGAAACCACCGCCGCCCATGGCGACAGCGTTACCCCCTAGCCGCCCTCTGGCAGCTGCTGCAAAAGCTGCAGCACATAGGGGCCCAGCCCCTCGACAATGCGCGCAACGCCTGTCTCATTGGGGTGGATGCCATCAGGCTGCAACAGCGGCTGTAAACTGGCGGGGTTGGGAGCCTCGCCCAGCCCAACAAAAAAGCTGGGCACCCAAAGCACGCCATATTTCTCGCCCATATCGGGCCAAATCGCGTTGAACGCATCGGCGTAGTCGGGGCCAAAATTGCCCGGCGCCTGTTGGCCCACCAGCAGCACCGGCACTTGGGCCGCCGTCGCCGCAGCCAAGATGGCGTCGATATTGGCGCGGGTCACGGCCGGGTCTATGCCGCGCAGCATGTCATTGCCCCCCAAGGCCACGATAATGGCATCTACCTCTGGGGTCAGCGTCCAAGCGATACGCGACAAACCGCCCGCGCTGGTATCGCCAGACACACCGGCATTTACCACCCGCAAGGGCGGCGCGCCATTCTCTGCCAGCCAGCGGCGCAACTGCGGCACAAAGCCATCATCCTCGAACAACCCATAGCCTTGGGTCAGGCTATCGCCAAAGGCCACCACGACCGGCCCCGTGGTGCTATGCGCCCCCGCCATGGCGGGACCAGAGAGAAAAACACAGGCCGCCAGCATCTTGCCCCACCGCGCAAGCACCCCATATGAACCAAAGAGTTTAGAAAGGCCTACAGTCATGACCACCCCCGTTATCTCTTTAAAAGATGTGTCTTTATCACTGGATGGCAATGCCGGTCGGGTGGATATCTTGCACCAAATCAACCTCGATGTGCTTTCTGGCGAAACCTTGGGCCTTGTGGGGCCATCTGGGTCAGGAAAATCATCGCTTTTGATGTTGATGGGTGGGCTAGAGCGCGCCAGCAGCGGGCAAGTGCAGGTTTTGGGCCAAGATCTTAGCCCGATGAACGAAGATCAGCTGGCCCGCTTCCGGCGTGGCACCATGGGGGTGGTGTTTCAATCCTTTCACCTGATCCCCACCCTGACCGCCGTGGAAAACGTGGCCACCCCGCTTGAACTGGCCGGTCATCGCGATGCCCATGCACGCGCGCTGGAAGAACTGGACGCTGTGGGGCTGGCGCATCGCGCCGGTCACTATCCCGCGCAGATGTCGGGCGGCGAACAGCAGCGCGTGGCACTGGCCCGCGCCGCGGCCCCCCGCCCCAAACTGCTGCTGGCAGACGAGCCGACAGGCAACCTCGATGGCAGCACCGGCGCCGCGATTATCGATTTGCTGTTCGGCCTGCGCGATAGGCACGGCGCCACCTTGGTGCTTGTCACCCATTCCAACGAGCTGGCCGCCCGCTGCGACCGGGTGATCCGCCTGCGCGATGGCCATATCGAAACACCAGCCGCAGCAGGTGCCGCATGAGCGTGGCCATCGCCGCCCGGTTTGCCGCCCGCGAATTGCGCGGCGGTCTGCGCGGGTTTTGGGTGTTTCTGGCCTGCCTGTCACTGGGCGTGGCCGCGATTGCCGCCGTCGGCTCGGTTCGTGCCGCCATCGAGGCGGGGCTTGCGCGCGAAGGGGCCACGCTGCTGGGCGGCGATGTGGAAATGGAATTCACCTATCGCTTTGCCACCCCGGACGAACGCGCCTGGATGGAACGCCACGCACAGCACCTGTCCGAGGTGACAGATTTTCGCTCGATGGCCGTGGTCACCCGCGATGGCCAATCCGAACGCGCCCTGACGCAGGTCAAATCGGTCGATGGGGCCTATCCGCTGTTGGGGCAAATTGGCCTTGAACCCGCCATCCCCCTAGATCAGGCCTTGGCTGGCCAAAACGGCCTGCCCGGCGGCGTGATGGCCCCCATTCTGGCCGATCGTCTTGGGCTAACCGTGGGCGATACTTTCGCGCTGGGCGGCAGCCAATTCGTGCTCAGCGCCATTCTAACCCGCGAGCCCGACAACGCCGGTGGCGGTTTCGGCTTTGGCCCGCGCACCTTGGTGGCCACCAGCGCCCTTGCGGGCACTGGCCTGTTGGCCCCGGGCACGCTGTTTTCCACCGAATACCGGCTGGTGCTGCCCCCAGACGCCGATTTGGATGCCCTCCAAGCCGAGGCGCTGGCCGCCTTTGAAAATGCGGGCCTGCGCTGGCGCGATGCGCGCAATGGTGCGCCCGGCGTGGCCCGGTTTGTAGACCGTCTGGGCGCCTTCTTGATCCTTGTGGGCCTGTCGGGGCTGGCCGTGGGCGGCGTGGGGGTTTCCGCAGCAGTGCGCGCCTATTTGGCCCGCAAAACGACCGTAATCGCCACCCTGCGCAGCCTTGGCGCCGAACGCCGGATGATCTTTCAAACCTATATGCTGCAAATCGGGGCCCTATCCTTGGTGGGTATCACCCTTGGGTTGGCCTTGGGCGGGCTGGTACCGCTGGCCCTGGCACCCTTGATCACCGCACAACTGCCGGTGCCCGCGGTCTTTGCCCTGCATCCCGCCCCCCTGATCGAGGCGGCGATTTACGGCACGCTGACGGCGGTGTTATTCACCCTGTGGCCCTTGGCCCGCACCGAAGATATCCGCGCAGCCACGCTGTTTCGCGATGGCAGCAACGCCGCCTCGCCCCTGCCGCGCCCGGTGTTTTTAGCAACCACCCTTGCGCTATTGGCGCTTTTGGTCGCCGCCGCCGGGTGGTTTTCGGGCAATTGGCCACTCACCCTGTGGACGGCAGCCGGGCTTCTGGCGTCATTGGCCGTGCTGGCGCTGGCCGCCATTGCCCTGCGCAAACTGGCCGCCCACAGCCGCAGCGCCAGCCGCACCCCAACCCTGCGCTGGGCCTTGGGCGCCATCGCCACCCGCCGCGACGAGGCCACCTCGGTGGTGCTGTCCTTGGGCCTTGGGCTGACGGTATTGGCGGCAGTGGGCCAAATCGACGGCACATTGCGCGGCGCCATCGCCCGCGACCTGCCCGATGTGGCGCCATCATATTTCTTCCTTGATATCCAACGCGACCAAATGCCAGCCATCACCCAACAGCTGGAAAGCGACCCTGATGTCACCCGCATAGACAGCGCCCCAATGCTGCGCGGCGTTGTCACCCGCATCAACGACCGCCCCGCGCTCGAGGTAGCGGGCGAGCATTGGGTGGTGCGCGGCGACCGTGGCATCTCTTACGCCGATGCCCTGCCCGCAGGCACCAAAATCGTGGCCGGGCAATGGTGGCCACAGGGCTACCAAGGCGCGCCCCAAATCAGCTTTGCAGAAGAAGAAGCCACCGAATTGGGCGTGGGCTTGGGCGATACGATCACCGTCAATATTCTTGGGCGCGAAATCACCGCCACCATCACCTCGCTGCGCGCAGTTGATTTTTCGAATGCCGGTATGGGGTTTGTGATCGTCATGAACGAAGCCGCCCTGGCCAGCGCCCCACACAGCTTTATCGCCACCGTCTACGCCGCCCCCACCGCCGAGGCACGGATCTTGCGAGCCGTGTCAAACGCCTATCCCAACATCACCGCCATCAGCGTCCGCGAGGCGATAACCCAGGTCTCAACCGTGCTCGACGGCATCGCAGCCGCCACCCGCTGGGGGGCCGCCGCCACGCTGCTCACTGGGTTTTTGGTGTTGATCGGCGCCGCCGCCGCGGGCGAACCCGCGCGCCGCTACGAAGCCGCCGTTCTGCGCAGCTTGGGCGCCACACGGCAGCAAATTCTGGCCAGCTTCGCCCTGCGCGCCGCGCTTTTGGGGCTGGGGGCCGCGGTTGTGGCCCTTGGCGCAGGTATCGCAGGCGGCTGGGCCATCAGCCATTTCGTGCTCGACACCCGCTACAGCGTGGTCTGGCCTTCGGCGATCGCCATTTTGGCGGGTGGGGTCTTGGCAACCTTGGGCGCGGGCATGGCCTTTGCCTGGCGCCCCTTGGCCGCACGCCCAGCTGCCGTGTTGCGGGCGCGCGAATAGCGCCCGCTACAAATACGGGCGCAAGGCGCGCAGCGCCTGTTCGTATACCGCACGCTTAAACGGCACGATCTGCGCCACCACCGCATCAGGCGCCAACCAGCGCCAACTGGAAAACTCGGGATGGGCACCGGCAATATCAATCTGCCCATCATCGCCACGATATCGCAACAACACCCATTTCTGCTGTTGCCCGCGGTATTTCCCCTTCCAGATCCGCGGCACCAAATCATGGGGCAGATCATAGCGCACCCAATCCTCGGCCTCGGCCACGAACTCTACCAAATCCGCGCCAATCCCGGTTTCTTCCCACAATTCCCGCAAAGCGGCGCTGCGCACATCTTCGCCCGGGTCAATCCCCCCCTGCGGCATTTGCCAGGCGGGCAGATCGCTATCTATCCTTTGGCCTACGAATATGGCGCCATCGGCATTGGCCAGCATCACCCCCACACAGGGCCGATAGGGCAGTTTCTCAATCTCTTCAGCCAGCATCCCCACGCGCCCCCATCCTTCATCTTGCTCTAAATACTCATACCCCCGCCACCGCCTTGCACTGGCGGTGGCGGGGTTCGCTTAGTCTGCGCTTGGGCTCAGCGCGGTCAGGCCCTTCAAAATATCCACCGCATAGGCCAGCTGATAGTCGTCTTGGCGCAGCTGCGCCGCCGCCTCGGCGCGGGCGCGGTCTTCTTCGATCTGGCGCACTTCGTCTTCGGACAACGAATCGTTCTCCAAGCGCCCGCGCAAATCGGCCTCGCTGCGGGTGCGGCGGGCGGCGGCGGTGTTTTCTTCCTCTTCGGTCGGCGCCACGCGGCGGGGCTGTTCCACCACGATATCGGGTGAAACACCCAAGTTCTGGATCGACCGCCCCGAGGGCGTATAATACCGCGCCGTGGTCAGGCGCATGGCGCCATCGCCGCGCAAGGGCATCACCGTCTGAACCGACCCTTTGCCAAAGGATTTCGTGCCCACAATGATGGCACGCCGGTGGTCTTTCAGCGCCCCTGCCACGATCTCCGAGGCCGACGCCGACCCGCCATTGATCAACACCACGATCGGCTTGCCGCCGGCCAAATCACCGGGGGTGGCGTTATAGCGATCACCATCATCGGCATTGCGCCCGCGGGTGGAAACAATTTCACCCTTCTCCAAAAACGCATCCGACACGCGGATGGCCTGCGTCAGCAGCCCGCCGGGGTTGTTGCGCAAATCCAGCACAATCCCCGACACGTTTTCCATGCCGCCCAATTCTTCCACCTGTTTTTTCAGACCCTGCTCCAAATTCGGATAGGTCTGGTCATTAAACGTGGTCACCCGCAGCACCACGGCGCTGCCCTCAACCCGCGCACGCACGGCCTGCAATTTGATCGTGGCGCGCACCAAGGACACGTCAAACGGCTCTTGCTCGCCTTCGCGCACGACGGTGATCACAATTTCAGATCCCACCGGCCCGCGCATCCGGTCTACCGCCTCGTTCAAGGTCAGGCCCAGCACGCTTTCGCCATCGACATGGGTGATAAAATCGCCCGCCTCCATCCCGGCTTCGGCGGCGGGTGTGCCATCGATGGGCGACACCACTTTCACAAACCCGTCTTCTTGGGTCACTTCGATGCCCAAGCCGCCAAATTCACCACGGGTTTGCACCTGCATGTCTTCGGCTGCGGCCGGGGGCAAATAGCTGGAATGCGGATCAAGCGAGGTCAGCATGCCGTTGATCGCCGCCTCGATCAGGTCTTTTTCGTCGACCTCTTCCACATATTGCGCGCGGATCCGCTCGAAAATATCCCCAAACAGGTCCAGCTGTTCATAAACCGATGCGCTGCGGCTGGTTTCTTGCGCCAGCAACGGGCCGGCCACCTGCGTGGTGGCGATGATCCCGGCCAAGGTTCCCCCCAGCGCGGCCATGGCGAATTTCTTCATTCCAACTATCCTTCCTGCATGGCGAACCATAGTGCCGGGTCCACCGGCTGGTTGTTTTCCCTGACTTCTATATAGAGCGTTTCGCTGCGTGTGTTTCCAGCCCCTTCGCCAGATTGCACCACAATTGTTCCCTCTTGCGGCTCTTGACCGCCCATCAAGCCCACCGGGCTGCCCGCCGGCAGCACCTCGCCCGGGGCACCAAACACTTGTTCCAATCCGGCCAAGACCAGCAATAACCCGGCTTGCGGCTCTAAGATCATCACATTGCCGTAATCCAACAAGGGCCCACGGTAGCGCACGGTTGCGGCAGCAGGCGTTGTCACCAAGGCATAGGGGCGGGTGGCCAGCAAAATGCCCGGGCGCGTCAGCCCTGCGGCATCGGCCTCGCCCGCACGGCGCAGCAAGGCACCTTGCACCGGCAGGGGCAGCGCCCCCTTGCGATGCGAGATATCGGGCAAGCCCTGTGCAGGCTCGTCGCGGGCAATTTGGCTTAGGCCGCTGGCAAACCCCTCTAGCGTTTCAGCCGAGGCAATCAAAATCGCCGTGCGCACCGGGTCTTCGACAAAGCGGCGCGGCAGCGGTTTGCGGTCGGCAATGGCTTGGCTAAGCTCGGTGCGGGCCTCTTGGGCGCCTTGCAAGCCCCGGCGCAGCGTATCGGCGGCGTTGTCTTGCAGCAGGCGCAGGGTTTGCATCTCTTCCAGTTGCACGCGCAGCGCTTGGGCGCGTTGGGCCAATGCGGGGGTAATATCGGCCAAGATCATGCCAGCACGCGCCGTGCCCGCCGGCCCCGAGGGGTGCAGCATCAAAACCGGGGCGGGGGCATGGCCCATGGTTTGCAGCGCCGCCAAAAGCTGCGCCAGCTCGGCCTGTTGTGCCTGCAACCCAGCGGCAAGCGCCTGTTCGCGGATCGCAGCGCGGCGCATGCCGTCGCGCATGGCCTCAAGCCCTGCTTCAAAGGCCCGGGTGGTTTCCGACAGGGCGCGCACCCGGTCGCGGGCACTGTCGGCCTGCGCAAGCGCGGTGGCTGCGGCATCAATCTGTTGGGCTGCAGCGCGGGCTGCGGCAGCGGCATCGGGGGTTTCACTGGCCCAAGCCGCCGGGCCACCCCCCGCCAGCAGCCCCAAACCAAAGGCCAAAGGCAACAGCGCGCTGGCAATCCGGCTCATCCTCATTGCAACAAGCTGCGCCCCGTCATTTCGGGGGGCTGTGGCAACCCCATAAGCTGCAGCAGCGTGGGGGCCAAATCGGCCAAACGCCCACCCGCGCGCAACGCCACACCCTGTGGCCCCCCCACCAAAACCACTGGCACGGGGTTGGTTGTGTGGGCGGTATGCGGCCCCCCGGTCACCGGGTCGCGCATCACCTCGCAATTGCCATGATCGGCGGTCACAATCATCGCCCCACCCGCCGCGTGCAAGGCCTCTAGCACCCGGCCCAAACCCTGATCCACCGCCGCACAGGCCGCCATGGCGGCGGCCAAATCGCCTGTATGGCCCACCATATCGGGATTGGCATAATTGGTGATGATCAGGTCATAGCCCGCCGCAATGGCCTGCACGAATTGATCGGTCACCTCGGGGGCGCTCATTTCTGGCTGCAGGTCATAGGTGGCCACCTTTGGGCTGGCCGCCATGTAGCGGTCTTCGCCCGGGGCGGGCTGTTCCTTGCCACCGTTCAAAAAGAAGGTGACATGGGGGTATTTCTCGGTTTCGGCCAAGTGAAACTGCCTGCGGCCATGTTTGGCCACCCATTCGGCCAAGGTATTGACCAGATCGCGCGGCGGAAACATGGTGCGCATCCATGCGCCATGGGCCTGCGAATATTCCACCATGCCCAGCAGCGCGGCCCAATTCGGGCGGGCGCCAATGGCAAAGGCGTCAAACCCCGGCTCGGCCACGGCGCGCAGAATTTCGCGGGCGCGATCGGCACGGAAATTCAGGCAAAAGAACCCATCGCCATCGCGTGCGCCTGCGTAATCGGCCAGCACTGTGGCGGTGATAAACTCATCGGTTTCCGAGTTTTGATAGGCCATATCCACCGCCGCATGGGCGTTGCCCGCATGCCGCCCCCGGCCTAAGACGATGGCGTCATAGGCCTCTTTGACGCGCTCCCAGCGGTTGTCGCGGTCCATGGCGAAATACCGCCCCGTGACCGTGGCAATACGCGCCCCCGCGGGCAGCGCATCGGCTAAGCTGTTCAGATAGCCATAGGCCGATTTCGGCGCCACATCGCGCCCATCGGTGATGGCATGCAACGCCACGGGAACACCCGCCGCCGCGATGGCGTGGATGGCGGCCAAAATATGGGTGATATGCCCGTGCACCCCCCCGTCAGAAACCAGCCCCATCAAATGCGCCGTACCGCCGCTGGCCTGCAACTGTGCGATATAGGTCTGCAGGGCGGCATTGCTGGCAAAACTGCCGTCTTCGATGGCCAGATCGATCTGGCCCAAATCCATGGCCACCACCCGGCCTGCGCCAATATTGGTGTGGCCCACCTCGGAATTGCCCATCTGGCCGGTGGGCAGGCCCACATCGGGGCCATGGGTGATCAGCGTGTTGCGCGCACAGGTTTGCCAAATGCGATCGAAATTTGGCGTATCGGCCAAGGCCACTGCATTATCGGCGCGCTCGTCACGGTGGCCCCATCCATCTAGAATGCACAAGACAACGGGTTTGGGCGTGCTCATCTACGGCTCTCCGGCGGGTGGTGTTGGGGGCCTTCTATCCTTTTGCAGCCGCCGGGTGAACCGGTTTTCCTGCCGCAGGCAGATTACCGCAGGGGGGGGTTGCGCCGGGCCCTGTGTTGACTATAACCCACGTCAATTTGCGCGGCCCGACTCTGCCATGGGTCTGGCCTTGCCTGCGCGCACGAAATTAGGGGGCAAAACCATGCCAAAAAGAACCGATATCAACTCGATCATGATCATCGGCGCCGGGCCCATCATCATCGGCCAAGCCTGCGAATTTGACTATTCCGGTGCGCAGGCCTGCAAAGCGTTGCGCGAAGAGGGCTACAGGGTCATTTTGGTGAACTCGAACCCGGCCACAATCATGACCGACCCGGGCTTGGCAGATGCCACCTATATCGAACCGATCACGCCCGAAGTGGTGGCCAAGATCATTGAAAAAGAGCGCCCCGACGCGCTGCTGCCCACCATGGGCGGGCAAACCGGGCTGAACACGTCGCTGGCGCTGGCCGATATGGGCGTGTTGGAGAAATTCAACGTCGAGCTGATCGGCGCCAACCGCGAGGCCATTGAAATGGCCGAAGACCGCAAGCTGTTTCGCGAAGCGATGGACCGGATCGGGCTGGAAAACCCCCGCGCCACCATCGTCAGCGCCCCCAAAACCGCCAAAGGCTATGACGTCGAGGCGGGCGTGCAAACCGCGCTAGAGGCGCTGGACGATATCGGCCTGCCCGCCATTATCCGCCCCGCCTTTACCTTGGGTGGCACCGGCGGTGGCGTCGCCTATAACCGCGATGATTATATCCATTTCTGCCGCACCGGCATGGATGCCAGCCCCATGGGCCAGATCTTGGTGGATGAATCGCTGCTTGGCTGGAAAGAATTCGAGATGGAGGTTGTGCGCGACAAAGCCGACAACGCCATTATCGTGTGTTCTATCGAAAACATCGATCCGATGGGCGTGCATACGGGCGATTCCATCACTGTCGCCCCGGCGCTGACGCTGACCGACAAAGAATACCAGATCATGCGCAATGGCAGCATCGCCGTGCTGCGCGAGATTGGCGTGGAAACAGGTGGGTCGAACGTGCAATGGGCCATCAACCCCAAAGATGGACGCATGGTGGTGATCGAGATGAACCCGCGCGTGTCGCGCTCGTCGGCGCTGGCCTCGAAGGCCACCGGCTTTCCGATTGCCAAGATCGCGGCGAAATTGGCGGTGGGCTACACGCTGGATGAATTGGACAACGACATTACCAAGGTTACGCCCGCCAGCTTCGAGCCAACCATCGACTACGTCGTGACCAAGATCCCGAAATTTGCATTTGAGAAATTTCCCGGCTCCAAGCCCCATCTGACCACCGCGATGAAATCGGTTGGGGAAACCATGGCCATTGGCCGCACGATCCACGAATCGATGCAAAAGGCGCTGGCGTCGATGGAATCGGGCCTGACCGGGTTTGACGAGGTCGATATCGAAGGCGCGCCGGAAAAATCGGCGGTGATCAAGGCCATCAGCCTGCAAACGCCCGATCGTATGCGCACCATCGCCCAAGCCATGCGCCACGGCCTAAGCGATGATGAAATTCATGCCGTCACCATGTTTGACCCGTGGTTCTTGGCCCGCATCCGCGAAATCGTCGAGGCCGAAGACATCGTGCGCAAAAATGGCCTGCCCGTAACCGAAGACGGGCTGCGCAAACTGAAAATGATGGGCTTTACCGATGCACGGCTGGCCAAACTGACCGGCCGCACCGAGGGCAATGTGCGCCGCGCGCGCCAAAACTTGGGCGTGACAGCGGTGTTCAAACGTATCGACACATGCGCCGCCGAATTCGAAGCGCAAACACCCTATATGTATTCCACCTATGAAGCCCCGGCCATGGGCGACGTCGAATGCGAAGCACGCCCCAGCGACCGCAAGAAAGTGGTCATTTTGGGCGGGGGCCCAAACCGCATCGGCCAAGGGATCGAGTTTGATTACTGCTGTTGTCATGCCTGTTTCGCCCTGACCGACGCGGGCTATGAAACCATCATGATCAACTGCAACCCCGAAACCGTGTCGACCGATTACGACACATCCGACCGGCTGTATTTCGAGCCGCTGACATTCGAGCATGTGATGGAAATTTTGCGGGTCGAGCTGCAAAATGGCACGTTGCATGGGGTGATCGTGCAGTTTGGCGGCCAAACCCCGCTGAAATTGGCCAATGCGCTGTACGAAGAAGGCATTCCAATTCTGGGCACCACCCCCGATGCGATCGATCTGGCCGAAGACCGCGAGCGGTTCCAACAGCTGGTCAACCGTTTGGGCCTGAAACAGCCCCATAATGGCATTGCCTCTAGCGACGCACAGGCGCTGGCGATTGCCGATGAAATTGGCTTCCCGCTGGTTATCCGCCCCTCTTACGTGCTTGGGGGGCGCGCCATGGAAATCGTGCGCGATATGGCCCAGCTGGAACGTTATATCCGCGAGGCGGTGGTGGTCTCGGGCGACAGCCCTGTGTTGCTGGATAACTACCTGTCGGGTGCCATCGAATGTGATGTCGATGCCCTGTCCGATGGCAAAACCGTCCATGTGGCCGGTATTATGCAGCATATCGAAGAGGCCGGCGTGCATTCGGGCGATAGCGCCTGTTCCTTGCCGCCCTATTCGCTGCCGCGCCACATCATCGATGAAATCAAACGCCAAACCGAGGCGCTGGCCCGGGCCTTGGGCGTTGTTGGGCTGATGAACGTGCAATTTGCCGTCAAAGACGACGAAATCTACCTGATCGAGGTAAACCCCCGCGCCTCGCGCACCGTGCCCTTCGTGGCCAAGGCAACCGACAGCGCCATTGCCTCGATCGCTGCGCGGCTGATGGCGGGCGAGCCGATGGAAAACTTCCCGCTGCGCGGCGGCTATCCGGCAGGTGCCAAGCCCGGCTCGCAGCCGCTGGCCAACCCGCTTACATTGGCCGACCCCGATATGCCGTGGTTCTCGGTTAAAGAAGCGGTGCTGCCTTTTGCCCGCTTCCCCGGTGTTGACACAATTTTGGGCCCGGAAATGCGCTCGACCGGCGAGGTGATGGGCTGGGATATCTCGTTCCCGCTGGCCTTCTTGAAGGCCCAGCTGGGCGCTGGCACCGTTCTGCCCACCGAAGGCCGGGTGTTTGTTTCAATCAAAGACGCGGACAAAAGCCAGCAAATGGCCGAGGCCGCGCAAACACTGGTACAGCTGGGTCTGGAAATTGTGGCCACCCGCGGCACTGCCGCATGGCTGGGCGAACATGGTGTGGCCTGTGAAATCGTAAACAAAGTATACGAAGGCCGGCCCAACATTGTGGATCTGCTGAAAGACGGGCAAATCGCGCTGGTGTTTAACACCACCGAGGGCAGCCAAGCGGTGGAAGACAGCCGCGAGATACGCTCGGTTGCGCTATATGATCGCATTCCCTATTTCACCACCGCCGCCGGCGCGATTGCCGCATCCCAAGCGATGGATGCCCGCGCCAAGGGCGATTTTGGTGTTATGGCACTGCAAGGCACCGCCGCCGAATAGGCCGCGCAAACCATCGGCCAAACGAAACGGGGCCATAATGGCCCCGTTTTTGTGCCGCTAATTTGCAATGGGCCTAGACGGGTTTGGTGGTATCGGTTTCCAAATGCAGTTTCATATCGATCAAAACTTGCTGCAGCGCCACGGTTTCTTTTAGCAGCCGCTTCGCCTCGTTCACCGAAATCACCCCATCTTCGATCGACTGGTGGTATTCGGCCATCAACATGCCAAACCGCTGGCTGAGCGCGATGACATCGCTATTGACCCCGCCGTTGCGGGCATTTGGGCGGCGGGCATCGTGGCTTAGGGTGCTGCCGCGCAATTCTGCCAAGGCGCAGGTGACATGGGGGAAACTGGCAGCCGCCTCTAGCGCCACAACGGCATCAACGGGTATGTATCGGCTGCTATGCTCATCGCTATCGGCATAATAGCGCCCCAGAGTGGCCTTTGACTTACCGGTAAGTTTGCAGGCCTGTTCGATGCCCACATCCTTAACCAAGGCTTCTGTGTGTTTTTTCAGATAGCTACCAATATTCATACAATACCAACCCTTACTATCAGCGCAAACGGGGAAGCGCGCCGCTATTTTCCCATTCACCACTGTGTATCGATTTGGCATTTTCCAGCTGGTCAAGGCAAGGTTATTCCGCACCCCTAGCCCGTGTCGGCAACCTCGTTACGGCACGGCTTGCTCTCATTCCAAATTGCAAGGTGTGTTGGGCATCTTGCCTTGGCACCCGCCCAGGCAGTAAAGGGCGGCATGGCTAAGCTTTATTTCAACTACTCTACCATGAATGCCGGCAAATCGACGATTTTGCTGCAGGCCGCGCATAACTACCGCGAGCGGGGCATGCAGCCCTATTTGCTGACCGCGCTGCTGGATAACCGCGCCGGCAAAGCGCGTATTGCCAGCCGCATCGGCATTGGCGCCGAGGCCGATACATTCGCCCCCGGCCAAGACCTGTTCGCCACCCTAAAGGCCCGCATGGCCCAAGGGCCGGTGGATTGCGTCTTTGTGGATGAAGCGCAGTTTTTAGAAAAGCAACAAGTCTGGCAATTGGCCCGCGCGGTTGATGATTTGGGCCTGCCAATCATGTGCTACGGGCTGCGGGTTGATTTCCGCGGCGCGCTTTTTCCCGGCTCGGCCGCCTTGCTGGCATGGGCCGATGAAATGCGCGAGGTGCGCACCATCTGCCATTGCGGCAAGAAAGCCACGATGGTGGCCCGCCGTGGCGCCAACGGGCAGTTTTTGCGCGATGGCGCACAGGTGCAAATCGGCGGCAACGAGACTTATGTCAGCCTGTGCCGCCGCCATTGGCGCGCAGCGGTCGGCGATTAACCCGCAGCCGGGGCCAAGCGCCGCTCGACAATGCGGGCCATAATGGCCGCCCCCACAGGCAACACCTCGGTTCCCAAAACAAAACCGGGGTTATGCAAGGGCAAGGTGCCGGTATGCCCAATCCGGCAATAGGCGCCGGGCACCACCTTTAGCATATCGGCAAAATCCTCGGATCCCGTGGCAGGTTGAATGCCGGTTTGAATATTTTCCGCCCCCACGATATCGGCTGCGGCCTGCATATAGGCATCGGAAAGCGCATCATCGTTGACCAGCACGTCGAACACATTGCGCAGCTGGCACTCTACATCCACCCCGTAAGACAGGGCCACGCCGGCGCAAATCTCGGTCATGCGGGTTTCGGCTGTGGCGTAAACCTCGTCTTTGAAATAGCGGATGGTGCCCGCAATATGCGCGGTTTCCGGCACCACGTTATAGGCCGTGCCGGCGTTCAGCTTGGTCACCGACAGCACGCAGGTATCCAAGGGCGCCACGTTGCGGCTGACGATGGTTTGCAACTGCCCCACCAAGCTGGCGGCAATGACCAGCGCATCCCGCGATTGCTGGGGCATCGCGGCGTGGCTGCCGCGACCGGTGATGGTGATATCAAAAAACGCAGCCCCCGCCATGGCCGCCCCTTTGCAAATACCCACGCTGCCCGGCGCCGTGTTTGGGGAATTGTGCATCCCGTACACCTCGTCACAGGGAAACCGCTGAAACAGCCCATCGGCCAGCATGCCCCGCGCGCCGCCCAACCCCTCTTCCGCGGGTTGGAAAATCATCACCGCGGTGCCGTCAAAATTACGTGTTGCGGCCAAATGTTTGGCCGCGCCCAGCAGCATGGTTGTGTGGCTATCATGGCCGCAAGCGTGCATTTTGCCGGCATGTTTGCTGGCATAGGGCAGGTTGGTTTGCTCGTCGATGGGCAGGGCATCCATATCGGCACGTACGCCAATGCGGCGCGTGCCATTGCCCGTGCCATGAATTATGCCCACAACGCCGGTTTTGCCGATGCCGGTATGCACCTCGTCAACGCCGTAATCACGCAGCTTTTGCGCCACGATGGCGGCGGTGCGCACCTCTTCTAGGCCCAGTTCGGGATGGGCGTGCAGGTCTTTGAAGATCTCAACCAATTCATCGGTGCTGTCTGCAATAATGGGCATAATGTTCATCGCACATCTCCTGTTGTGGGCGGCTGGGCCCTTTGGGGCTGGTGGCACGGTAGAAAGGGCAGCGGGGCAAAGTCAACCAAACTGGCGGGCGCGATCCTTTTGCTTGCCATCACGGGGTGCTTGGCGCCATAGCTGGGGCATGGCCCAAGACACCCCACACAGCCCCCCACGCCTGCGCCTGCGTATCCAGTTTGGCGATGATGCCATGCTGGGGCCGGGCAAGGCCGATCTGTTAGAACAGATTCAGGCAACCGGCTCGATCGCGGCGGCGGGCCGCGCCATGGGCATGAGTTACAAGCGCGCGTGGTCGCTGGTCGAGGAAATGAACGCAGCCTTTCAACCTGCCTTGGTTGATCGCGCCCGCGGGGGGGCCCAAGGCGGCGGGGCGGCGCTGTCGGAAACCGGCCAACAGGTTCTGGCCCATTATCGGCGCATCGAAGATATCGCCACCCAAAGCAGCACCGCCGAAGTGGCTGCGCTGCGCCAATTGCTTAGCGATATGTCTGGCGGGAAATAACGATTTGACAGGCCCCTCCCCCACACGCTAGGCCGGTGGGGCAACTGCACGGAACGCACATGGCCCCGCACCGCCTTTTTCTTGCCGCGCTTTTCAGTCTCTGCCTTGGCCATGCGGCCTGGGCGGGTGGGCAGGCGGTAACGGTATTTGCGGCCGCCAGCCTGAAAAACGCGCTGGACGAACTGGTGCCGCGATTCGAGCATGACACCGGGCACAGGGTGCATGTGTCATTGGCCGGGTCTTCGGCCTTGGCGCGCCAAATCCAGCATGGGGCGCCAGCAGATGTTTTTATCTCGGCCAATGCGGCATGGATGGATGCGCTGGCAGAGGCTGGGCTGCTAGAGCCGCACAGCCGCCATATCCTGCTGGGCAACAGCCTTGTTTTGGTGGCCCCAAAGGGCGCAGGCACGCCCTTGGCCGCACTGGGGCCACACACCCGGCTATTGCCCATGCTGGGTGGGGGCAAGCTGGCCATGGCGATGGTGAATGCCGTGCCTGCCGGGATCTATGGCAAAGCCGCGTTGCAGCAATTTGGCCAATGGCAGGAATTGGCCCCCCATGTGGCCCAAACAGATAATGTGCGCAGCGCTTTGGCCTTGGTGGCCAGCGGGCAGGCCCCTTTGGGCATTGTCTACGCAAGCGACGCCATGGCCGAACCGCGTGTGCAGGTATTGGCACAGTTCCCTGCGACCAGCCACCCCGCCATTACCTATCCGATCGCAGATTTGGCCAACCGTGACAGCACCGCCGAAGACGCCTTGATCGCCTATCTGCGCAGCGCGGCTGCGGGGGCTGTGTTTCAACGCCACGGGTTTAGCCTGCCCGGTGACGCGCAATGAGCAGCTGGCTTGGCCCAGACGAGTGGCAGGCGGTTGCGCTGTCGCTGAAAGTGGCGTTTTGGGCCATGGCGCTTAGCCTGCCCTTGGGCATTTTCACCGCCTATGCGCTGGCGCGCTGGCGCTTTCCCGGCAAGGCGCTGCTGAACGGGCTGGTGCATCTGCCGCTGATCTTGCCGCCGGTGGTGACGGGCTACATCTTGTTGGTGGTGTTTGGCATCAACGGCCCCTTGGGGGCGCTGCTGGCGCGGCTGGGCATCACGCTGGCCTTTCAATGGACGGGGGCGGTGCTGGCCGCGGCCATTATGGCCTTTCCGCTGATGGTGCGCGCCATTCGCCTGTCGATCGAGGCGGTTGACCCAAAACTGGAAGAGGCCGCCGCCACCTTGGGCGCCACGCGGCTATGGGTTTTTGTCACCATCACCCTGCCGTTAATCGTGCCGGGCATTATTGCCGGGGCGGTGCTGGCTTTTGCAAAGGCGATGGGCGAATTTGGGGCAACAATCACTTTTGTCTCCAATATCCCCGGCCAAACCCAAACCGTGCCTTCGGCCATCTATGCATTCTTGCAGGCGCCGGGGGGCGAGCCAGCGGCGCTGCGGCTGGTGGTGGTGTCGGTTATTGTGGCGATGGGGGCTTTGCTGGCCTCGGAATGGTTGGCGCGGCGCGCCGCCAAACGGGTGCAGGGCGTATGAGCCTGTCTGTGCGCCTTACCCATCAATTGCCGCGGTTTCAGCTGCAGGTAGATTTTGCCGTGCCTGCGGGGCTGACCGTGCTGTTTGGCAGGTCTGGGTCGGGCAAAACCAGCGTGATCAATGCTGTGGCGGGGCTGTTGCGCCCCGATCAGGGCCAAATCACGCTGGCGGGTGAAACAGTGTTCGACAGCGCCCGCGCCCTGAACCTGCCCACCCATCGGCGGCAGCTGGGCTATATCTTTCAAGATGCACGGCTTTTTCCGCATTTAAGCGTGCAACAAAACCTGCACTATGGCCGCTGGATGCGCCGCGCAGATCCCAAACTGCACGCCCATGTGATTGAGATGCTGGGCCTGGGCGCGCTGCTGGCGCGGCGCCCTGCACAGCTGTCTGGCGGCGAAAAAAGCCGCGTGGCCATTGGCCGCGCGCTGCTGTCGGGCCCGCGCATCTTGTTGGCAGACGAACCGCTGGCCGCCTTGGACGAGGCGCGCAAATCTGAAATTTTGCCCTATTTCGAGCGGCTGCGAGACGAATTCAACATCCCCATTCTATACGTCACCCACTCACCAGCCGAGGTGGCGCGGCTGGCCACCACGGTGGTGGCATTGGAAAATGGGCGCAGCGTTGCGGTGGGCACTGCCACCGATATTTTGGGCGACCCCACCATTACCCCCTTGGGCGCGCGCTCGGCCGGGGCGGTGGTGCAGGCGGTGATCACCGCGCAACACGCAGACGGGCTGACCGAGATTTCCGCCAATGGCGTGGTGCTATTTGTGCCCCGCGTGCCCGGCCAGCGCGGGCAAAAGCTGCGGGTGCGGGTTGCCGCGCATGACGTGATTTTGGCCAGCACCCCGCCCACGGGCCTTTCGGCCTTGAACATCGTCGCGGGCAGCGTGGTTGATATTCGCGTGGGCGCAGGCCCCGGCGCATTGCTGGCGCTAGACACCCAAGCCGGCCGGCTGCTGGCACGGGTCACCCGCCGCTCGATGGCCGCGATGGGGCTGCAGGTGGGCAGCCGGGCCTATGCGGTGATCAAAACCGTGGCCATGGCCCCCGAAGATGTGGGCGGCATGGGCTAAGCCGCGCCGGGGCCCATGCCCCCCCGCCGCCACGATATCTTGCACGCGCCGCACCTCTGCCGCGCCCAAAGCCCCGCGCGCCTGCAGCAAATCAGCCAGATAGCAGACGGCGCTAAGCGCGGTTGTCACGCAGGCCAAAAGCAGCAGTAAATGTTGCAATTCGCGGGTGCTAAGGCCCGGCCATTGCGCGATCTGGCGCACGTATAGCGCATCGCCATCCACCCAAGGGCCAGCATCACGCCGCCGGCTTTGGCGGCGCAGGCGTTGGGGCACGCCCGCCAGCGGAAAGCGGTTGACCGACTGCATGGCAAAAAACTGCAAGCCCAGCGCCTGCAAGGCGCGGTCTTGGTCGGCAAAACTGGGCTGGTTTTCGTAAAACGGCCAAAAAGCAACCTCGGTCTGCACCACCAAACAGCGCGCCAATTTGGCCTACCCCCCGGCAAATACTGCCGTTTCGCCCCCTTGAATATCGATCTTTAGGCAATCGACGGCCTCGATCTGATCAAGATCATCCAGGCGCTGGGTGTCCACAGCCAAGCTATCGCGCAGCGCCATATGGGCAGAAAACCCATGGATAAGTGCCGCCACATCCGCATTGGGCGCCAGCGTAGAACAAAACCCCGAGGTTTGGGTGATATATAGCTGGGCCTGCCCCCCCTGCCCCAAAGCATAGGGCAAATACCGCCGGTTTTCGGTTTGCGGCAGTTTGGCAAATTCATCGGGATTGGGTTCAAACCCGGTCACACGGGCAGCGCCCGCCTGCACCAAGGGCAGATAGGGCGGCTTTTGACCATGCTCTAGATCGGCGGCGCCCACATCGACAATTTCAAGGCGCTGTTCGGGACGCACAAGGGTGATCAGCTCTTTCATCGGGGGGCCTATTTGTTTGAGGGGGGCGGCTGCAACTGCGCCACGCATTCGGCGGCAAAGCCTGCCAATTTCAGCGCCAGCGTGTCTTGCTCGTCGATTTTGAACTGCAGGGTTTGTGCCGCACCCGACACGGGCAATGGATCGTTTATCAATTCGACAGCGGCCTCTTGCGCGCGCGTGGCATAGTGGGCGGCTTCGTGCAAAAACTGCGCATGGCTTAGGCCCGCACCGCTGGTCAATTGCTGATAAAGGCTGTGCCACTGGGCACCCTCGGCCTGCGCGGCCCCGGTGCGCAGGCGCATGTTCAGCGCCCCAATCACCACCTTGGCCCACAGCTGGGCGGGGCTGCGAATGGGAAAATGCGCCAGTGTCAGCCCCGGCACCACTTGGGGGTCAAAGGCCCGGTGGCGTGCCACCGAATGGCTGCCCGCCTTGAGCCGGGTTTGGCCCACAAGCGCGCGGGGAAAGGTGGTTTTGTAATATTGCCCCGCTTCTTTCTTGCGCCGATGCGTAATGCGCAGCACCGGGTTTGGCTGGCTGGCATCATCCCGGGCCGTGGGGCAATAGGTGACCCATGGCAAATGCACAGGCCGGGTTTCCGCCAAAAGACGGGCGCGCAGCTGGGCAGGATCGGCGCGCAAAAATTCGTCGCCATCAAGGGGCACAAAACAGGCAATATCGTTATTTGCGCCCAATTCACGCAGCAGCGCGTTTAATATTTGCTGTTGCAGATGGCCCAGCCGCGGGTCATGGCGCAAAAGCAGGCGGCCGGGAAATTCTTGCGCCAGCGCCGCCACGATCTGCGCGGTTTGATCGGCACTGGCGTTATCGACCACAACCAGCGCATCAAGAAAGTGCAAATTATGGCGGATCATCGCCTCGATGATATCGGCTTCGTTTTTGACAACGGCCAGCCCCACCAGCCCGCTTAACCCCGCCATTGGCGCCACCTTTTATACACACTGTGCAGGCCCCACCTGCCCTTTGTGCATAGCCGCCTTGGCCTGTGCTTGCAAGCCAGCCACAAACGCACATACCACGCGTTGGGTGAACGAACGTGCCCCGGCATGCCGCCAGTGGCCGCCGCTGGGCTAAGGGTTGCTTTCTTTTGCGTTTCTTACGTGTCACACCTTTGTGGCAATCTGGTGCACCACACCCTTCGTCAAAG
>Ga0181600_10000640_pt1 | contig 26980 bp, 23 predicted proteins | sample 041ome_2_FD_132982 | JGI IMG/M metagenome (GOLD analysis project Ga0181600, IMG submission 132982) | Coastal salt marsh microbial communities from the Groves Creek Marsh, Skidaway Island, Georgia - 041406US metaG (megahit assembly) | ecosystem: Environmental > Aquatic > Marine > Intertidal zone... | reverse complement strand
TTTGACGCACGGAAAACCAATGAACACCGAAAGCGAACTTTTTAGCCAACTACTTAACTACCTGAATACGGCAATTGTCCTGGTAGACAGCTCTTGTGAAATTCAATATATGAACCAATCAGCAGAGGCAATTTTTGGACTGAGTATGGGCAAAGCCCTAGGCATGGACATTGTGCCAATACTCTCCAACTCCAAGGCTGACCAGCATGCCCTGATGAATGCAATTCAACAGTCGCACCCTTTTATTAAGCGCAAGGCTGAATTCCATACTGCCCATGGGAAAAACACAGTTGTCGATTACAGCGTAACGCCATTTGACCAGGGTGAAAGTAATTACCTGCTTATTGAAATTAGTGAAATGGACCGGCTTATCAGGATAAGTCGGGAAGAATCCATACTCGCTACTCACGACACATCCAAACAGTTGATTCGCGGCCTTGCCCATGAAGTCAAAAATCCATTGGGAGGCATTCGTGGTGCTGCCCAGCTTCTGGCTTCCGAACTGGATAATCCTGAATGGCTTGAATACACCGATGTTATCGCCAAGGAAACTGACCGCTTGCGCAACCTTGTTGACCGAATGCTAGGGCCAAATGTTCCTCCAACAATGGCTGAACTAAATGTGCATGAGGTGCTTGAAAGGGTCAGTAAGCTATTGGAAGCAGAGGACAGTAGCCCAGTACAGATTATTCGGGATTATGACCCCAGTGTTCCTGAAATTGCCGGCGACTTTGAACAACTTATTCAGGCTGTACTCAACATTGCACGCAACGCAAAACAAGCGATTTGCGAATACCAAACCAGCCAGCCTCAAATCATCCTAAGAACCAGGATTCAGCACCGTTTCACTATCGGCTTGGCACAACACCTTCTTATTGCCAGAATTGATATTGAGGACAACGGCCCTGGAATCTCCCCTGAGAGTATTGACGACATTTTTTATCCGATGATTACCGGTCGCAGTGAGGGAACTGGTCTTGGGTTGCCAATTGCGCAATCCATCATTAATGCGCATAGCGGCTTGATTGAATGTCAGAGTCAGCCCGGCCAAACCATTTTTTCGATTTTTTTACCTATTAGCCAACCAACAGATTCAAGTAATGAGGCTGCCAATGTGTAACCTTAGAGAGAGATCACTATGAAACAAGCGGAAAGCGTTTGGGTCGTCGATGACGATAAATCAATTCGCTGGGTACTGGAAAAAGCGTTGCGACGAGAATCCATGGAAGTGGAAAGTTTTGAAAACAGTAACGATCTTCTTAACGCTCTGGAAGAACGACGACCTAAAGTTGTTATTAGCGATATTCGCATGCCGGGCATGGACGGCCTTAGCCTGCTTAAAAAAATAAGCGACACCGACCCACACCTTCCGGTCATCATTATGACCGCCCACTCCGATTTACAAAGTGCAGTAGATTCATATGAAGGCGGCGCTTTTGAATACTTGCCCAAGCCTTTTGATCTGGAAGAAGTCATCAGTGTTACCCGACGGGCACTGGACCACAGCGCCACTCTCCAATCTGCACACAGCCCAAACAGTGAATCTATTTCTTCCGAGATCATCGGGGAAGCGCCTGCAATGCAGGAAGTTTTTCGCGCGATCGGACGGCTGGCAAAGTCTAATGTCACGGTTTTAATCAACGGACAGTCCGGCACCGGCAAGGAATTGGTTGCCCGGGCATTGCATCGTCATAGCCCCCGGCATCAGAGACCTTTTATTGCCTTAAACATGGCGGCCATACCTGCCGACTTGATTGAATCTGAACTTTTTGGTCATGAGAAAGGTGCCTTTACCGGCGCCAATGCTCGCAGGGAAGGGCGCTTCGAACAGGCAAATGGCGGAACACTGTTTCTCGATGAGATTGGCGACATGCCCGCAGAGGCACAAACCAGGCTTCTGAGAGTATTGGCTGATGGTGAGTTTTATCGAGTGGGTGGTCATGTTCCCGTTAAAGTTGATGTTCGCATCATTACCGCAACCCACCAGAATCTGGAAAAACTGGTCGATGAACACAAGTTTAGGGAAGACTTGTTTCACCGCCTCAATGTCATACGTGTCCATCTTCCTCGTTTATCTGAAAGGTCCGATGATATCCCGGCCCTGGCGCGTTATTTTCTGCAGCGTTCATCCAACGAACTGCAGATGGAAGCCAAGGAACTACTGCCCGAGGCCGAAGAATTTCTCACCCAACTGTCCTGGCCGGGCAACGTCCGCCAACTGGAAAATGTTTGCCGTTGGCTAATTGTGATGGCTCCCGGAAGGGAGATTCATGTTAATGACTTGCCACCTGAATTACTCGAAGGCAAGAAAGTTAACAAACCGATTGATATGGAAGGCGATTGGCCTGATTTATTGCGCGGCTGGGCTTCGCAGTCTCTGCTTAACGGTCAGCAACACATACTAAAGTCAGCTGTGCCCATGTTTGAAACTGCCCTGATCGAAACAGCGCTCGAGCACACTCAGGGACGCAAACGCGACGCCGCCGAATTACTCGGCTGGGGCCGCAATACATTGACGCGAAAATTAAAGGATTTAGGGCTGGCAGACTATCGCGAGAACGAAGACGAATAGTCGACGCCAAGCCCAAACAAAAAACCCGGCAGATGCCGTGGTTTTTATGGATTTCTGCCGAGCTTACTGAACAGTATCGTCAGAGGAATTCGCTTCTGCCTCTTGCTGGTGCTTCACAGCCTGCGCAAACAACAACTCAAAGTTAACGGGCGAGATTCTCAACGGCGGGAAATTTGCCCTTAGGACAAGCCCATCGATAGCTTCCCTGGCATAGGGAAATAAAGTAGTTGGCGCCATGGTGGCCAGTAATCGACGAAGATCCTGCTCCGGCACATTAGTAAGATGGAAAGTACCTGCTTGCTGAATTTCAACCAGAAAAAAGGTTTCGTCGGATTCTATGTCTTTTAACGTTATTGTCAGGCCTAGTACAACCTCATAAAGATCATCGGCAACCTTATTTTGAGAAGTGTTTATGTCCATTTCCACGCGCGGTTTCGAGGACTTTTCAATAAATGCCTCAAAGCCCTTTGGGCACTCCATTGAGACATCTTTTATATAGATGCGATCAATTCCAAATGTAGATTTTTGGGCTTGCTGCTCTGTCGCGCCCTTCTCTTCTTTATTTTCTTTATCTTCTTTTGCCATGTGAATTTCCTGTAGTAATTGTCTGGGGAAAGCTCCCTCCCAGTCAGAGTTATAGTTCCAAATACCTAAATAACAAGTGGACGGTCGAAATTAACTCTTAACCGTCGGCAATTTTTCATTAAGCCATTCGCTCATACCACCACTCAGGCGGTTTACATTAAATCCCTGTTTCCTGAGGTCGCGGCCAATGGAGCCCGAGTGCTGGCCCACTTTATCAACAAGAACAATCAGGCGATCTCTTCGGGATTCAAGCTCGGAGACCCTGTCTTTAATTTTGCTGTACGGAATATTGATAGCACCTGCGATATGCCCACTCTCAAACTCTTTGGCATCCCGTACGTCCAAAACCATCGCTTCGTCTGCATTTATAAGGCGTGTCAATTCATGATAAGTGATGGATTTTCCACCCTTACTGCTCTCGCGCCAGATAAACGCGTACATCAAAAGCATGAAGACACTGATTAATAACCACTGCTCACTGGCAAAGATAAAAAAATCCAAAGGGATGCACCTGATAATATTTGGTAAAAATACAGGCGCGGAGTATACAGATGCCTGAACAACAGGTGAACCTCGCATCATCGGCTATTGACCGATAGAATGTTTTATCCCCTCAAATATTCACACTGGATCAAATTAAACGTGAAAAAACCACTGCTTTTGCTTATTTTGGATGGCTGGGGTCATAACGACTCGCCAGAACACAACGCTATTGCTGCGGCTAACTCGCCTACATGGGATCGCCTTTGGGCAGAGCAGCCCAAAACCCTAATCTCCGGATCGGGCCTTGATGTCGGTCTCCCTGAAGGGCAGATGGGCAACTCGGAAGTTGGGCACATGACTCTCGGGGCCGGGCGCATCGTCTGGCAAAGCCTGACCCGAATTGACAAAGCTATCGAGGACGGCTCCTTCAAAGAGAACCCGGTTTATATCGAAGCAATCGACAAGGCGGTTAACGCCGGGAAAGCAGTGCATATCATGGGGCTTCTATCGCCGGGCGGTGTTCATAGTCATGAGAGTCATATCCATGCCGCTATTCGTCTGGCCGTCTCCAGGGGCGCCAAGGAAATATACCTCCATGCTTTTGCTGATGGTCGCGATACCGCCCCACGCAGCGCCATGTATTCCATCGAAAGCACTGAAACTGTCTTTGCAGAAGAAGGGGTAGGCCGATTCGCCAGTCTGGTCGGGCGCTACTATGCGATGGATCGTGACAATCGATGGGAGCGTGTAGAACCTGTTTATAAGCTGCTGGCAAAGAGTGAAACTGAGTACAGCTATGACAGTGCCGTAGAAGCTTTGGAAGCCGCCTACGCCCGAGATGAAAACGACGAGTTCATCACCCCTTCCCATATTGGTAACGAGGTTGCCATGCAGGACGGTGATGCCCTGTTATTTATGAACTTTCGAGCGGATCGTGCACGTGAAATCGCCCGGGTATTTATCGAAAAAGAGTTCGACGGCTTTGATCGAGGCTCAGTGCCAGAATTGAACTTTGTCCAGACGACAGAGTATTCGGCCGATATTGACGCACCCATCGCATTCCCACCTTCTGATCTTAAAAACTCGTTTGGTGACTACCTATCACAGCTGGGCAAAACCCAACTGCGAATCGCAGAGACGGAAAAATATGCGCATGTAACCTTCTTTTTTAGTGGTGGTCAGGAAGCCCTTTATGAGGGGGAAAATCGCATCCTGATTCCCTCTCCCAGAGTGGCAACCTATGACCTGCAACCGGAGATGAGCGTTAATGAAGTAACGGAGAAGCTCTGCGAGGCTATTAGGGCGGATGAATACGACGCCATCATCTGCAATTTTGCCAATGGTGATATGGTAGGGCACACCGGAATTTTTGACGCTGCCGTCAAGGCAGTAGAAGCCGTTGATGGCTGTTTGGAAAAGATCGTCAAGGCTATCAACGATGTAGGTGGCCAGTGCCTAATTACTGCCGACCACGGAAACTGCGAGAGCATGGTTGATGCGAAAACTGGCCAGCCACTTACTTCTCATACAACCGAACCGGTTCCTTTCATCTACGTAGGCGACAAGTCAGTCACCTTCGCTGACAATGGAACATTGGCTGATGTTGCGCCAACTATGCTGGCACTAATGGATATCCCGCAACCGGAAGAAATGGAAGGAAAGAACATTGCCAAGATTGGCTAACTGGCCAATTCAGTTTTTTCTTTAAGAAATCGCTCTGTCATGTGCATTGGCAAATTATAATTTGCCAATGCACAGACTAATCTCCTTTAAGCTCCTACTCACGATCTTCGCGCTTTGTCCTATTACGGTTTTGTCCCAGACAGATCAGGAAGCCAATCTGGCGGCTGTAAAAAAAGAACTGGAAGCTCTTAATGAACAGTTGCAACAATATCAAAGCGAACATTCTGACCTGGAGCGCGATATGCGCGATCAGGAGATTGAGCTGTCACGCCTGCACAGGGAAATATATAACACAGACCGGGCCATTGAGGTTGGGGCTGCACAACTGTCACGATTGAACAGGCAGCGAAGTGAATTACTCTCACTCAGCGATCAACAGGAAAAGGCGATCCGCTCGGATTTGGTTGCCATGTATAAAACCGGCCAACAGGAACCCGTTAAGGTCATGCTTAATCTGGAAGACCCAGCCTTGTTTAGTCGCATGCTGATTTACTATCGCTACCTGCTGGAAGCCCGATCCGAACGTATTGATGCCTATACTGCAACCATTAGCCAATTGGAAAATAATCAGCAAGATATCAATAACCAAAATGCCAAGCTGGATGAGCTTAGAATTAATTTACGACAACAGGAAGTCAGCCTAAACGCCTCACTGGCCCGAAGATCGCGATTATTGGAAAGACTCGAAAGTCGTATCCTGACTGCCGAACAGCAAATTGCCGAGCGTGAAGAAAATGCTCAGCGTTTGGAACAACTCATACAAAATGCCATCGAACGCATTGCACGTCTCGCCCCACCAGAATCCTACCAACCCTTTGTCGATATGCGTGGCCGGCTAAGCTGGCCAGTGAATGGCCAAATCAGTCACCGATTTGGCAGCCTCCGAACAGGGGATTTGCACTGGCAAGGCGTGGTATTGCGTGCGGAAAGTGGAACCGAGATTCACAGCATTCACCATGGACGCGTAGTTTTTGCCGACTATATGCGAGGTTACGGTTTGTTGGTAATCGTTGACCATGAAGAAGGATACATGACACTCTATGGACATAATCAGTCCCTCTTTGTTGAACCCGGCGATTGGGTTTCCCCCGGGGATCAGTTGGCATTGGTAGGTAATACTGGCGGCCTCTCGGACCCGGGCCTTTACTTTGAAATTCGCCAGAATGGCAAACCGGTGAACCCAGCCAACTGGTGCACCAGGGACAGTTAGCCTTGATGCTGGAGATATATCTATGTACAAGCTTTTTTCTGCCAGTCTGTTTTTTTGTCTCAATTGCCTGTTTTTTCCCGCAGTTGCTCAGGACGCGGACGCGTCGGAAGAAATCGCCACTGAGCCTCAGATAACCTTTGAGCGTTTCTCGCTGGCTGAGCTGCAGCAATTTGCTCGAATCTTTGAACAAATCCGCCAGAACTACGTTGAGGAGTACAGCGATGCGGAGCTTCTGGATATGGCAATTGAGGGCATGTTGTCACGTCTGGATCCACACTCTGAATTACTGGATCAGGAAGAACGGGAACTGGTGGAGGAATCCAGTGACGGTACTTTTTATGGTGTGGGACTGGAACTGACAATGCGCGAGAGTGAGTTGATCGTAGTCACACCCATCGATGACAGCCCAGCCAAACGCGCGGGAATGCAAGCCGGCGATATCATTCTTGAAGTTGACGGACAGTCGCTCTGGGGTTTATCCCTGTCGGAGGCTTTGGAGATTATGGACGGGGAAGCGGGGTCTTCCATGTCTATCCTTGTGATAAGTGATGACCAGCCCAAGCCATTTGAAGTCAGTCTTACCCGTGAAAAAATCACTATGGAAAGTGTCGTTGCCAGGACAGTTACAGAAGACATTGGCTATGTTCGAGTACGCCAGTTTCAACGTAACAGCGGCGCTGAATTCAAGGAAAAACTTCAGTCACTAATAGATGATCACCCTTATATTAATGGCTTAATCCTGGATTTGCGCAATAACCCAGGTGGCGTGTTACAGGCTGCAATTGAAATAAGCGATGCCTTTATTTCTGAGGGGCTGATCGTCTCGACCAAAGGTCGATCTGCCAACAGTAACCTGGAATTTTTTGCTTCACCAAATACGGTTGCCCCAGCCCTGCCTCTGGTTGTACTCATTAACCAGGGAAGTGCTTCTGCCTCGGAAATTGTGGCCGGCGCACTACAAGACCATCAACGCGCCATCATCATGGGCGACATAAGCTTTGGCAAAGGCTCTGTCCAGAATGTTGTGCCAATTGATGACTTGCGTGCCATTAAATTAACTACCGCCCGCTATTACACGCCTTCCGGGCGCTCTATTCAGGCCCAGGGAATATTCCCCGATATTTCCGTTCTCGATGGTGAAATTACTTATCAAAATACTGGTTTGAGCATTAGCGAAGCCGATTTATTTCATCATTTGGAAAACGAAGATGGTGACGCCCCGCAGTTATTGGGCTTTCGTGAAACATTATCTGATATTGAAGATCTTCAACTGGCCCAGGCATTAGCATTCCTTAAAGGTCTGGCTATTTATCAAAAATAAAAATTTGGCTTGCTCTCTAACCTTAAAGTTTCCTATCAATAGCCGCTTTTCCACTTAAACAGACACATATAAGTGCTAGACTTTGGCTTGCAAACACAAATGTGGGAGTTGCAATAAATGCTTCAATTTCAGCAGCCGCCCAAGGAATACAGCGATGTGTACCTGGAAGACACAGATGCGTTGCTGCCAAAAAAATTGGATTTCGGCACTCGATATGCTTTTTTCAGCACCATTGCCAAGGGTGGTAAATCACTCATTAAATCCTGCAAGGATCTGCACCTAAATCGCATTATTTGCTACAAAACCTTGCGTTCAGAATTTGAAAACGACGAGATAGAGCAAAAAAGACTGCTTCGTGAAGCACGCGTTTCGGCCATGCTTCAACATCCAAACACCATTCCGACCTATGAAATCGGCCGTGATAATCGGGGCCAATATTATTTCACCATGAAATTGGTTCACGGTTATACATTGCGTGAAATCCTCGATTATCGTGAACGTTACGATCTGACCCAATTGGTAGACATCATTATCCAAATTGGCCAGGCACTCGCCTATGCCCATGCCCATGGCGTGGCACATCGAGATATTAAACCCGAAAATATTTTGGTCGGCCCATTTGGAGAAGTGCTGTTGCTCGATTGGGGGCTGGCAAAAGTATGGAAGAAAGACGGCACTGCGAGCGAGGACATCGAAAGTCCAAATTCTGTGCTTATGGGCAACAAGTCCATGACCGGGCAAGGCAAACTGCAAGGTACTTTATGTTACATGTCGCCCGAGCAAATTGATCGCGATCCCGATATCAGCTTTTCTACGGATACATACAGCTTGTCGTCCGTGCTCTATGAAGTGCTTTGCGGACAAACACCGTTTGATGGGGATACTGCCCAGGATATCCTCAATGCAGTAAAAAATGAACTGCCACCTGAGCCCTCTTCTGTTACCAAGTTCAAGGTACCCACGCTACTTGAAGACCTTTGTATGAAAGGCCTGCAAAAAAAACCAGAAAACCGTCCCGGGAATATGACGGACTTCGTCAGGGTTCTTCAGGACACGGATTGGCCGCTCGAACTACTCAAGTAATCTCAGTCATAAAAAAAGGGAGCCGAAGCTCCCTTTTTTATTAAAACAACCTTATTAAGCCAGGGCTTCCTTGGTAGTTTTAATGATTGCCGCTGCAACCTTGTAAGGATCAGCGTTGGAAGCCGTACGACGGTCTTCCAGTCGTCCTTTCCAACCATCTTCAACAGTAGTAACTGGAATACGGATAGACGCACCACGGTCAGAAACACCGTAGCTGAACTGATCAATAGACTGTGTTTCATGCTTACCGGTAAGACGCTGGTCGTTGTAAGCACCGTAAACACTCATATGACGTTCAATGTTCTTGCCAAATTCTTCACAGATTTTGGTGAAAACTTCCTGATCGCCCAAGTCACGCATTGCGCTATTGGAGAAGTTAGCGTGCATACCAGAACCATTCCAGTCAGTGTCGCCCAGTGGTTTTGGATGATACTCAATCGCCAAGCCGTATTTCTCAGCTGTGCGCTCCAGAAGATAACGTGCAAGCCAGACTTGGTCACCGGCACCATATGGGCTCTTGGCAAAAACCTGGAATTCCCATTGCCCTGCAGCTACTTCGGCATTGATACCCTCAACATTCAGGCCAGCTTCCAGACATAGGTCCAAATGCTCTTCAACCAGGTCACGACAGAAAGCGTTCTTGGCGCCAACTGAACAGTAGTATGGGCCTTGCGGAGGTGGGTAGCCACCTTGGGGAAAGCCGGGAGGCAGATTGGTTTGAGGGTCCCACAGGAAGTATTCTTGCTCCCAACCAAACCAAAAGTCGTCATCATCGTCATCAATGGTGGCACGACCATTGGATGGGTGAGGCGTACCATCTGGATTCATAACTTCGGTCATCACCAGATAACCATTTTTACGATCCGGGTCTGGGATAATAGCCACAGGCTTCAAAATACAATCAGACGAGCCGCCTTCGGCTTGCTCGGTTGAGCTGCCATCGAATACCCAGTTCGGGCACTCTTCGAGTGTTCCGCCAAAGTCCTTGCGAACCATGGTTTTACTACGCAGGCTCTGGGTTGGCTTGTAGCCGTCGAGCCAGATATATTCCAACTTGCTTTTCATGATCTAATCAATCTCCAGTATTTGGTTCTTGTATAAATATTTTTAGGCCGCAGCCTTTTCCCGTGGAACTTGTATCAATGCAAATACTGTTCCAACTTTGGCAAATAGTCGAACAAAAACAGCTCTTCCACTAATTTCTGCGCCAAAAAGACTGCATTTCCCCCGAAATTAGACAGTTTGGTGCCTTCAAGTAGTCGTGCACCTAATGCATTTTATGTATGAGGATGCACAGGAACTAAATGCCCACGAGCCAATTTGCACAACATTTGTGCACAAAAGCAGACCTGGGCATTATTGCACCATAAAAGTGCTTTTTAACTCAGAGCAGCGTTAATTCTCGCCAAAGCCGAGCTTCCGGGGCAAAGAGCATCTTCATTGAGCTGATTAAATGGAGTTGCCGATGAGCCCATCATTTCATGAAAGTCAGGAGCTTGTGGATCCAGATAAATCAGACCAGTGAGTATCTTGCCTTCAGTTTTGTATCGCTGCAACGTATTGATGGCCGCTTCACGATCGTGCGCGTCATATTCGCTTTCAGCTTTGTGCAAGTGAATGACTGACCCATCATGGAGCGTCACTTCTTCTGTTGAGCCCGGATCATAGTCAATAGTAATCTCGTCAGCCATGGGAACGTAATCCATAACAACGCCAGAAGCCTGATGCTCCCGGACATAATCATAGGATTTGGTCGAACCCTTGTGGTTATTAAAGGTCACACAGGGGGAAATCACATCAATCAACGCGAACCCCTTATGCGCCATAGCGGCTTTGATCAAGGGAACCAGTTGCGACTTGTCGCCAGAAAAGCTTCGCGCAACAAAAGTCGCGCCCAATTGCAGACCCAGGCCAACCAGATCGATTGATTCAAAGTGGTTTTCCACGCCTTTCTTGTTCACCGCGCCCTCGTCCGTTGTTGCCGAGTCCTGACCTTTGGTCAAGCCATAGCAACCGTTGTTTTCAACGAGATACATCATATTTAGGTTGCGACGAATAATATGCGCGAACTGCCCCATACCAATAGAAGCTGTATCGCCATCGCCAGAAACACCGATATAGTAAAGGCTTCTGTTAGCAGCATGCGCCCCGGTCATAACCGAAGGCATTCGACCATGCACTGTATTAAACCCGTGTGCCTGGTTTAAAAAATAGGTAGGGGATTTTGAGGAACAACCAATGCCAGAAAGTTTGGCAACCCGGTGAGGAGCAATAGCACTTTCCCAGCAAGCTCTTACAATTGCCGCACTGATGGAGTCATGCCCGCATCCTGCACAGAGCGTAGAAATTGCACCTTCATAGGCTGATTCGGTAAGCCCTATACGGTTTTCTGGGGCTTTAGGGTGTCTAAAACTGGGCTTGTAAAAACTCATTTTTTTGCGCTCCTGATCGGAGTGATATCTGCATCGACAAGCTGATCACGAATCGCCTCAGCAATCTTGTTTGCATTAATTGGAGTACCGTCATAGTGCGTGATGGCAATTAAACGAGCAGGATCAATTTCCAGCTCATTAACCAGCAAGGTTCGCATTTGGGCATCCCGGTTTTGCTCGACCACAAAAATCTGATCGTGTGAATCAATAAACTCAAGCACCGAGTCATGAAACGGGAAACAGCGCAGACGCAAATCGTCCAAATGTCGATCTTCTTCCGCAAGCATCTCAATGGCTTCGCGCATGGAAGGCTCAGTGGTACCGTAGTGAATTACACCTACTTTACTACCACCGTCGCATTCACTAACGACCGGCTCAGGCATGTACTTAAGGGCTGTCTTGAACTTGCGCTCCAGGCGCTCCATATTTTCCACGTACTTATCGCCGTCTTCTGTATAAACAGCATATTCATCGCGTGACGTCCCACGAGTAAAGTAAGCCCCTTTGTCAGGATGCGTTCCCGGCAAGGTTCGGTAAGTAATTCCATCGCCATCTTTATCAAGGTAACGACCAAATCGCTCTCCTGCTTCGGTCATGGCGTCCAGATCTTCCGCCGTTAATACCTTTCCACGGTCATAAGTTCTGGCGTCATCCCATTCAAAGGGGTCTGACATCCAGTCATTCATGCCTAGATCCAAGTCCGTCAGAAGTATAACGGGGGTCTGTACACGCTCGGCGAGATCCAACGCCTGCGCTGTTTGATCGAAACATTCTTTTGGACTGGAAGGGAATAGCAGCAAATGTTTGGTATCGCCATGAGAGGCATAAGCGGCAAGCAATACGTCTGACTGTTGCGTTTTGGTCGGCATACCTGTCGACGGCCCAGCTCGCTGAACATCAATCAGAACAGCCGGAACCTCGGCAAAATAAGCCAGCCCCAGGAATTCATTCATCAAGGAAACACCGGGGCCACTGGTTGCAGTAAACGAGCGAGAACCGTTCCAGGCAGCACCGATAACCATACCCATCGCGGCCAATTCATCCTCAGCCTGAATTACCATGTAGTTTTTATCACCACTCGCGGGATCAAGTCGCAAACGTGACGCATATTTTTCAAACGCTTCAGCGACAGATGTCGATGGGGTAATTGGATACCAGGCAGCTACCGTCGCGCCGCCGTAAACAGCACCCAACCCACAGGCTGTATTGCCATCTACAAAGATTTTGTCTCCGGTTAAATCGCGTTTTTCCAGTCGCAGACCCAAGGGGCACTCGAATTTGTTCTTGGCGTATCTATATCCCATTTCGAGCGCATGAATGTTGGGCTGAATGAGCTTTTCCTTGGATTTGAACTGATCACTTACCAACTGGGCCAGTACCTCAAAATCCATATCGATCAGCGCCGCCAGTGCCCCGACATAAATGACATTCTTGAATAACTGACGTAACCGCGGCTCAGAGTATTCCGCATTGGTCATTTGGGTCAGCGGAATACCAATGTAGTTAATATCATCGCGGATCAGGCGCAAATCCAGCGGCTTGGTATTGTCATAGATAAAATAGCCGCCCGCTTCCACTTCCTGAACATCTTTGGGCATGCTCTGCGGATTGACCGAAAGCATAATATCGACAGTCTCACCACGGCGCCCCAGATGCCCTTTTTCATTAATGCGCACTTCGTACCAGGTGGGCAGACCCTGAATATTAGATGGAAAAATATTACGCGCGCTTACTGGAATTCCCATACGAAACACCGCTTTGGCAAACATATGGTTAGCACTTGAGGAACCTGACCCATTAACGTTGGCAAATTTAACGACAAAGTTATTAAGCGCGCTCAGTGTCTTGACTTCTGCACTCATGCGAGCACCTCCCCAACGCGATTCCCCGCCTTGGTGGTCGCATAGAAAAACTTCTGCATATCCCAGGCGCCCGTAGGACATCGCTCAGCACACAGGCCACAATGTAGGCACACATCTTCATCCTTAACCAAAATGTTGGTGGTAGGCAATTCCTCGGAAACGTATAGATCCTGCTCGGTATTTTCCGCAGTAGCTTCAAGCCGCTGACGAAGGTCTTCTTCTTCGCCATTTTGGGTAAAGGTAATACAGTCTGTCGGACAGATGTCTGTACAGGCATCACACTCAATGCATTTTCCAGCAACGAATACAGTCTGAACATCACAGTTGAGGCAGCGCTCTGCCTCCTCATACGCAGTCTGTAAATCAAAGCCCAACTCAACTTCAGCAGTACGACTGGCTAGCGCCTTTTCTTTATCGAGATGCGGAACTGCGTAGCGAACATCATTAGTGACATTGCTGTCATAACTCCATTCGTGAATGCCCATTTTTTGACTGAACATGTTTGTATGGGGAGCCGGGCGCTCATCCACCGACTTACCGTGACAGAAAAGATCCACCGACACGGCTGCCTGATGCCCATGGGCAACAGCAGTAATAATGTTTTCTGGACCAAACGCCGCATCACCCGCAAAAAAGACGTTTGGTAATGTTGATTGGAAGGTAGTCCCATCTACTTCAGGCTCACCCCATTGGTTAAAATCAATGCCCAGGTCGTTCTCTATCCATGGGAATGCAGTTTGCTGACCAACAGCAACGATTACATCATCTGCTTCCATGAATACAGGCGCTTCACCGGTAGACTTGAGTGTGCGTTTTCCATTGGCGTCATAAACCGATTCCACTCGATCAAATTTCATGCCCACCAATTTGCCGTCTTTGACGACATACTCCAGCGGAGACATGTCGCATTCGAACGGAATGTCTTCTCGCATGGCATCTTCTTTTTCCCATGGCGAGGCTTTCATGTCCTCGTAGGTAGATCGCACTGTAACGATTACATTTTCACCACCGAGGCGGCGAGCCGTGCGGCAACAATCCATCGCTGTATTACCACCGCCAAGCACCAGTACTTTTTTACCAATTTCCTTGGTGTGCTGGAAAGCGACACTGGCCAACCACTGGATGCCAATATGAATGTTCTCGTCGGCTTCTTCACGACCAGGCAATTCAAGGTCGCGACCCTGAGGTGCGCCCGTGCCAACAACAACGGCGTCATATCCCTTGTCGATAATCGACTTCATGCTCTCAACCCGTTGGTTGAAAAACTGGGAAACACCCATGTCCAGAATATATCCACACTCTTCGTCGAGAACAGATTCCGGCAGGCGGAAGCCTGGGATCTGGCTACGCATGAAACCGCCCGCCTTGGGGTTTTCATCGTAAAGATCGATGCTGTATCCAAGCGGCATCAAATCACGCGCTACGGTCATGCAAGCAGGGCCGGCACCAATAAGCGCGATTCGTTTGCCGTTCTTATCTGTAGGAATTTTAGGCAAGCGATCTGTCACTTCGTCTTTAAAATCAGCTGCAACGCGTTTCAATCTACAAATTGCGACTGGTTCTTCTTCCACGCGACCACGCCTACAAGCGGGCTCACATGGCCGATCACAGGTACGCCCGAGCACGCCTGGAAACACGTTAGACTCCCAGTTAATCATATAGGCGTCGGTATAACGTTGTTGCGCAATCAGTCGAATGTATTCTGGCACAGGCGTATGTGCCGGACAGGCATACTGACAATCGACAACCTTATGGAAGTACTCGGGATTTTCTATATTTGTAGGTTTCACGGGTATTACTAATAAAGTTGGGTGGATATCACTTACATTAATGGGCGCGCATACTACCTCAGCAGCGGCGTAATTTCACTGAAATAAAGGAACAAGGTAGCCGCAGTTTGTGACCTAATTTCAAAATCAATACTGCTTGCCAACGCATTGTAACCAAAAGGTTTTATTGATTAATACGAAAAAATAAAACAATGGATTTAATTGGCAATTACCCAGCTTATCAAGGTATCTTCAAAATACAGGACATAAGTAACCATAGGGCGTTTTTATGAACTCGTTTTTTGGTAAGAGCTGGGATCAATGGGTCGATGAATATTCACTAAGTCATCAACACCCAGCCAACCAGCTTTGTCACAAATTAGGCATACCTGCCATTGTCATATCTTTGGTTGCCCTGCCTTTTTCTTTCGTCTTTTCAGGTCTGCACTACTGGTGCCTCGGCCTGTTTTTCCTGGGCTGGGCTTTACAATTTATAGGGCATATATTTGAACGGAAATGGCCAGAATTCTTTCGAGATTGGCGTTTTCTTTTTGTCGGCCTTCGCTGGTGGTGGTCCAAATCGATCACAAAAAAATAGGTTTTTTTGCGGTTAAACCATCTACAGGATTCTTAACGTACTTAAGGCTTCCCCAGCGTTAGAATCGCTCTTTCTTTTATCGCCTGAAAACCCATGATAAAAATTTCTGTCAGCATTTTGGCCACCTTACTACTTGGGCTGGTTATTGCCGTCCCTTTGATACAGAGGGACTCTCCTACTTCGGACAACAGTTCTATGGAGATGCTATCCAATAGACTGGATGAACTGGAGCAGGCGCTGCAATCAGAAATCGAGCAACGCAAACTGCTTCAGCGAAAGATTGAACAGGAACGTCAGCAACGCATGGCACTCGCCGGCCAATTGAGCGAGCTAAACGCTCAGGATGAAGCACTGAGTGCAACGCTCGACAATCAGGCCTTTAGTGCGCCGAATCCGATGACCAGAACGGAGAGCTACCAAGATGGCATCGATATGCTAATAGATGCAGGCTTTGACCAAAGGGACGCTCAGCGAATAATCGAGCTGGAAGCTGATCTTCAAAGACAGATTTTTTCATCCCGCTTTGGTTCTCGTCGAGCTAATCCCAGGGAGCTTTTTCTGGCGATGAACCAGACGCTTCGTAGCGAACTTGGCGACGAAAAGTACGAGCGCTATCTAGAGACAATTGGCAGCCCAACCAGCGTAAACGTTGGGCAGGTGTTGCCGGATTCTGCCGGTGCATCTGCCGGACTACAGGAAGGCGACAACATTATTTCCTACGATGGCGAGCGTGTATTTAGTATCAGTGATCTTCAGCAGGCCACGCAGACAGGCGCCGAAGGCCAGACTGTGGTTATGGAAGTTATAAGGGATGGCGTGCCTGTCACCCTGGTTTTGCCTAGAGGAACGATTGGCATTTCCGCCGGAGGTTTTGATTTCAGGCGCAGGGAGCCAACAACAGATTAATCTAGGTCGGCCAAAAATCGTAAACGAACTGGTCGACAATGGTCATTCCCCAGACCAGGAAAAAGAACACCAAGGAAACGAATACTGACGCAGAACCCAAATCTTTTGCCCTACCTATTAGTTCATTTTCCGTATCACCCCAGCGATCAACTGCCGCTTCAATTGCTGAGTTCAACAGCTCGGTAATCACAACCATGACACAACTTAGGATTAACCAGAGCCATTGAAGAACAGAACCCGCCACATAGATCGATACGGGTATTAATACAGCAATAGCAACGACTTCCTGACGAAAACTCTCCTCATAACGCCAAGCCGCTTGCAGACCCTGCAGTGAATAGCGCGTAGCACTGATAATTCGCCTAAGACCATCAAGTTTTAGGGGGGTTCGATATTTGGACCAGTTCTTAAAATAATCAGGATCAAATTGCATAAGCTATTACTAGGCCTTGTCGCTATCCGTCTATTCAAAATCCTGGTTCATCGAGAACGCAGGTGAGGCGGAGTGAGGCTTGCCTACCTGCTTGGCAGGCACTCCAGCGTAAGTGGTGTGGGGTGGAACGGCTTCAAGAACCAGACTGGAGGCACCCACCTTGGCACCTTCACCTACCTCAATGTTACCCAGAATACGTGCACCGGCGGATAGCAGTACACCGCGACGAATTTTGGGGTGACGATCCCCGCACTGTTTGCCGGTACCACCCAGGGTTACGCCGTGAAGCATGGATACATCATCTTCAACAACAGCAGTTTCACCGATAACTACGCCGCTACCATGATCGATCATTACCGCTTTGCCAATGGTTGCCGCGGGATGGATATCCACATCATATTCCCGAGAAGCACGCCCCTGAAAAAACAGGGCTATCGATTCACGCCCTTGCTTCCATAACCAGTTTGCCATTCGATAAACCTGAAGGGCGTGGTAACCCTTGTAGTAAAGGAAAGGGCAGAGGTAACTGTCACTGGCCGGGTCGCGATCCACGTGAGCATGTATATCAGCGATGGCCGACAACTCAATATTCGAGTCAGCCAGCAAGGCATCACGAAAGGTGACAAAGATGTCTTTTTGGGCCATTAAGGGTGCCGCCATTTCACTGGATAACACACAGCAAAGCGCATCACCAAAACTATCGTGGCTGAGAATGCACTGCTGCAGGAAAGGCGCCAGCATTGGCTCATTCTCTGCTGTATTTTGTGCTTCTTCGCGCAGGCTTTGCCAGACAAAATCGCTGGTTACTGGCTCAGTAGAAATCATAGACTCTCCCTTTAATCCATTGTTTTCTAGTCGATAACAACGAACCTGTTATAAAGCCGGGGAATATGCTCATTTATAACATGCGCTAACGCCAAATCAGCGCCATCCCAGCTTTGCTGCAAAATTTGTATGCTCATTCTACCGGCGTATTCATTCGCCAGCGACCTGTAACTTAGATGCCATGGCTCCGGTGACACTCCACCTGCATCCGTCGCGTAAGGGCGATAGAACCCCGTGCGCGGCAATTCGGTATCCAGCCAGGCATGCATTTCAGCACAAGGGCCGTTGTTGCGGCATTCACCAAGGTTTAGCTGCACGCTATATCCCCGCTTCATCCGCGATGCATCGTATATGTCAAAGTCAGTTCCCCAGTGATGCCTTGATGATCCGGGTAATGCCGAGAAGCGCATAATAGCCTCAACTTGCTCTATTTCACTTAATACACTCATATCGACTTTTTCATCATTGTCGCCGAATACGTCTTTGTGGCCTCTTGCCTTGGCATTCCAGATCAAAAGCTGGCGATCGAAACTTCGAAAGCCACTAGCAATTCTCAGGTCAAAACCTTCCGACCGCGCTCGATCTTCCAGATCCCGAATGGCATCCACTACCTGGGCATGTAACACACCCGCATATTCACCGGCCTGTGCCAGGTGGCTTGTTGTCTTTCCTGTCAATTGATCCTGATCTATCTGCAAAACTGGATTATCTCGTTATTGAAAAATCTTAAGCCCTGCTAGAATGCCGGGGAATTTACCCACAACTGCAATCTGCCCTGGGAATCTAATTATGCCGCTGGCCTTATTTGATCTGGATAATACGCTACTTGCTGGTGACAGCGATTATTCCTGGGGACAGTTTATTGTAACCAAGGGACTGGTGAATTCAGAGACCTATTCAAGGATGAACCAGAAATTCTACGAGGACTATGTTCGCGGGGAGCTGGATGCCTACTTATACCAGGAATTTTGTATTAAGCCCCTAAAAGGCAAAACACTGGACGAAATGAGCACCCTTCACAGGGAATTTATGGCTGCCTATATCGAGCCACTTTGGCTACCCAAGGCAGAGGAACTAATCGCAACTCACAAAAATGCAGGTGACCGATTGGTCGTCATCACTGCTACCAACCGATTTATTGTTGAACCCATTGTTCAGAAATTGGGCATCACTGACTTGATTTGCTCAGAACCAGGTATAGAGGGAGATCGTTACAACGGTAAGCTCATTGATGAACCCTGTATGGGTCCGGGAAAGGTGAGCAAGCTGGAACGCTGGATGCAGACAGAAGGGGAAAACCTGACCGACTCAACCTTTTACAGCGATTCGCATAATGACCTGCCCTTACTTGGGCAAGTAGATCACCCTGTGGCGGTGGATCCGGACGACACCCTGCGATCCATCGCCAGGGATAATGGCTGGGAAATTATATCCCTGCGTAATTAAGCCCCGTCGCCAATTACAGACACAAGGGAATCAGCAACGTAATCAAGATTGCCACTGGTCAGTCCAGCAATACTAATGCGGCTGGATTCAAGCATATAGACACTGTATTTTTCCCTTAACTGGATGACTTGCTCTGCCGTAATTCCCAAAAAAGAAAACATACCAAATTGGTCCGCAACAAAACCAAATCGATCGCCAAAACCACGTTCAGCCATTGCTCGGGCAAATCCGGAGCGCATGCCATTTACCCGGTTTCTCATAGTAGTTAACTCAGCCTCCCAACTCTGACGAAGCTGCTTATCGCTTAGTATTTCAGCAACCAAAAAAGCACCGTGTGCTGCGGGCATGGAATAGGTTGCCCGGCTACAGCTCATCATATTTGAGCGTGTATGGGCAGCAGATGCTTTGTCCCTGGAGATGGCAATCAACGCGCCAATACGATCACGATATAGAGAGAAATTCTTAGAGCAGGAATAGGTTATCAGCATCTCCGGCACTTTTTCGGCCAATAACCGCCAGCCGTAGGCATCCTCTTCCAACCCATTCCCCAAGCCCTGATACGCTGCATCAACAAATGGGACCAGACCACGATTAACAATTAGTTCTGCCAACTCATCCCACTGATCACGACTCAGATCTGCACCCGAAGGGTTATGACAGCAACCGTGCAATAAAACCACTGAATCCTTGGGCAAGCGTCCCAAGGCATCCATCATTTCATCAAACATCAAGGAGTTGGTGCTATGGTCGTAATAGGGGAATTCCAAAACATCAATTCCTGCCGTCTTTAACAGTGGAAAATGGTTTGCCCAGGTAGGCCTTCCGGCCCAGACAACGGCCTCGTTGGAGGCTCGTCGTATCAACTGCCCTGCCAATAATACTGCCGCCGATCCCGCAACCGTGTGCAAGGTCGAGACCCTGCCTTCAGTAACCGCAGCACAGTCTTCGCCCAGAATCAGTTTGGTAATAAGCTCGTTGTAGCGAGCATCGCCAATGATTCCCTGATAGGTTCGGGTATTTTCACTTTGCAGCCTTCTGGGTTCAGCCTCGCGAACCGCGTCCAGAATTGGGGTATTACCCTCTTCATCCTTAAAAACACCGGCACTTAAATCGACCACATTAGGCGAGGTATCTGCCTTGGCTTTCATCAATAGTTCAATGATGGGGTCGTCGGGCTGCTGTTGCAGGCGATCTAGCATAAATATCTTCCAGAAAAGGTTTATTCGTTGATAGGGGTAACGCGCAAAACTTCTTCGATCGTGGTTTTTCCGGCAGCTACTTTTTTGGCCCCGGCCAATCTAAGCGTCAGGCTGCCATCTTTGAGCGCTTGCTTTCGGATCATATCCAGGTCCGTCTGTTCGCTGATCAACTGACGTAGTTTGCTGGAAGGCTCCAGAATCTCGTAAATGCCTTCGCGACCCATAAAACCAGTATTTCGGCACTCCAGACAGCCCACTGGCTGGTAAATGTGCTTTGGTGGATCATTTTTAAACGGATCAACCAAGGTTTTCCAGGCCCGCTCGTCCACGTCGGCCTTCTCCTTACAATTGGGGCAAAGTGTGCGCACTAGACGCTGGGCCATGACACCGTTCAGGGTTACCCTAATTAGATGTGCCGGCAGCCCCAGATCGAGCAAACGTGTAATCGCCGTAGGCGCATCGTTAGTGTGGAGGGTAGTTAGCACCAGGTGGCCGGTTAATGCTGCCTGAACAGCCATTTCGGCTGTTTCCCGGTCTCGTATCTCGCCCACCATGATGATATCCGGGTCCTGGCGAAGCAGGGTACGTATACCTTCGGCAAAACCCATGTTGATCTGTGATTGCACCTGGGTTTGGTTGAACGCATCAACAACCATTTCAATCGGATCTTCCAGCGTTGATACATTCACTTCGCTGGTCGCCAGCTCACGCAACGTGGTGTAGAGCGTAGTAGTTTTACCTGAGCCCGTTGGCCCAGTTACTAAAACAATTCCCGAGCTGCGGTGCGTGAGGCCGTTCCAAATAGCCAGGTCTTTATCTTCCAGTCCCATCTTCTGGAAACTACGCAAAAGCACATCGGGGTCGAATATGCGCATCACCATTTTTTCACCAAAAGCAGTGGGTAGCGTGGAAAGTCGAAGCTCCACTTCTTTGCCCTGAGGTGTTTTGGTTTTAATTCGCCCGTCCTGAGGTCGCCGCTTTTCGGCCACATCCATTCGACCCAGCACTTTTAGTCTGGCAGTTACCGCATTAGATACATTGCGCGGCATTTCATAAACTTCGTGCAACACGCCATCAATACGAAAACGAACATTTCCCTCTTCACGGCGAGGCTCCAGGTGAATATCGCTGGCACGCTGGTCAAAAGCATATTGCAGCAACCAGTCCACAATGTTGACGACATGCTTGTCCTCTGCGGAGGCGTCTTTGTCGCCCTTGATTTCAAGCAGTTGTTCAAAATTGGTTAACTGGGAACCACCGTTGTCTTTATTACCTGCCCCCATCACTGATCTGGCGATGGAGTAAAATTCAACAATATATTTTTCGATTAAATCAGGGCGGACAAAAACCGTGCGAATCTTTTTACCCGTACTTTGCTCTACTGCTGCCTGCCAGGAATCACTGTGTGGATCAGCCGCACCTATGACTACCTCATCGGCTCGAACTTCTACCGGAAGAAGTTTGTGCATCTTGGCATAATTAAAGCTCATGACTTTGGTAACTGCCTGCACATCAACTTTGAGCGGATTCACCGAAAAATATTCGGCGTCGATTTCTTTTGCCCACCATTCGCCCAGAACCTCACCCGTTAAGGCGCGTCCACCATTTGTTTGGTCGGCAATGCCAAGCGCAACAATTGAGCTGATGGGATGATTTCCCAGCGGGGCTTTTTTTGCCCGCTGCATATCAGACTCATTGATTAAACCATCATCAAACAGTGCCTGGGCAATGGTCGTTATCGATTTTACGCGTTGAGTAGGCGGCATTTTTAGCCCCGAAACTTTGTATTCGTGCATTGTACTTAGTCTTGACACGGATGCCATCTATCCTCGATACCTCTGTTATTCAATATCGCGCAACTATAAAGTAGCGGCATGAACAGCAAACTTTCCACCTTTAAGGAAAACCTCGGCCAACTAATTGCCGCCGCTTCGGTTAGCTCGGTCAATCCAGCACATGACATGAGCAATATTGGCATGATCAATTTACTCGGCGATTGGCTGGATCAGCTTGGGTTTAAAACTAAAGTTGAATCAGTGGGCATCGACGGAAAGCACAATTTGATTGCCACCATAGGTTCGGGCACGGGTGGCCTGATTTTGTCGGGACACTCTGACACCGTTCCCTATGATGACTTTCAGTGGCTTTCCGATCCATTGCAGTGCACACACAAGGAAAATGGTTTTTACGGCCTCGGCAGTACAGATATGAAAGGTTTTTTCGCTGTCGCACTGGAAGCCATTCAGCAAATAGAACTATCCAAACTACGTGCGCCCTTAACGCTAATCGCAACCGCTGACGAAGAATCCACAATGTCCGGAGCGCGATTCCTTGCCGAGTCTGGTCTCAGCCAGGGAGAGGCCGTAATTATTGGAGAGCCTACTGATCTCAAGCCTATTCGTATGCACAAAGGCATAAGCATGCAGGCCATAAGGGTAACTGGGCGATCAGGGCATTCCTCAAATCCAGATCTAGGTAACAGCGCACTGGAGGCCATGATTGAAGTGCTGACAGCACTGCAGGAGTTTCGCAGTAAGCTTCAGTCAACTTATCGCAATGACGGTTTTACCATTGCCGTACCAACCATGAATTTTGGATGTATACATGGTGGTGATAACCCCAATCGTATTTGCGGCAAGTGCGAGCTTCAATTTGATTTACGCCCTCTTCCAGGCATGGCCATTGATGAACTACGCAATGATATAACGGCACTGCTTGAACCCATTGCTGACCGTCGAGGCGTCGACATTGATCAAGAAATTCTGTTTGGTGGAGTAGAGGCATTTGAGGAACCTGAAGATTCAGATTTGGTTAAACAAGCCTCTATGTTTTCTGGCGAAGAAGCCAAATCTGTCGCTTTTGCAACCGAAGCGCCCTTTTTTAAAGCGCTGGGCAAGAAAACGATTATCCTGGGGCCAGGAAGCATTGACCAGGCCCATCAAGCCAACGAATTTCTTCCAGATAACCAAATTGAGCCGGGCACACGCATTTATCGTCAGTTTATAGAGCATTATTGCCTCTAATTGAGAAAAACACCTGCGTTTAGCTACTTAGCTACCCTGCCCAGATCAAGTACAATGTCGCAGCCTCGCAAGCGGCGAGCCATTAAGACAAGGCATCATGCATCAGGTACCAGAAAGTTTTATCAACTGGTTTCGATTGTCTGCTCCCTATATCAGGAAGCACCGCGAAGCCACTTTTGTTATCGCCCTTCCGGGCGAGGCTGTTGAGCACCCAAATTTTATTAATTTAGTGCATGACCTAGCCATGCTACAAAGCCTTGGAGCCAAGCTGGTTATTGTCCAGGGCGCCCGTATTCAAATTACCCGCGCACTGGAAAAAGCAGGTGTCGAGGCGCCCATTGAATCCGGGATACGCGTATCTTCCGCAGATGCCATGCCACATATTATTTCCGCATCAAATGGCACAAGAACAGAATTGGAAAGTGCCATGTCAGCAGGTCTGGTTGACTCCCCAATGTATCAGCTCAATCTGAAAACCCTTTCTGGAAACTTTATCTATGCCAAACCACTGGGTGTGCGTAACGGTGTGGACTACCAATACACTGGCTTGGTTCGTCAGATAGATAGCAAGGCAATTCTCGCGGCTCTTGATACCGGCGCAGCTGTTATTTGCAATACTCTCGGATACTCATCAACCGGTGAAGTTTTTAATCTGTCTCTCAACGAGTGCACCCTGAGCATTGCGACAGCGCTTAAAGCCGATAAAGTAATCGGGTTTATGAGCGAAGAAACACTTACGCCCATGCTCAAGTCTTCCGAGGTTCGTCCCAAACTTGCCCACGCATTTGGTAATGCCAACATGGAAGAGGCTGGTTTGGCAGACGCTCTGGCAGAAGCAGTTGATCAAGGTATTGAGCGCTCACATCTTGTTAGCTATGAGCAGAACGGGGCATTGTTAAAAGAATTATTTACCCATGATGGTTCCGGGCTTCTAATTAGCAAGGTTGATTCTGCAGTCCTCCGCCCAGCAACAGCGAGTGATGTCGGCTCTATCCTTGAACTAATCCAGCCTATGCAAGACGCAGGAGCACTTGTTCAACGAACGCGTGAACTGCTGGAAGAACAAATAGAAAATTTTCTAGTGATGGAAATTGACGGTACCGCCGTAGGCTGTGCCGCACTGCATCGTCTTGATGAAACAGCCTCAGAAATCGCCTGTGTTGCTGTTCAACCCGAATTTCAGGGTCGCGGCTATGCGCAAAAACTTCTCGACCATCAAATTAAGAAGGCCAGGGAGCAAGGTACTCAAAAACTTTTTGTACTTTCAACCCAGGCTACCCATTGGTTTATTGAACGCGGTTTTATTGAGACCAATGCGGATGCACTACCGAATGCCCGGCGAGCCCAGTACAACTCACAAAGAAAACCCAAAGTTCTCATCAAAGAACTAAGCGCTTAAACACCAAACTCTAATAAGTCGTAGAGGAATTTTATAATGCCTAAATACAGGTCTTATACCAGCACCCAAGGAAGAAATATGGCTGGAGCCCGTGCGCTCTGGCGTGCGACAGGCATGCAGGATGATGATTTCCAAAAGCCTATCATTGCCGTCGCCAATTCATTCACCCAATTTGTACCGGGACATGTTCATCTCAAGGATCTGGGCCAGCTCGTCGCTCGGGAAATTGAATCAGCAGGGGGTGTAGCCAAGGAATTTAACACGATCGCCGTAGACGACGGCATCGCTATGGGGCATGACGGTATGCTTTATAGCTTGCCTAGTAGGGATATTATCGCTGACAGCATCGAATACATGGTCAATGCCCATTGTGCGGACGGTATTGTCTGTATTTCAAACTGCGACAAAATCACGCCAGGAATGTTGATCGCAGCCATGCGACTAAATATTCCCGTTGTCTTTGTCTCAGGTGGCCCGATGGAAGCTGGCAAAACCAAGCTCGCCGATCACAAACTGGATCTGGTAGATGCCATGGTAATTGCCGCAGACGATCAAGCCAGTGACGACAAAGTTGCTTCGTATGAAAGATCAGCCTGCCCAACCTGTGGCAGCTGTTCCGGTATGTTTACTGCTAATAGTATGAACTGTCTGGCAGAAGCAATTGGTTTGGCTTTACCCGGAAATGGTTCCGTTCTTGCGACTCACGCGGATCGTGAAAAGCTCTTTAAGCAGGCCGGAAAGACTATCGTTGATATCGTCAAACGATATTACGAGCACGATGACGATTCCGTACTTCCACGTAACATTGGCAACCGAAAAGCCTTTGAAAATGCCATGTCGCTTGACATCGCCATGGGTGGCTCGACAAATACAATTCTTCATTTATTAGCCATTGCCCAAGAGGCAGAACTCGATTTCACCATGACAGATATGGACGTGCTTTCGCGAAAAGTGCCCCAATTATGCAAAGTGGCACCCAATACACCCAAATATCATATGGAAGATGTTCATAGGGCGGGTGGAGTAATGGGTATTTTGGGGGAGCTAGCGCGTGGCGGTCTACTCCATACAGATATCCCCACTGTACACAGCGCCACACTGGCAGATGCCCTGTCGCTCTGGGATATTATGGAAACATCAGACGAATCGGTTAAAGAATTTTTCAAGGCCGGCCCTGCCGGTATACCGACCCAAGTGGCCTTCAGCCAGGATACACGCTGGAATAGCTTGGATGCAGACCGTGAAAATGGCTGTATACGATCAGTGGAACACGCCTATAGCAAGGATGGTGGCCTGGCCATACTCAGTGGCAATATTGCCGAAAATGGCTGTGTTGTTAAAACGGCCGGTGTTGATGAAAGCATCCTCGTTTTTGAAGGCCCCGCCGTTGTTACCGAATCTCAGGACGAAGCTGTAAAAGCTATTTTGGACGGCAAAGTGAAAGAAGGCGATGTTGTCATCGTTCGCTATGAAGGTCCGCGAGGCGGCCCTGGTATGCAGGAAATGCTTTATCCAACCAGCTACCTTAAATCCAAAGGTCTTGGAAAATCCTGCGCCCTTCTCACTGATGGCCGTTTTTCTGGTGGCACCTCAGGCCTTTCAATTGGACATGTTTCACCCGAAGCGGCAGCCGGTGGTGCGATAGGGTTGGTCATGAATGGCGATAAAGTTCGAATTGATATTCCCAATCGCCGTATAGATGTGATGATTGCTGACGAAGAGCTAGAGAAGCGCCGTAAAGCAATGAACGAGAAGCATGACGGTGGTGACTGGGCTCCCGCAGAAGCCAGACCACGGGCAGTATCTACAGCACTAAAAGCCTATGCCAAAATGGCAACAAGTGCTGATAAGGGCGCAGTGAGGGATTTATCCCGTTTAGACTAGTGGCTTTGAGCTTCTAGTTTCTCTCCTGACATAAAAAAACCGGCTATTAAGCCGGTTTTTTTATGCATGTATGGCGTTGAAAGCTAACGCGCAGCCAGTATTGCATCTAGGTCAATTCCTGAATCCCTTAGCTGTTGATCACGATTCTTCTCAGCTTCTACGTAGCGAATCCATTCTACGGCCGAATCGTATGCCTCCGCATTCCGATCAACCTGACGGAAAGTACGAATTGCATCGTCATATCGTTTCAAGTTGAACTCAGCGTTA
>Ga0181600_10000639_pt1 | contig 26988 bp, 35 predicted proteins | sample 041ome_2_FD_132982 | JGI IMG/M metagenome (GOLD analysis project Ga0181600, IMG submission 132982) | Coastal salt marsh microbial communities from the Groves Creek Marsh, Skidaway Island, Georgia - 041406US metaG (megahit assembly) | ecosystem: Environmental > Aquatic > Marine > Intertidal zone... | reverse complement strand
GTGAGAGCAGTGCGGGGGGGGTACCTACCGTACACATGCCCTAGAAGGAGCCCTCCTAGCCCTTTCGCGAGCCCTCGAGATACTGCTCTGGTATCTGTGAGGGTTGCCACCAATAGACCCCGCGGAGAGTATTCCAAGCGGTATACAGTTTACTTAACCACTCATCAGTATAGTAGAACTCCTTATCCTTTGGCTGCATTAAGTGGATACTATTCGATTCCCCCTTAGCGATGGAGCCTACGAGTTCCGCTATCTGTTTATCTGAGAATCCATCCTTAATCATCTGGTTAAGGTGAATACAGATAAAGAGCGGATCTTCTGCATCGAGATGCTCTTCCATCCAATCGATAGCCCATTCCATTCCCAAGGGAGTTGCCAGTAATTTTATTTCCATATCTTGTACCTCTACTTCTGGATAAGTGTTTATATTTTGTTTCGTTATCTTCGATAGCGATCTCTTCTGCGTTCTTCTCTTTCCTTTCTGCGCTTGGGATTCGAGTAAGGCTTCGAGCCTCGTAGTTCTCCATCTTTATACATCCGCATAGCGATGGCCGCTGCTTGCTCCCACTTATACCCCTCTCGCATCAATCTCGATATCTTGTATCGGATTAGCATATTATCTTCCTTAGACCTCATCGATACTATCGCTCTCTTCTTCTCCGTTATGCCCTCGGATTATATTTATCGTAGTAAGGATCGCTCCGAGCAATCCCATCGCAGGAAAACTCTCGCGCTCGAAGTCTAAGATAACTCCATCCTCATCCCACTTAGCAGAGATAAAGATCTCCCCTCGTACAGTTAAGATGGAAGTATCTCCGATAGTATGGCAGTGGATAGCATCGTGCATCTCTTCAACGTGACTAGCCAATAGCCTTTGAGCATCTGCTACCTCGAACTCCTCTTCGATAGTGATACCGGGAAAGAGATCTGCGAGCCTTGCTCCCGTTGGGAGTGGTATACTGTTATTGAATCTTCTAAGTTTCATGTATTCACCTTAACATATTGGAGGGCTTAATGCCTAAGATTAGAGTACCCCGCGAGATACAGATGCTCGCAAAGAGAGCAATAGATTATAACCTCGAGCAGCCAATGAGTAAACGAGCAGCCTACAAAGATTCCAACGGAAAGCGGATACCCGGAACCGGTATGCGAACTGCTCGAAGGCTGGCCTCTGGAGAGGTAGATCTTCCCCAGTTGGAACTAATGGCAGCGTGGTTCGCAAGGCATAAAGAATCCGAGGGCTCTGCGAAGGCTAGACAAGATAAAACGAGTAAGGCTGCAATCGCTTGGGCTCTGTGGGGAGGTTCTCCGGGCTCTCGATGGGTTAAGCGAGCAATCCGTAAGCTCCGATCTGATGATAAATAACAGATAGAAACAGATAAAATACAGATGAAAACAGATAGCATATTCTACGATATGCTCGATGCTACGGGCTCGATACTCTATTTTACTGGGGTTCGAGCCCCTCGCGCGTGTATATAATATAAATAGTTAACTCTTTTTTTTTCTCTATTGTACAAAGTACTCTATATTAGCCCTATTTCTAGCACTTTGATTCGAAGGGTAGAGGGCTATCGAAGATTAGACCATCTGTTATTATCTGTTGTCTATCTGTTTCTATCTGTATTTTTTACTGGAGAGGGCTCCATCTGGTTTGCTTTACTTACCAGATCTCAAGTATTAGTAGAGTTATCCACAGCATATTAAACCGATGGGCTCGAGGCTCTACGAGTTATCCACAGAGTTATCCACAGGTGTTGATAAGTTATCCACAGAGTTATCCACAGAGTTATCCACAGGTGTTGATAAGTTGTAGACTGGTGCCTTTTATTTTATGACTGGTGCCTTTTATCCACAGAGTTATCCACAGGTACAAAAAAAGAGCCCGGAGAAATCTCCGAGCCCTTAAACAACAAACAACCAATATGTCCAGAGTATTATAGCCTATTCGAAATTTTAGAGCAATCTATTTTCGAGTCCATACTCTACTCCCATCTCTAATAACTTGTCTGTATCCAGATTCCTTACAGATCTGGGAGATTCTGCGAGCGTTACCGGTATGCTGTTGAGATACTGGGAGTTCGAGATGCTGCATAATCTCGGAAGTTGTATTTTTTCCTACTACGATCGCCTCTCGTACCCGCATAGCCCAAGGATCATCGATAATATAAGTTTCCTGTAACTCGTTCAATAGGTACTGAGATTTCCATTCAAGATGCCATATCTCCCCATCTCGATAGCACTCGAGAGCCTCTGCGAAGATCTGCTCTCTATGGGCTCGAAGATATCCAATATCTACAGGCATCTTAACCGTAATGGGCCATACTCTGCGCTCCGGTCCATCGCTAAGGAATTGATAGTTATTCGAAGTACCTGCGAACACTACTCTACGCTTATAACTCTTCGGGAATTGCTGATAGGATGGTCTGAACTTATCCTCTGCGGAAGAGATGAAAGCCTTAAAGTTATCTGCGGTCTTGCCTTGGAGAGAGTGTAACTCTGCGAGTTCCCATAACCAAGTCTCTGTAGAATGGATAAGTTCGAGGGAATCCTTCTTGGAGATATCGAGCGGGGAATCTGAAAACCAAGCATCTCCCGCGAGAGCCTTAAGCCCTGTAGACTTGCCCAATCCCTTCTCTCCGCAGAGGATAAGGAAGGTATCCATTTTACAGCCCGGGTCCATTGCTCGCGCTACGAGAGAGATAATCCATTTCTTACTCATCTCCTGTATAAGGGCTTCCGCTCCATCGATTCTCTCTGCATGGAAAACATTATGGAAGAGATTCTCGATGCGAGGATGCTTATCCCATGCAGGAAGGCTCTCGAGCCAAGGCTTAATCGTTTCCTCTAGGTTGTTATGGGCTACGCGTAGAACTGCTCGCTTGATATCTGCGCTAGGGTATCTAATGTTATATGAGGTTTCGATATGCAGTCCAATCGATTCCAGATCGGGATCCCATAGTTCCTTCCCCTTCCACTTAATCTTATTGCTATGGTCATTCCAAACAAGAGTAGAATACTCTGGATCATTTTCTAGGATGAGCGCGATATTTCCTCTATTGGCATATGGTCTCGGAGCCTTGGTTAGGTTTCCTTCCTTATCGTACTTTGCAGCACTCTTCTTAAGCATATCCCAAGTATCGATATCCGCTCCTTCGGGTGCATGCTTGTACTCTGCTTCGATCCCCATCTCCTTTGCGAGGGCTAGCATCTTGTTCATTTGTTCTTGGTTCATTGTTTTATTTCTCCATTCGTTGGATAGCATATTGGTATTCGGTTGTTATTGTTTCTAGGGCTTCGATAATGAGAGAATCGAAAGAGGCTCGATCTCCCTTCTGCAGTTCGTTGATAATCTCGCAGATAATTACAAGATTCTCGATGCGAGGAGATCTGGTATAAGATGCTACTAATCTGCGCTCGCTTATCCCGGAGAGCCTTGCTATTTCTTTGCGAGTAACTCCGAGAGCATCTGCTTTCTCTTTAATCCATAGGCTAAAAGTCATTCCTTCCCCTTCTCGATTCTTTCCTTAGCGTAGCGATACTCGCGCGAAGAGTTCGCAATAGCCTCGATAATAAGAGCATCGAGAGCCTTAGAATCTCCCTCTACTGCTTCGTTGAGTGTTTCACAGATTAACACAAGATTGGCTAATCGAGGTTGGAATTTTTTGCAGAGGCTCGAGTAGGATACTCCGCTAATATTGCAGAGTTCTCTGCGGGTGAGGGGAGATGCTTCTAACTTATGCATCACCCATTCATTAAAAAACCGTTTTTGTAAACTCATTTGTACCTCCGAGTTTTTGTTTATTGGTTTATTGGTTATCGTTCTTTTCTTTCCATCGTAGTCTACGCTCTGTAAACATATACTCTGGAGTCTGTTTTATCGCTGCCATTATAAGAGCCTCGTATTCTTCGCGAGTATCGCAGAGAACCTCGCAGAACTCTAGAAAACTATTCATCCTTAGAGGAGTACTTGTATAGAGTAGGTTTCGTATTGTCTTAACATTGAGTCCGATTCTCTTGGCTATCTCATGAGTAGAGATATCTTTCTCTTTGGCATATCGCAGGAGATGCAATTTAAGAGCGGTTGCGTTCTTAGGTATTCTCATAATAGAGCCTCCAATCTTCCCCACCATGAGCACTTATTAGCGCGGTTACAGTGAGGCCATAATACTGCATGAGGAAGAGCAGGATCGATGGAGAAATAAACCTCTCTCTCTCCGCATGCAGGACAAGTAATACAGCGGGCCATATTGCCCTCGATAGATGCTCCCACCTTACGAGCGACCCCCATTCTAAATTCTGGATTATGGAATAGAGCCTCCGCTCCTTGGATAGAGTCTACTTTTCTGCTCTTCCATTTTGTATACTTTCGCTTAGGCTCTTCCTTGGGTATATGGGAATAATCCAATCTAAGCAGGCTCTCTCCTTTGTTGGCTTCCTTCGATTGCAGAGAGGCATCTTCTCTATCTGGAATCGAGAATCGATAATACATTCTAGCGCAATCAGTAAGAGCACTGGAATCCGGTTCTCCCTCTCCTACTGTTCTATCCCATAACTCCTTCGCTGCTTGCGCTGCTCGCTTCCAATCCGTAGCAGGTACAGGCTCTTCGAGCGGTAGTACGATTCTCCACTTATGCACCTCTGCAGAGTGAGAGAAGGATGTATGGGCTATGTAGTGGTAGTTTGAGAAAGAGAATCTATGGCCCCAGTCCGTACCATCATCGAGATCATAGACTAGGCAGGAGATCTCGATAGCATTGGCTCCAGAGCGAGTACCCGCGAAGGAAGTAGGGCTCCATAGTGGGAGAGCATCCTTTATCCGTACTGGGTAAGGCTTCGAGGGCATCATAAGAGCGCGAGCGAGAGTACGCAGATCCACCTCTGCAGGCTCCGGGGTTCGATCGAACTTCGATTGGAAGGTGCTAATCTTGAATTTTTTCTGCATCTCCCCTCCTAGAATAGTTTGCTCTGCTTCGAGTACTCTTGGAAGCGGTTCGAAGTTTTCTCGAAGTAGTACGCATCGATCTCCCACGCATCGAGATCGAATCCCATATCGTAGCAAGCGCAAGCGATGGAACCGCTCCCAAGATGGGTATCCAGTATCCGATCTCCTTTCTTAGCGAACTTCTCCAAGCACCATTTATAGAGCGCGATGGGCTTCTGCGTAGGATGGATCTTACCTGCTCTACGGTTATCGAACTTGAATAGAGGAGCGGGCTTATTATAGGAAGTCCATCCCATCTCCCATGCAGAGAAGTTCTCCCAAGGCTGCACCTTGTCCCAAGCGATTACACAGCGAGTAGGAGGTAGATCGAAGTAGTTTCCACCCCATATAATTTGCTCTTTACTTACTCGGAATAGATGCTCGAAGTACTCTGCAGAAGGAGCGGTATCCCATCTTTGAATCTTCTTATCTTGATTGAGGGCTCTATTCTTAAGTTTTCCGGAGCCTTGGAAAGCGGATGCAGTTTCGATTCCATACGGAGGATCTACTATTGCGAGATCGTACTGGTTATCCTGCATCTCTCGCATAGCCTGCAGAGAGCATCCGAGAGAGAGATTTATAATTGGATCCTTACGCATCTTCCCTCCATTGGTAGATAGAGAAGAGAGTATGGGTTTCTTCATCCTCTCCGCAGTAGTAATCCTCCGCAGTAAGAGATACTACTCGATTATCATCGATCCATATTTCGCTCTGGGTAATGCAATCGAGCACCATCTTAATCAGATTATCGAGATCGGGCTTCTTAGGTCTCCAGATTCTACCATGAGGGAGAGCACCCTTCTTAAGAATCAATCTTTTTGTACGAGGATGCACGAAAGCGATCTTAATCTTAAAGATTCCATCGAGGGGAGTCCAATCTTCCCCGGTTCCATCCTTGAGGGCCTTAACTGCTTCATCCTTATAGGTTCTACTGGTTTGAGCGGTATAGGCTCTTCCGGTCTTAGTAAAGCGAGGCCTCCCCATTGCTACGGGAGGCCCTTGGATAATCGATTGATATGCTAGTTTCCACATTAGATTCGCTCCATCTCTACGATCTTCGAGAGGGTTAGGTACTCTTTTTCCCAAGTATCCTTGAATAGCATCTTACACAATCTAACGAGCATCGGTACTGTAGGATGGGTATCCCCTGCAATCCACTTAGAGATCCCATTGGCAGTAATACCGATATGGTCTGCAATATCTCCCAAGGAGTAATCGCTGCGGGAGATATGGCCTTGGAGCAGTCTAGCGAAGCGAGGATTCTTAATAGCGCAGTACTTCTCGCGAGCCCATCGAATAGCCTTCTCGGAGGTCTCTTCGCAAGATTCGAAGCGCAGTACTAATCCATTGATCTCTACAGTTGCTTCCCATACCCAAGTACAGTAAACAGGACTCCAGAGTTTACAGAGAGATCCAATCTTCTGCACTCGTACAAGAGAGGCATTATCCTCGAGTTTGATAGGCTGGGGAGGGGTTCGCTTATTGCTCATCTTTCGGAGTGCTGTTCTTCCGTTCTCTTTGATATAGTTTCTTCGGTTGCGGTTCATCTTATACCCCCATCACATAGCAAAGAAGAGAAAGAGCTGCAGGGATAGCAAGAAAGCATCCGAGGGCTACTACTGTGCTTAAGAGTTCATATTTCATTTTGTCCATTATTTGTACCTCTGTTAATATATCCACTATTGGATATAGATATCTATATCATAGAAAACTATTGCAATGTCAAGAAAATAGCGATTTTTTGATATATTTTTGTGTTATACTGCTACAGTCTCGGAGGCTACGGCATGAATACACAAGATAGATTGAGAGAATCCGATCTGCTCTGGTTCGATTGGGTGGTTCCTACTTTGCGCGACCGCTTCCCCGGTGAATGGAGAACCGAGATTGGAACCGATAGAGATATGAAGGCTGGAATCGATTATACCTATACCGAGAATGGGAAGGAGTTAACCGTATCCGCTCGACTATGGAAGAGTAGACCTGCGCAGCACTTCGCTCTTAGATGGAAGAGAACCAAGTACCCGGAGATGCCTCTGGAGATCGATTCGAGACTTCATGCAATACATAACGGAGGGGAGATATCCGATTTAACGATGGAAGGATTCCTATACTCCGGTAAACTATGGATAGCGATAATCGATACCCATAGGCTCTACTCTGCGATAGATGGCCTCGTTCCATTCTTGAGCGAGTTTACTGTAGAGAATACAGGCCCGAAAGATCTCACGATATTTAAGAGAGCATCTTGGGATCTGTTCCAAGATAAGGAGATCGAGCGGATTATCTTACCGCTACAAAACGAGCCTTTATCTCATCGATAATCTTTACGATATGCTCTATCTTTGTTTCTAGCATCGTTACCTTTTTATCGAGATCGTTTATCTCCGATACTAGTTCCTTCCGCATCGTATCTTCTCTTTGCTGCATCTCGGAAATAACCTTATCGTATCGATCTCGGAGATCCTGCTCTCTCTTATCCTGCTTCTCTTCTCTAGCATCTGCGCGATCTTTGAGTTCTTTATTCTGCATATACAGAAAGAGCCCGAAAGCGATATTAGCCCCTCCGTTTAGCATCAAGTGGATAAGATTCTCTTCCATTACAGGCTCCATCTCGTTACACCTGTAGCGATGGCATCTGCAATCGTTTTTAAGTGCTCAAGGGTAAGTAGATCTAGATGGGTATCCATGAAAAGAGGCTCGCAGCATATCGCTATCGGTGCTTGGATTCCTCGTATCGTGTACCACGCGTTCTTAGTCCAATCCTCTGCAGATGCTCTCTTAGGTAAGCAACGTACCAACCCCGGAAGAGAAGCATCTCGCATCTCATCGCAAATTTTAGCAGAAAGATTAGCACCTGCTTCGCTCCCCATATGGAAGAAAGAAGCGTAATCCCCACCTCCGCAATTGAGATGGAGCGCGAGATAAACTTGCTTCTCCCCTTGGAATCTCTTCGAGTATTCGTTTACTCGCTTATGCCTATCCGAGTACTTTCCATCTGCAATCGGAATTACTTTCGCTCCATTCTCGAGGAGCCTCTCTTCTATCATCAGAGATAGATACCCGGTATAGATTGCCTCCATACCGTTACCGAAAGCAGGAGAGGGCATTACAGTAGCCCCTCGATCTTCGGGCTTGTCTGGTTTACCTGCATGCTGTCTATCTATAAATACTATCATAATGCTATCTTACCTTGAAATTACTAGAAAGATGGGAAAGATTAAGAGCGGATCGTTACGAGAGGGTTATCCTCGATATGCAGCACGTATCTCCACCGGTTGTTATTCCAAGATTTAGATACAATCTGGCATTTATGCTCGGTTAATCCGACTCTCTCGGAAGTGATTGCTACGATATCTCCAAGATCGAGATACCCATACCGAGGGGAAGCAGAGATCTCGATAGCGTAGTTACCCAGAGCATGGGCTCGAATCTTATCTCGAGCAATGCGGATAGCAGTCTGGAGATCGTATACGAAAGGAGCCTCGATTACCTTCTCTCGCAATCCATACCGAGTATAGGATATGTAAGCAAGAGGATCTCGAAATTTTAGAGGCTCATCTTCTGTTAACCGGGGATCGATTACTACTTGAGAGCGAAAGGCTCCTGCATTGCCTGCATAAGCGAAGCGCAATACAATCCGATTGATAATATCCCCCTCGAGAGGGGTAAGGGGAGAGATAATCTCGATTTCTCCGCTCTCTATTAGATAGTGAGAGGGGATAATCTCTTGAGAGTAGGTATACAGATTAAGAGATGCCTTAATACCCCTTCCCCCGGTAGTTACCATTATTGGAAGGAGATCCCATATATTTTGCTTTACCCATTCGTAAGCAGTAAGATCGAGATCGTTTACATAGCCTCCGAACTTGTATCGATTGAGTACTGGAGCGAGCCCTTGCCATGAGGAATAATCGAATAATAACTCCGATCTCTCCAGAGCATAGAGCGAGATATCTACTGCGCTCTCTAATGGGCCATCTCCGTTAATCGATGGAATCCCCCCATCGCTTCCGCTCCATTGAGCATAATACTGGAAGGCTATCTCTGGGCTCGAGGCTTGGAAGTTATCCTCCTGTATATTTATCCCCTCTGGAGCTCCTACATTAAGATAATAGGGTACATATGCATGGAGAAAGCCCCTCGAATCCACTGCAATCTCTACGGGGTTGGTAAAGGATCCCCCTTGGCCATCGTAGATCTTTATATTCGAGACCTGCTCAATTACTACCGAATGATATGCTACTTGGAAGTATTGAGTTTTTAGGGTAGGAGTACCTCCTGCTTGGTAGCATGGAGTAACTCGAAGATCTTCCTCGAGGGTGATGCTCCCACTACTCTCGATTGGAGCACTAAAAGGACTACCGAATACGAAAGGAACCACCTTCCCCCTACTCTTCTCTATAATCCCGATTGGGTAGTTATCATCGATTATTATATGCTCTTCTCCGAGGAGTTTTCTATCTCGAATATTGATCGAGTTCTCGATAGAGAAGGCTACTGCTCCCTTGGGTGCATCTGGGTTACCAAAGATGGCATCGAGAGCCCTTCCAGAAAAGATACCGATCCTATCTTGCTGAGTAAAGGAGGTTTTTCCATCCTTTATAATCACCATTGAGAGATCGCATAGAGCATCATTAATGGTTCTACCCTTGAGAAACTCGGATACCCAATCTATCTCCTCGAATACAAGTTCGAGCGAGATGGTATTGGCTTCGAGGTCTACTCCGAGGAGATCGCTCTGTAAATTTACAGGAGGATCGGAAAGAGCACCCCGGTAAGGGATCGAGGTATTCTCTGCAATATCCTCGATCTCTATGGGTACTGTAGAAAAACGGTATATCGCTCCGAAATAATAGATATCGAGCAGAAAGCATACCTCTCCACTCTCGATATCGCTTCTCTTAATGGTATCCATTACTCGATCTCCTCGAGGTTTACAGTAGCTACTCTAAACATTTCATCCACCCGCTCTTCTCCAATTACACTCTCTACGGATACCTCTCCAGTAGTTCGAGCGAGCATATGCTCTTCTCGATGGTTCAAGAGTACTTGGTTATTGGTAGGATTCTTTGGAATCGAGGGGAGGTATACCAAGGGCTCTCGATTGCTCAAGTATCGAAAGATTCCATTCATTAGATAAGGATCTCCATAGTTCGCTACCGGTTGCGCTCCTGCAGTACTGGATACTTGCCAATAATCCGGATTGAGATCATATAATCGAGTAGTATCGATAGGCTCTGTCCAAGCGATAGAAGCAGTTCTACGGCCTGCGCTCATCTTTCGAGAAAAGAACATACCATCGAGGCTCGATTGGGATTGGATATTGGGTGTATAGGTAATCGTTCTACCGCGTTGGTACTGCGGAGCGGGGAAAGCTACCGATCCCATTAGTAACGATCCAATCTGGAAGTACCCTTCGAGAGTTGCTTGGATTGGGATATTTATCGAGAGAGCATACTGCCCAAGGTTTACTCCATCGAGCCTATTTTTAAGGAAGGTAATGCTATCCGGGATAAGTTTTATATTACCGCTCGCGGGGATAGTGCTCGGATCTGTAAGGTCTGTATCGTATTGGAGGATAGCCTGCTTTACTGTGCTATCTGTGCTCCAGATTCCCTCGCTATTCATTCTGATTTTAACAATTACAGTAGTATCATCTCCGTTAGAAAGTTCGGCTCTCCATCCGATGGCCTCCCCATATTGGAGTAAAAACTGCTTTGTACTATCGTTTGAGATAAGGGTATTACCCTTCTTAAGATACTTGCCTTGGAAGCCCTCGCTCGTATCTACAGAAGCGAGAGTAACCCATGAAGATCCGCTCCAAGATTCGAGTATAAACTCTCTAAAATTTATATTGGAAAGATGGACTCCGAGCATATCCGATAGTCCCATGCTCTTATCTGTAGAGGCTACTACGGGATCGATAAAGAGAGGGATTCTCTGCAGAGCGGTATCCGCTTTCGATCTCCAGACCACGCGAGGAGAAAGAGAGATGCCATGGAAGATATTCTCAATGCCATAATCGAATCGAGGGCTAATCTTATACTCATCCTCTCCTCGAGCAGGTGCATCCTTAGAGGTAATCGCGAGCCCACCATCGATATATTGATACTCTCCAAGCGGAGGATATGTAGCACCCCGGAGATCGAATCTAAATTGGCCCGCTTGCTCTCCAGAGGAGATACTTACTTCTTGCCAATGCGAGCGATAAGTTAGGACTCCCGAGAAGCTTTTATGCCCCCATTCGATATTATTCCCCGCTCCGGTCCCACCCTTCGCAATACCTGTAATGGATTCGAGATTCCACTTCTTAGCCTGCGCTCCATCTGCGGTTCGATACCATATCTTTGCATCTGTATCCGTAATCGCGATTACTATCTCTGTGCTTTCTGTCATATCGTGAGAGATGGTAGCAAGCGTTCCATTCTTATCTCGTACCTGTATAGTACTCGGAGAGAATCGAAGTTTAAGAGATAGAGAATTTACGGTATCGTCTTGCTCAATCTCAAGATAGATATAATCTGCGGTTACTCCGCTCGTATTTTGATCTACTTGGAGCCTTATGCGAACTACTTGGCCCTCATCGAAATAGCCTCCACTATGAGCATAGCGATAGTATCGAGCATTCCCAGAGGTCTCGATCTTAAGCCCTTCCCCATCGAGGGCTTGGGTACCTGCTCCAATGGTTGTATACTGACTGGAGACCGCGGGAAGCATTACAGGAATATAGGTGCTCTCCCATACAAGATACTCATATCTCGAAGGGCTATCCACTCTGGGAGGGAAAGAGAAGGAGGAGTATCCTCCGAGAGCGAGATACCATATGCTATTTGTATTGTGGGCTAGAATCTTTGTTCTCCCCTCATGAGTACACGCAGAGAGCCCGGTTACTCGGTTAGCATTGCTCTCGTAGTCTAGGATATATCCATTCGATACCGTAGAAGTACCACCGGAGGCATATCTCCAAGAGGTTCCCATATTATCAGAATAGAAAGCAATTAGCCTTCCCCTTCCGTACTCTTGAGCGACTACCCAGATTATACCATCTTGGAACCACGCTGCGACCTCTCCCCCGCTCATTACGTTAGAAGTAATACTCGAGAAAGTAGTACCGAGAGAGATGGTTCTCTCGTTCGCTGCAGTCCATTCGCTACTCGATAAACGTATACCGGGATTGGGAATCTTAGTAAAGTTTAACTCTGTGCTATCCGAGATATAGGCTAATCCTATTGTACCATCTGGAAGCGATACCGGGCTAGGCTCGTGAAAATAACTCTCTGTACTGCTAGAGATTCGATTTACAAGTAAGAAAGTAGTACCCCCATCTCTCGATACGTACTGCGCTAATCGATTGCGGTTCGAGGTCTCAAGTTCAATAAACAGAGATACAGTATTATCGATTGATACCATCTTCATTTTCTTAGGCTCGTAGGTAGTGCTATCGATGCTCTCTGCGAGCCCTCTTGGAGCGATCTCCTGCCAAGTATCCCCATTATCGATGCTTCGATGCACCTTAATATTGATCTCATCCTGTACGGTATACTGGAAATAGGCTACCAAGAGGCTCCCATCCTGTAATCGAGTAATACATGGAAGCCCATCGCTCGAGAAAGTACCCGGAAGAGATATGAAAGTATTAAGGCTCGTAATAGCTCCGCTCTTCTCTTGTCTACTTACCTCTATGGTATTGATATTCGTAAGGTTATCTCGCTCCGATACTACCCACATAGTACCATCGAGGCTCGATACGCAATCGGAATGGAGATACCGAGCAGAGGATGGGCTCGCAGAGTACTTCCAGAATCCTGCTTCTGTTAGGATATGGGCTGCATCTCTTCCAAGTTCTACGGAATCCTCTCCGCTCCACTTAAAAAGAGCCTCTCCGGGTAATCCCCCCTGGATGGTTTCTACTTTGATCTCTTCACCTTGAGAGCCAATCGAAGAGAGAGTAAGATTAACTCCTGCGCTCTGCGCTTCTGGAATCCCTGCTCTCGCATTGCCTTGGGTATATGATGATTGAGCATCCCAGAGATTATCCTTCGAGATGGAGATGGAAGGGATAAGAAAGCCCCTCAAGTAATCGGGAGTAATATTTGCCATATCAATATCCTTTAATGCCTATTCTTCTAGGTTGAGAGATTCCAAGATCCTTAGCGAACCTTCCAAAGTGCTTGTACGGTTGGATTACTACGGTATTCGAGCGAGCCTCTCCCCCCTGTTGGAGATTCCGTACCCCTTGATCTCCTCCAATCCTTCTTACAGTAGCCCTATCCAGTATAGCCTCTCCCCGCAATACTCTTGCTTGCATCTCATCCGCGGCCATACCCCCCATATGGAATTGCATCTGCGGAGCGGGTTGCGCTGCGACTACTCCCGCTTGCGCGGCTCCGGCTGCGGTTGCGATACCTGCCATAATAGGACCCAGTACAGGGCCATAGGTTAGAGCCTTGGTAATTGCTTCCGCAGTATTCATCGCTACCTCTGCGATGCTCGCTGCCTTCGACATATTAAAAAGAGCAATTGACATATGGGCTCTTCTCTCCATCTGCTTGCGCTCTTCCTTGGATAGTTTCTCTAGGCTCTCTGCTTTCTTCTGAGATGCTTCTACATCGATCTCATTAGATGCCATCTTGAGCTCGTTTAACTCTTGGAGGCTATTGGTAAGATCTCCGAAAGAACCTAACATTGCTTGAGCGTTCTCAAATTGCTGCTTAGAGATGCCTATTACCTTATCTTCTTCTTCTTGTAGGTTCTCTATCTTCTTCTCATGCCTTAGAGCCTCGATTGCCATCGAGGCCTCTGCTTCTCTCCCAGTAGCGATACCGAGCATCTCCAGAGCAGCGATCTCCTCCTCGAGCCTTGCTTGCTGTGCTAATCGCTTCTTACCCTCATCATCGAGGAAAGCCTCTGCGACCGCTCTATCCATCTGCTCCTGTAACTTCTTGCCCTTAATAACATCATCAGAAAGAGCGAGCGCCTCCTCGATAGCCCGAGCGAGTTCCTCTTCTGCGGATACTGTTTTCTCTGTTGCTACTTGTCTGCGCTCGGATTGAGTAGCGGCATCTTCTGTAGCATCTGCGAGCTCTTTCTCGAGCATTACCATCTCTTGAGCGCGATCTACTGCTTCCGCTTGCATTGCCTCGATCGCTTCTCTTTGTTGGTTCTGGTTTGCTATCTGCGAGAGTAGGGCTTTCTCAAGTTTCCCGAGCTCGGCTGCTTCTCGGAGTCCATTCTTTGTTAGATCTACATTGTTCTTGACTGCGTTGGTTTGGAGTTGAAGAGTCCGTAATCTCTCCTTCTCTCCATCCGAGAGCACTACAGCAGCGTTACTCGAATCAATATAAGAATCCTTGAGAGATCGAATAGTAGCCAATAGCAATTCATTCTCGGAGATGGTACTGGAGATCGATTCGATATTACCCCGGAAAGATTCGTTAGCAGCCTCTCCTGCTTTCTGGAGATTAAACTCGTACTCTGTGATCTGGCCCGTAAGAAGTTGATACTCCAATCTTTGATCTCGAAGTTTCGATGCAGCATCGATTAGGTTATTCTCTTGCTCCAATTGAGAATCGGAGAGAGCCCTCTGCGCATCTCGGAGAGCGAGAGTCTCTTCTCGTACTCTCTCGAGCTCTGCTAAGTGTGACATATACCCAAGAGTAAGAGCCCCTACCGCTGCAGCCCCCGCGATTACTAAGGGATTGAGAGCAGAGAAGGACATAGTAAGACCTTCCACTACTGCGAAAGTATCCGCGAGCCCATCTGCAGCCTCTGCGAGTTGAGGATTAACACCCCGGAGAGCAAGCCCTACGGAAGAGAAACCTCTATCGATATCTCCAGAGGATTCTGCTACTCGCTCGAGCCTCTCTTCTGCTCTTCTCGCAGCATCTCCCATCGCATCGAAATCTTGCGCTCCCCTTCTCGCTGCTTGGCTAGCCTGCTTCGCTGCTTTCTTGGATGCTTCTGCGCTCTTCTTGGCTGCCTTCTCGGCTTGCTTAAGTTGCCTATCCAGAGCGGATACCATCTTCTTAGCTTCCGCTTCCGTTACGTTAGGCATCTGCTTAAGTTTCGAGATTAGATCCTTAAGATCTGCCTTATACGAGATCGATATCGATCTTTTTTCTTCTGCCATTATAATCTCCGCATCAAGTCATCAGCGAGAGCCTTTACTACTTTATTCGAGGCTTTCTTCTGTGGTTTTACCATGAGTTCATTAGCAACCCGCTTTCCTTGAGGTTGGATAATATCTTGGCCCCGGTTATTCTCGGAATCTACTCCGAACTTTATAGCCCATGAGTAGGGAGCGCGATTACTGAGATAAGCCTCGAAGCTTCCATCACCTAGAATCCGAAAGCCCCGCTCGAATAGTTTCCAAGAGCCCTTAGAGGTTTTCTTAAAAAATACTACATTGCCCTCGCTATCTCTTCGGATCTGGGGCTTCCGTACGGGCCAATCTCTGCGAGCATCTTTCTCGATGGTTTGCATCGTATCTTCGAGAATCTTTCGAGCATTGGGAGCGACCTTATCCAAGAAGCCTGTATAGAATTCTTGGAGATCTGTATCGATCGTTACTCCGGCTCTACCTGTAGTAATTTTTGTACTCATCTTCTCCTCAACATCTCCTCCATTCTAGCCCTTTTTATGCGCTCTTGCCTAGCCTGTATCGCTTTCGAATCTTCATTCGAGAGCCTATACTCGGCAAGGAGAGATACTTGGAGATCTTCTGGGAGAGTATAATACCATAGAGGATCCTTCCCCCATCGGAGAGCGATCCTCATAGCAAGGAGATCTAGCCCTCCTCTCCCGCTTGCGTAAAATTTGCTCGATCTTCCACCTTATCTTCGGAAGGGATTACTCGCATCATCTCGATAAGTTGAGCAGAGCCCATCTCGTAGACTTGAGCAGGAGTAACCCCATTATCGAGCAACCGATCGAGAATCTTATACCCGAAAGCAATCGGATCTCCACTCGATACAGGATAAGCAGGAAGGATTCTTGCATGGTCTACCGATACCGCGATAGCCGCTGCGCAAAGCCTTCCCAATTGTGCTCGATTGGGTTCGGAGCCCCAGATCGATACGAAATCTAAGCAAGTAGCAATAGAGGAAGGAATCTTCCCCTCATGCTTTCCAAGTTTTCCAAGATTTAATAGCATAGTACCTCCTATTTGCTATTACGCTACAGTAAGACCACCGTAGCAAGTAAAGTTAAGAGTGAAACTCGAGGGATCTCCTTCTGAGAAGTCCAAAGAGCATATACACTTACTCAATGTAACCGTATGGTCTGCTTCTAAGGCATCCGGGCTATCTGCTAAGTACTTGATATCGATAGTGTAGTGCTCGATATATGGAGTACCTGTAAGACCTGTAGAAACATTACCAGAGTAATTACCTACTTGGTTAATGAAGTCTCGAACCGAGCCCGCTTCTGCAGCGTCTGTAAACTGTCTGAAGTGGAAAGAGAAAGAGCCCGTTTTTGCTTGCTCATCTTGCTTGCGAACTGCAGCAAAGTTACCGCGATCCATTACTACAAGTTCCGAGAATTGCTGGGGATCTGAAAAGGTAAAGTTTCCATCCTCGTAGGCTACTTCGAGCTCTACTGGGGTTCCAGTACCATCGAGAAGAGTAATAACTCCATCGCGCTTTGTTTTTGGGATTGTTGAATATGCCATGCTGGCCTCCGGGGATTGATTACTATTCTATACGATTGCGTTAGATAGTGTGCAAGATATTGAACGAGAGAGAGATAAGTATATATTCTTGAGAGTCTGTAACGTTGCGCTCGCTTCCAGTGTATCGGATAGTAAACTGATTATCCGTAGCATAAGCCTCGAGCACCTTGTTAATAACGCTCTCCTCTGCATCGAGGCTCGCATCGTAATCCGTAGGATAGATATCCAACGGTCTTAAGCGATACGAGAAAAGAACTTGCATTGGAGTAGAGATATACACCCCTACCGCTCTGCGTTGCCTCTCTTCCATTGCAGTAGAAGAGGATACCGAGATAGAGAAGGCTCGATGGGCTACTGTGTTCTCTGTTCTACCGAAATAATCTGGAGTATGCTTCGATTCCTTGAAACCGGAGATCTCTTCGATCTTCGATGCTATTGCTCTGCGGATGCTCGAGAGAGATTGGGCCATTATCTCCTCCTCATCCTACGAGAGAAGCGACCTTGCCCATTCAGATAGATTACAGGCTGCTTAGCGATGCGATCCTCTGGGTTCGCGCTCTGTCCATCGTGGTTATGGTCATATACGAAGTTAATCCGCTTCCATTCATCTTTGTATTGCCCGTAATGCTCGTTAGCAAGATCGAGGTATCTTCCGTTACTTTGTCCAAGACTCGAATGGAAATCTCGGAAGATATAATAGAGCGCGAGATTCTGATGGGCTCCCCGGAAAGCCTCTGCACTCATCACAAGATACTCTAGCCCTCCTCCTTCGGTTCTCATCCGTTGGATCATCGTATACCAAGCCTCGTCTATATAGGTTTGGTACGAAGTAAGATTAGATGGTCTTAGATCTGCGAGTTGAGAGTAAGTAGCAGTAAGATCTCCATCCGATACTACAGGATAGAGCCTACGGAGTACGAGCGCTGCCATTCTGCGGAAAGTAAAGACCTCTCCTACAATTGTAATCTTCCACTCCTGCAAGTACCCTTCTCCGAGAGTAAGGCTAGAATCCAAGATCGCTGCAGTATGCACATAAGTAGGGATATTACCGGGAAAGCTAGCGGAGGCATTATCGATTAACTTCTCTTGATTAGGTTTATACAGAGTGTATCGAACCTCTGTAGGTACTACGAGTACCCCATCTCGATAGATTGGGAGGGTAGAGGTATTACTCTTCCCTCGCTCGAGGAGTTCCGGAATCTTTATCTGCGGAGCATATGGGGTATTCGTTGCCATTAGATAATCTCTTTGTATATTTCGATTCCCTTCTGATTGAAGGATTCGATAAAGGATAGCATATCCTCTCGTATCTTGTACTTCTCTTCGAGTTGCTGCTTCACTTCTGGAATATGCTGGGTATTCTGTAATCTTCCGATTACCTTGTTACTCTTAAGGCTTTCGAGTTCCCAAAAATGAGGCTCGATAGGCTGCAGAGTACCATCTACGATTAGAGATGCACTCCACTTAAGGAAGGCATCGCGATCGAAGCTTTTAATAACTCGATTCCCCACTACTCGAACCGATTGCCACTTAGGACAATGGTATCTCCCATTACGTACTCGGTACTGGTGTACATATTGATACTTAGCAGGATCGAGGTATACCCATCCTTCTTGCTGTAACTTACCGATACGAGAGCCCGGATTGCCTTGCTCTCCGTTAATCTGGTGTACTCCATTGACACCGGGAATAATACGCTCCAAGCGGATAGTAGGAAGGAAGTATCCTACGCGCTCGATCTTTGTGCTCTTGCCCTTGGTAACTTCCTTATCGAAGTAATGGAAGGTCCAATTACTCGGATGCCACTTGTAGAAGAAAGGATGGTTCGCTCTCTCTGGAAGTAGTTGCTCTTGTGTAGTTTGTATGGGAGCCCAAGGCTGCGGAGTAAAACTCATAATTTTTGTACCTCAATTTAAGATTAAAAGGATGGGAAGGAAGCCCTCCCCATCCAAACAGGAGAATATATTATACCAAAGTAGCGATCTCTACCCCGCGATCGTCATCGATGATAGCGATACCCAGATAAGCATGTCCTACAACCTTAGTAAGAGCCTTGGTAGCATCGCGATCCATCTCTACCATAACTTCTCCCATCTCCATAGCCTCAACAGCACCCGGAAGAGAAGCAGGCATACCAGTAGCATAACCGATAGCACCGGCAGCAAACATAGCAGCAGCGTAGTTTGATCCATTATCAGTTACGTAAGAACTAGTATAGATCTCTACACCCATATAAGAGCCTTTATAGTGAGAGCCCTTAGCAGAGATAGCCTCGAAAGAAGCAGGAGAATAAGATACCGCAGTATTAGCCTCGTTACGGATTGAGTCTTGCAATTCTGCGAACTGTGCAGGATGCAATACACACACGTAAGGGCCCGGAGCACCTTTATTAGAAGCGGCTGCTTCCAAGGCTTGGATAGCATCTACCCATACATCTACAGTTAATGCTGAAGCACTACCGACTTGAGCAGTAAAACCACCAAATACCGCTGCAGTCAATTTAGCGAACAAAGCATCATAAGATTTAGAGATATGCTCTGCGATGCGGAAAGGATCGATATCGCTGCCCATTCCAGTCATCGAAGCGAGATCGCTGATAGCGTACGCTAAAGAATTTCTCTTGCATACTACATCTACGTGTCCATCTACGAGAGCCTTATTACCTACTGCACCATCTTCGGTTGCACCGGTGAACTCGGAGAATCCATCTTCACCATCGAGGAAAGCCTTACGAACTCGGATAGTATCGGAGCCCATACCGTTAATAGAGCCTACGAAGTCCACGAAAGGAGTATTACGAAGGTTTACAGAGTCCTTAAGAAGCAAGCGGATCTCTGCGCTAATCATTTGAGCCAATCGAAGATCTCCGACTAACCCATTATTTGTAATTTCATTTGCCATTATTGCACCATTAGAAGAAAAGGGAAAAAATTCATTATCTGGGCTCTTCTGCTGTTTCGGGAGCGACCCTACCCGCTCTTATTTTATATCATAGTATCGGCTCTTGCAAGCATAAAAAAACCCCTCTGCAGAAGCAGAGAGGAAAGGGGGGAGGGGGAGGTACGACCCTTCCCCTTTTTTATGGGGAGTGTTAGGTGGGATTAGATACTAACAACGATCTCGGCAGCTGTAACAGCGATTACAGAGCGAACCTTAAGATTATTGGCATCTGTTAACTGTACTTCCACTTGTACCTTGTTACCGCTACTATCATAAGCAGAGCAGTGAACCAATTTCTCTCCGAGTGCATGGTTCAAGGTTACCCAAGTATTAGCAGCCAAGTTCTGAGGAGCGAAAGTAGAGCGGAAATCCGAACGAGATACCAAGATCTCACCGGTAGCACTATCATATTGAGCAAGGTTTCCAGTTGCAGGGTCTGCAGAGATAGCATTACGGGCTCTTGTATCGGTAAAGAACTTATTTACCGCTCCGGCTTCCTCTGTGATATCATCAGTATTAGCATCGAGAGCGATCTCTCCAGAATTGTAATTGATTCCAGTACCACCGGAGAGATGAGCATCTACCAAACTATCAGCATAAAACTTATTAGTAGCACCTGCCAATTGAGTAATATCATCAGTATTAGCATCGAGAGCGAACTCTCCGTTAGAAAATGACATACCTTGACCTGCAAAGAAGATACCATGCACATCAGAAGCAGGAAGAGAAAGAACCCCGGTACTACTATTGTAAGAAAGCAATTGGGAATCTGGGCCCGCTACAGTTTCCAAAGAAAGAGCCCCGCGAGAGCGAGCATCTGTATAAAATAGCGCGGTTTCCTCTGTGATATCATCCGTACCGACTGCAAGAGTAATTACACCTGTAGCAGCAGAGTAAGAAATTCCATTACCTGTAACCGAGATGCTATTTCTCGAGCGGCTTTCGGAAAAATATAAATTTACACTTCCTTCCGAGATGCCATCGCTATCGGTATCCAAAGAGAAAGTACCGTTAGCACCATCATAAGCAAGGCCCGTACCTGCAGCAAAGAATCCTCGGATCTCTCCAGAATCTGCAGTGAACTCACCTGTACTTGAGTTAAAATTGATACCTGCAGAAGCAGACAAAGAAGCGCGGATCTCTGCATCTGTAACGTCTGCACCTTCGATCTCTGTAAAGTCTGCTGTAGTACCTTGTGTATCTCCGTTATGGATAAAGGTTTGAGCGCGACCGGATACCGCAGTAAGAACGATAATATCTCCTTCTTGCTTCTCATCTCCATTAGTATAGTTTGCTGTAACCCAAGCAGAAAGAGAAGTAGCGGAGGTATCTACGGCTACGTCTGTAATGGTAAGAGGCTTAAGTTTTAATTGCTTCTCTCCATCTACTGTTACAAGTTCTGCGTAATTTGCGCTATCGGTAGCGATGCCTACTACGGCATTGGCTTCCAAGTATGCTTTAGTTACTGCGTGAGAATCTGCGGTCGGAGCACTGTTCAATTGAACCGCTCCCTCAAAAATATTGGTAGGTGCTAAAAATTGCATCTCTGTATACTCCATTAGAAAAGATTACGAGGCTCGATGCCTCGCTCTTATACTATCGCAAGATTATCTCTCCCGAGAGTGAAATTTGGAAAGTAATAACTACTTGGTTTAAGGTGCTATGGGTTACCTCTCCCGCGGCTATTGTACCATCGCTTAGGATAATCTGTACCATCGGCTTGTATCCGAGATTGTGATTTATCATTACTTGAGTACTCGAGGTAAAGGAGTGTACTTGGGGCCTCGCAGAGGAGGGAGCAAAGTATAGGGCCATCTTCTTAAGTCTCCTCGAATATGAGAGTAACGAGCGCAGAGGAAGAACTCTTAGTAGCGATATAGATAGTATCCATTCGATTCCTACCTCTCCCTACTTTGATTTGTTGCTTCGCTCCACTGGTTATCCAGTCCTTATCGGATCCAAGAGATACTCCTTCGGTCCCCTCATGACTCCAATATATCTCATGCTGTTCGCATCCGATGGTAACTGTATTACAGATCTTCGGTAGTTGAATCTCTGTAGCGGTCTGGTTTGCTGTGAAAGTTTTCACGAAAGTAGCCAAGGTTTCGGCTCGTAGATCTAGGGCCATTTGTACCTCCTGTATTTATTAGAATTTGCGGGCTTTCCAAGCCTTCTTAATGGCATCTCGGTTCGCTGCGTAGAACTCTGGATCCTTGATACCTCGAGAAAGGATATCCCCATGCTGTATTGGAGCGGGCTTCGCTCCTGTATTCGTTTTGGGAGGCAAGAGAGAAGGAGAAACCTCTGCAGATGCCATCGGAGCGGATTCCATCTGTACTGCTTCCGGAGATGCCTCTGGAGATGCCTCTGGAGCTTTCTTTGCTTGGAGATGGGGTTTCAATACGAGAGGAGCCTGCTCCGGGTTCTCTTTGATTGTTTTAATCCAATCTTCCAAAGATGCTTCGCTCTTGGATCTTTGATAAGCCCATTCTACAGCCTCTCGAAGTTCGGGATCTGTAAAACCTTGCTCGCTTAGCATCGATACTCGAGAATACTTACTCTCTGCATCCTGTAGAGATGCTTCGAGGGTACTTACTTTCTCTTGTAGTTTGGAGATCTTTTCGAGTTCTCCAGATTGATTATCGAGATTATCTTGGAGTGCTTTCGCTTGCTCTTCTGCTTGGATTGCTCTCGCAGAAAGTTTCGAGATTCTTTCCTTAAAAGCAGCCTCGATCTCTGTTTTCAATACGAAGGTTTGGCCCTCGTGCTCAATTGTTTTCATCTGTACCTCTGGTTTGGTGGTTTCTCTCGTTAATATATCGAATAAACTGCGATTCTGCTAGATTCTTGTTATCCCAAGGCATCTCCCAAGCGATCTCGATAAGGCTCTCCATATCGATTACCGGTAGCCAATGGTCATTGGCCTGCATCTCCTCGAGTAGTTCTCTCCGCTTCTCATAGTAACAGCATCCCGGATGGACTAACCGAATATACATAGCTAAAGCCCAGTCATCGGATGAGATCCATTCTACGATAGAGTCCTTTATCTCCTCGATGGGTTGGTTACATTGATCGCAATACATTAGAGAAACTCCGCTCGCTCTCTACGGATCTGCAGAAGATACTCTCGAGCCTCTCTATCGTCCATATCGTCGTACATCATCATAACGGCCTGTACTGGAGAGATTAGCCCCGCTTGCATCTTTGCAGTTATATCCTCTCTCTGCGCTCGCATCTCATCCGGAGTTAATGGCATTGAGTGGTACGATACTCGATATCCATCCTCTGGAAGATCTGTACCGAGAAAGCGATTAGCGAGCATCGCAGTTTTAGCGAGTAGTTCCTCATCTCCCAAGCGGAAGATAGGAGCGAATTTTTTCTGCGCTTCTCTTTGTCCACTCTTCGATACTGCGAGAGCATACCCGCTTCGAGGGTCTCCATTGGTTCTGCTTAGTTCGCTTGGAGAAAGCCCTGCAGCAAGTCCTACTCGCATCTCGTACTTGGAGATCGATTCGAGTAGAGCATGGGGATCGGTAGGAATCGAGAAGGAGCCTACGAGGGGTTGCCCCTGGGCATCTGGATCTTGAGTAAAGACAAGGATAGAAGAGGGATCGGTAGCAATCGAAGATCTCCGAGCGATCTCATTTTGATCTATCTGAGATAGCCCCGCTACAGATAGCCCCGCAACGTATTTTTGGCTCCAACAAGCATCTCGAACAAGGTGTACCCACATCGAATAAAGTACCGCAGAAGTTAAAGAACCGTAGACCATTTGAGAAGCGTTATAACTATCCCAGAGGAATCCTGTTTTCTCTGCATGGTAGAGCACTACAGGGAGGAAAGGATTACCCTCTCCATCTCGATAGGGGTAATCTTCCCCTCTGTGAGTAGGATGGCCCATATAATACTCGGATACGTCCATTCCGAGAGATCCATCCTTCTCGATTATATACATACCGAAAATAGGCATCCTAGGATCTCGAATATCGAGCACATCTGCAACCCATACCGCTTTACCCTCGTAATCTCGAAGCCTAGCCTCTTGATAGTATACTGGGATATCGGGTTGGTCTGGATGGGCTTCGCAGTAGAGCATATCTGGAGTAACGATTCGATACTGGATACCCGGTGCAAGGGTTGGAGCCCCTTCTACATGAGGATTAACATCTATTCTAATCGCGCTCTCTCGGAGTCCGATTACCATCTGCTGCGCTCTCTGCATGAGTTGCCATAATCCTGCCTTGGTAACTAGCCCCTCTCTCGAAGTCAGATCGGAGATATCTCCGTTAAGATTGGTTACTGCGGGGATCTCATGATAGAGTACGCTCAATTGTCTAGTAATCTGCTCGAAGGGATTCGAGGAAAGATCTGCGGGCCCCCATGCTTCTCTACGATCTGCGGGAAGATGCCTCGAGAGTTCATCCTCGAGATCTTGCTCCCATGCTCCGATAATCATCCGCTTCCGGAGTGCTGTGTGGTTCCATCTTTCCTGCTCATCTGGGGAAGGAGCGAAGGGCTTCATCGGGATATTTGTATACTGCATTAGTAGATCCTAAGTTTACCGGGGATATTTGCTTTACTAGATTCTAGGGTGGGTACGATACAATATCGAAGAGCATCGACTGAATGGCCCCACTCATCACGCGATCGAGCGGATTGGTTGCGCTTCATTGTCCACCGTTGGAGCGATAGGATTAACCTCTCGCATTTCGGATGGATAAAGAATTGCCTTCTTGCCATAATCGAGTGTATCATAGCACTGCCATAGTATACACTATATCGAGGCTTCTTTATCGTTCTAATACGGAAGGGGAGATTCCCTTGAGGGTAGCCCATTACTCTCTCGAAGGCCTTCATAAGGAGAGAGTTACTCATCTTCCCACCTCCGGAGCCCCCGTAATGGATATTATCCCCAGTCCATCTACAGGAAGCAGCCTCGATAGAATTTCGAGAAAGCATCTCCAAGATTGCTCGAGCGTGAGCTTCTGGAGGAGCGGATCCCGATACATACTCATCTAATACGTATACCCAAGGCTTGGAGCTATCGCTCATCTCTACCGCTGCGAGGATTGCTACCTGTGCATTGGGTTGGCTTCCATGGTCTACCCCTACGCAGAAAGAATAGTTACCCATCGGAGCGGATTGCTTCGATATCATATCTTCCGAGAATTGATCGAATACTCTACCCTCCGGGATACCCACTACCCAATCTCCATTGAGTCTCGCTGCTCTATCGATGGGGAGATAGGTTTGGGAGATCGAATCGATCTGGGATTGCGAGATAATCGGTTTACAGTACTTTGGAGTAGTTTTCTCTACGGTGAGGGGAGCCCTATGGCAAGATACTCTCCCTTCTTCTACCAATTGCTTAAGGTAGGATACATCCTGTCCAACCGGGGTCATAGTTATCCCTATTGTACCAGTAGTACCACCCGCTCCACCTCGAAGGACTCGAGCAGCGAGTTCTCCCCATACCTCTTGCGATACAGGCTCATCGATTGCAACGTAGCCAACGGTCGCAGAAGCAAGCCCGAGCCCTTGGTTCGCTGTCTTAACGTATATCATGCTTCCGTTATTGAATTTTACTACTGGATGGATACCTCGGAAGCCCCTACCGGGTACGAACTCGCAGGAAGGATGGAGAGCATCCTTTGGACACATTGCATAGAGCTTCTCTTGGATCGTTATGCTTTGTTGGTGAGAGTGAGTAATTAGAAAACACTGTATCGGAGGGGGATCGGTTTCGAGATAAGGATGGTTTCCAAGGCATCTATAGAGTAACTCTGCGGTCTGCGCGTAAGTTTTCCCTACTTGGTTTCCTCCGAGTAGTAGTTTAATCTTACTTTTATCTCGAAGCCAAGCCTCCTGCGGAGGGGTAGGGCAAAAATAAGCGAGTGGATTCTGCGTTGCTCGATTCCGGAGCCTTCTTAGGTTCTTTGTAGTATCCCGGATGCTCATTAGAACTTAATCCCCATTGCGCTCGCTCCCTCTCGTATCGTTTGCTCGATGGGCTCCTTCCGTAGAAGGGAGATCTCCTTGCATACGAGAAAGAAGTACTCTGTTTTTGGGTTCGATAAGCCTGCCCTCCACTTGCACAAGAGAGAAGGATGCGAGCCTATCCTGCCAGCCAACCACGTTAAGGACTTGTCGTGTTTTTGTAATTGCATCTGTACCCAGTATCCGAAATTCATCCCATACCCCATCGCAATCGCAGGGATCGCAATCGCAAGCCTCGCAGTAGCAATCTATTTTCTCGTATCGAGTACTTTTATGCATTGATCGATCTCTACTTCCATATTTTTACACTCGCTGAGAATGGAGATTGTATTGTTAAGGTTCGCAATCTCTTCGCATTCCGATTGGGAAGCTCCATCTCCTTCTCTCGTTTGCAATCTGCAGAACATCTCTCTACAGAGTCCCTCTCCATTCTTATCGATAAACTGCTCCGAGCATGGAACCTCGATAAGATCTGGAGCGGTTAGATTCTTCTGTAGATCGATCTTCCCCTTCTGCATCTCTCCTTGAAGATCTGCAAGGCCCTTAATTACTTCCGATTGATCTGTAGAGATCTTCTCCCATTGCTTCGAGCGGTTCTCTATCGCGAGTATCGCTCCAGTAGTGAGAAGAGCCCCGCTCATCGCAGATATTATAACGATATGGAATATAGTCATTTTTTCACCTTAAGAGGGATTACATCTTGCATAGATTGTATCGTACCCTCTAGCCTCTGTCTAAGGATTGGAGGTAGAGATACAATAGCAGAAGTAATCTCGCTTAGTAACTGCTCATCCGTTAAGCCTTCGAGTTCATCTCCCATACCCTCTTCCGCTTCGATCTGTCTAATCTGTTGTACTACTTGGAGGAGTTGCCTCTGGAGTGCTGCGTACGCTTGCCAAGATTCGGAAGATTCTGCTTTGGCCATCGATCCCCGGAGTTCTTTGGCTTGCATCTTCAGTAGTTCGAGCATATTCGATGGGAGTTCGATCTCTTTGGTTTGCTCTTCTGCTCGCATTACTCCTTCTTTGGAGTATCCATGCCTTCTCTCAAGTAACCACGCTGCAGCCTTCCAATCTTTCTTCGATGCTTGGGAGATGGTCCCAAGGTGTACTACCGCTCCTTCTGCTTCTGCCTTTTTTATATTGTCGTAAAAAGTACGATATACTCCGGTCTCGAAGCCTTCTCCCTTCTTAATCCATTCGTAGAGAGTAGATCTGGAGATCCCTGCATATTGAGCAGCGATCTCATAAGTAGTACCCGCTCGGAGTGCTTCGATTATGCGCTCCTTTACTGGTGCTGTGAATTTACTCTTCCTGCCCTTCTGCTTTGGCATATTCATTCCTTGTTTTTTCTGTAAAAATTAACCGATATCAAAAAAATCTCGTGGTGAGAGCAG
>Ga0181600_10000629_pt1 | contig 27159 bp, 21 predicted proteins | sample 041ome_2_FD_132982 | JGI IMG/M metagenome (GOLD analysis project Ga0181600, IMG submission 132982) | Coastal salt marsh microbial communities from the Groves Creek Marsh, Skidaway Island, Georgia - 041406US metaG (megahit assembly) | ecosystem: Environmental > Aquatic > Marine > Intertidal zone... | reverse complement strand
GTCGCTGAAAATTCCATGTGTCCGATCGTCAGAAAAGTACATCCAAACGTCCCATTAAGATGCCGCATTGTCTAATTCTGATTTTTATCGTCACAAAATGAACGCAAGTATTCATTTTAGATCATAAATTGAATACTGTATCGTTTTTAGACATATATAAGTCAAAAATATATAAAAAGTGACGTCGACAATGCGCGCGCGCTCGAAAATTTGGCACGCGTGGCTTTTCATCTACCCACATGTCCGAGAATCAAAAACGCTTGACGGTTCACGATTCGACATTTACCCTTTTCATGGGGCTCGAAGCCGACGATTCAAACGAGCGCGTGGCGTCGTCGGCTGTCTGTCATTGCGACCGCCGGGCGACCGGCAGTCGACGCCGCGAGCGAACGAGCCCACCGAGAGAAGAAGAAACAGACGCGAGAAATGTCTCCGCAAACCATGTCCGAGCCTTTGCTCGATGAAAACAGCGAACGGTGCGTCGACGACGACGAGGAGACGGACGACGCGAGACGCGGGAGTGGATGCGCGAGACGTTCGAAATTCGAAAAGATGCGCGGTGCCTCGTTCGAGCGTTTCGACGCCGCGCGCGATGGCGCGACGGGTGGATGCGGGCGAAACGCGAGCGTTTGAATGGCGTGGAATTCGTTTCGGGTTTTGGTGGCGTTTCGGGTGGCGTCGCGCGGTCGCAAAGGGTCGCGCGCGGCGTCGTTCGAGCGGTTGGATGCGCGCAGAGCCGTTGGAGCTGCGCAAAAGGTGACTTTTCAAAAGACTGACGATGGGTGGGATTTTCAAACGTTCGCAGCTTTACGATGTTCCCGATCAAGTACAACGCGGTTTGGGAAATGTACAAGAAGGCTGAGGCGTCCTTCTGGACTGGTGCGTGGAGGATTGCGATTCGACCGCGGCGAGGGAGGAGCGACGACGCGGCATCTCGAGACGCGTTTCGACTGTTGGGAAAATTCAAACGCGTTCGGGCGAGTTTGAAACGCGGAGGAAGAAGACAATGTGTGCGGATGAACAGTGAGACTGACGATGCTTAATCTTGCATACACACAGCGGAAGAAGTCGATTTGTCCGATGACATGAAGCACTGGGAAGGCTTGACCAAGGATGAGAAGCACTTTGTTTCCCACGTCCTCGCCTTCTTCGCCGCTTCGGATGGCATCGTGCTCGAAAACCTTGGTGTTCGTTTCATGAAGGAAGTTCAAATTCCGGAAGCTCGCGCGTTCTACGGTTTCCAAATCGCCATTGAGAACATTCACTCTGGTACGTTTTGCATCGATGATCGTGCTCGCGCGAGAAACAGACCGTCCGCACTCGAGTGTAGATGCGCTTGAAGTCGGGTGGAAAATACAGACTCAATTTCAAAGGAGCAGCTCGACTGACTTGTGAATACTTTTTCATCCAACGCAGAAATGTACTCTCTCTTGATTGATCAATACATTAAGGACCCGGTCGAAAAGAACCACTTGTTCCGCGCCATCGACACCATCCCGTGCGTGAAGAAGAAGGCTGACTGGGCGTTGAAGTGGATCGAATCCAGCGACTCGTTCGCCGAGCGTCTCTTGGCGTTCGCGTGCATCGAGGGCATCTTCTTCTCTGGTTCTTTCTGCTCCATCTACTGGCTCAAGAAGCGTGGCTTGATGCCGGGCTTGACCTTCTCCAACGAGCTCATCTCTCGTGACGAAGGTTTGCACCGTGACTTCGCGTGCTTGTTGTACAGCATGCTCAACAACAAGCCGTCTGAGGAAACCGTGCGCGCGATTGTCAAGGAGGCTGTCGAAATTGAGAAGGAATTCGTGTGCGACTCACTTCCGTGCGCCCTTGTCGGCATGAACCAGAACATGATGAGCGACTACATTGAATACGTCGCCGATCACTTGTTCGCCTCCTTGGGCATGACGAAGGAGTACAACACTGCCAACCCGTTTGACTGGATGGAACTCATCTCCCTTCAAGGCAAGACGAACTTCTTCGAGAAGCGTGTCGGTGAGTACCAAAAGGCTGGTGTCATGAACTCCATTGGCGGTGGTAACGCGAACGCGTTCAGCCTCGACGAGGATTTCTAAATGGAACGATGGGAGAATGTATGAGACGATTTTAGCCGGCACCCAACGATAGCGGGACCCACAGGCGAATATGCGAGACACCCACTTTCTATCCACGTGTACACAACGGTAGCATATATCTTTAGCCAGTCGAGCAGCGCTCGATGTCGTCGTATTTAAGTCCGTGGCGTGTTTTAATGAAAAGTATTTCGAGCAATGCATCAGATAAAGCGAAGAAATCGAGTCTACGAGAGCGAGCGTCGGATACACTTGAGATATAACCGTCCTACCGTCCTACGCGTGCAACTACAATGCGACTACAACTACGAGCTCTGCGCGCTCGCGCGTGACCCTGAAAAGAATTTTTGAGCGAATTGCCATGCACATACCATTCACTTACGATTGATCGATCTCCATCGCCGGCGTCTCAATCCGAAAAGGCACGCGAAGATGAACAACGCAAACGCCATCGCTCCAGATAACGGAACAGACGTCGTCCCTTCAACCGTCCTCACCGACCGCTGGCGTACCTCTTGGCGCCCGCTACCGTGAACATTAATGTCTGGATGTTTATTAAGCATGGAAACGAGCGTTATCGGCGCACCGATCCACGCTTGGACCACGGCTTCGTACGACTCTCGTGTCACGGGGTTGAACATTCTGTAGCAATCCTCGTATTTAGCCTTCAAGTCTCCGTAAATCTCCCACGTGTACACAACCGGTACGTGCATGGTGTCGTAAATGTAATCCGCCGCCGTGCCGTGCGCGAGATAGCCCACGCCTTTGCCTCCAGAACCCAAGACGCACTTTTTGTCGCAGTGCTCGGCGTCAATCACCCTAGCAAACTGCGACATCGCCTCTGCACCCGGACCGGTGGGTTCTCGAGCGATGTGATCATAGGGCGTGAATACTGCAGACATACCGCTGTGCCAATTCACCACCGCGTGCGGTTTGAAATCGGCGACGAGATCCCTGAGAATTCTGCTCTCCGGTTCGCTAAACGGCGCCTTGCCCGGATACTCCTCCTTTGGATCGTAATCCGGAGCCTTGACGCCCCAATCCAACGCCCAGTTTCGGTTCGGATCCACGCCATGCCCGTTCTTCCGCTCGCACAGATCCCCTTTCTCTACCAAATCGCGCCCGTTTTCATTTTCCATGGGAATAATCACAAACGTCGTCGACCTCAGCGTCTCTCGAAACGCCTCTGAACCAACCGCCGAACCTCGCCCGAGCGCCACCACCGCATCCTCACCCTTTGCGAAAGTTTCAATCAACCTCACACCAACGTCCACGGGCACAAACTCCCGTCCGTGTTCACCGAAAACCTGTCGTAACGGAACGCGGCGCCCACCGAGTCAGTCAGTCGACTCGCTCCGAGCGAAAACAAACTAAATCATCGCGTCTCCACTCATCGCTCGCGCGCGTCTCATCGCGCTCGACGCGCACGCACCAGTACAACTCTAAGCCCACTTCCACCGTCGTCACCTTTGACCGCCATCTCTGGATTTCCTCCCAACCGAACCGCGACGACATCCATCCGCGCAGAGTACCCACCCTCGCTCGCTCGACGTTCCTCCGCGCGCATCGTCCCCGCCTCGCGACCGACGCGCACGGCATCCCGCACGCGTTTTCGAACCGTCTCCGCGTCCGCGACGTGTGCGAAATCCGGCGTCGCCGGAAGCGTCGACGCCGTCGACGCTCCCCGACGCGTCGACATCGGTCGTCCTCGGAATGGCCGCGAGCCGCGGGGGGACGAAACAGTTAAAGCGCGCGCGAATCGAATCGATACCGCGTCAGTCGACGTCGCGCGACCGACGTCCGGCGAGCGAGACGACGCGAAAGGGATTGGAATAATTTTTCTCCGTTTGAATCGCGCGTCGTCGGTCGCCATGGAGACGGCGAGACGGCGTGGGCGGCGTCGACGAACGCGTCGGGAAGGCTGCGATTGGCTGACGGCGTCGCTGTCGGTGTTGTCGGTGTTGTTGACGACCGCCGCGACGCGCGCGATGGCGACGACGACGACGGTGCGATACGTCGGAGAGATGACGACGGTTTCGGAAAAGTGCGCGACGAGCGCCGGGGGGACGAGCTTTGAGTTTACGGTGACGAATGGACCGAGCGGGGTGAGTAAATGCGCTTTTGTGGCGTATGACGCCGTCTTGGGGGCGGAAAACGCAAAGGCGAACGCGACGGCGAAACTGTTGCTGTGGGAGCAAGAGGAGGACAACGCAGAGGTGTTCCAGGCAAACTTTGCGGTGTCGGATCCGGATGGGACTGCGGCAGCCAAGGCGAGGAATCAGACTGCTTACGAGACGTACGCCGAGGCGGAGACGCTCAACGCCACGGCGCACGAAGCGTTGGAAGCGGCGATTTTGAACGCAACGACGGCGAGCGCGACGGCGAGCGTGAGTGGAGGCGCGGGAACTTACGATTGTAGCGTGCCGAGCGGTGATGGGGGATTGTTGGTGGTGTTGGCGAGCGCAGATGTGAGCGGCGGAGTGTTAGAGACGACGTGGCCGAATAGTACCATACACTTGAGGCGAACGAAACTGGAGGATTATCAACCAAAAGCTGGGCCTTCCACCGGCGGTACCGTCATCACGTTTACGGGAGATGGTTTCAACGATGACGTCGGCAAGTTGATGAAGTGTTCAATCATGAATGGGAACTATGCGGTGGAACAGACGGCCACGCATTTGCCAGACGGATCTGTGACGTGCGAGACGCCTTCCGGGGCGCAAACTATAAGCATACAATTGGTATATCCGGATTCGTGCTCGGAGACGGCGACGTTTCTGTATTATCAAAATCCATCGTCGACATTCGTGACGCCGTCAACCGTACCGCGGTACGGGGCGAGTAATTTTACAGTGTACATGAACAACGCACAAGCGGCGAGATTGTACGCCGCGGGCGGAAGCGATCCTTTGGCCGGCATACTGAACACGACGTGCGCGATCGGTATGGGAGGAACAGCCTCACAAACAGCTCCTGCGGCAGGTATTTTCCCCGCGGTGTTATCGGCGAACAATCAATCGCTGACGTGCATGATACCAGACGGAGCGATTACCGCCGGCACGTACGACGTTCGCGTCTCTTACAATGGCCAGCAGTATTTATTGTCTCCTTTTTACTCATCCAATCTCGCCAAGGTGTCCATCACTATAGCCGGCCCGACTATATTAACGAAGCACTACTACGACGCTTCGCAAAACGTGAGGGAGGATGTACGCTTAGTCAAGGTTCCTGTGGAGCTTGTAGGGGACAATCGAAAACTGGTGAGCGTCGATGTTCAAGTCACGTACGGGGGTGTTTCACCAATGCCAGGAACATCTGGGGACTCGGCGCTCGTGCAGGTGAATCACAAAGAGGCAAAGGATAACACGACGAGCGATACCGGCGATTACGACTTTACAATCAGCCCTACAACGTTACATTGGATGGCGGGCGATAACGGAGAAAATTTCGTCTACGTGCGCATCAGAAACGATAGAGTTCACGAGGAAGTTTTCGAGGCGCTAACGCTGACGCTCGTAAACGCCAAATACGCTGACATTGCTGCGGGTTTCGAAAATCACTCGGCAATCGTAAACGTTGAGGACGACGACCCACCACCGGTGTTTGAAGTGAGCAGACGAAACGTTGTGTATCCGCCTCTATACAGGAATTCGACGGAGAGGGTCAACATTCCCATCGACATTGTTGGCGGCGGTAAGTTTGCCATCCCGGCGGTGGTTGACTACGCGACGATTGTCAGTTCGTCCACTTTCGTCGCCGTTCGTGACGTGCATTACTCCTCACCGAACGGTCGGGTGACGTGGACGCCCGAAGATTACAACGTTCAGAAATCTGCGCAAGTGACGCTGCATTGGGAACGCATTCCACTGCAAGCGGACCTTCGTTTGAGCGTCAATCTCACCGCAGTGAGCGCGTCGAGAGTCAATATCGTGTCTTCCAGCTATGACGAGCTCAACGATGCGTCGCTATTCATATTTGGCGTACCTCAAGGTTCGTGTCCGCCGGGTTCGAGACGCACCAATCCGAGCGCATACACGGCGCCGCCACCTTTGGGTCCGGCGCCGCATCCGCCCGCGCCCGCGCCACCTCCCCCGACTGCGGCGCTCGATGCGGCGATTCTTCGACTCTCAGTCGTCGTCAACACAACTGCTGCACTCGGAAGCGTGTTCCATTTTATACCAGACGGCATCGCTTTGACGCCGGCGTTTGATTCCGACACGCTTGCTTACACTGCCACTGTGCCGTACACGGCGACGGGTGTTCAAATCTACTACCAGTTTAGACAATCAACGACGCAAGTCACCACGACTTACAGCGCGAGACGACGTCTGTTGGCGGCGAGCGCGGTGCAAATGTCTTACTTTTCCCTGCAAACGGGCAACAATTTTCTTCGTTTGATTACGACGTCGCCGAATGGACAAGCAAGCGAAACATACCGGTTCACAATCAATCGATTAGCGTTCGTGCAGTCGCCACCGGCGCCGTCACCACCGCCACCGGCGCCGTCACCGCCACCATCGCCGCCACCATGGACGAAACCTCCACCACCGCCGCCCGAGGGCCCGTACACCGCGCCACCGGCGCCTCCAGCGCCGCCCGCGCCGAGGCAGATTCCGACTGCGCCCGCGGATGATCCCGCGTGTACGTCTTGTCCCGCCGGAACTTTTTCATCCGAGATGAACGCCCTCGCTTGCCTTCCGTGCCATCCTGGCACTGAAGCCCCTGAGATTCGATCCAAGGCGTGCGCTCCTTGCGCCCCGGGGCACTACATGTCCGCCTCGGGGGCCGAGCGATGCCTAAAGTGTCCGCTGGACACGTTTGCGGCGACGAGCGGAAGCACTCTGTGCACTCTCTGCGAGTCCGGGCGAACGACGCGATCTGAGGGCGGGGTGGAGTGTGGAGTCACCGCGGATCCGGTGTTGAAGGAACATCCCGACGTGTTTTACGTCGAAGTTCGATTCGGAGTGTCGTTTCACCAAGCCGGAAGCACGTTGGCCAATTTCACTCAAAACGTCGGCATCAACGCAAACGTCGACGATGCTTTCGTGCGTGCGATGCAGATTGATCTTGCTATGCGTTTTAACGTGACAAAGGCTGTTATCAAGCTTTCCATCGTCTCAGCCGGTGAAGTGGCGTCATCTCCGACCCGTCGAAGAGCTCTTTTGGCGGGAATGACTGTCGAATGCAGTGCGAGCGACGATTGCATCCGCGCCGCCGCCATACGAGTCACGATGCAGGCGACAGAAATCGTTCGCTACGGCGTCGTTCGAGAGTATGAGACAACCGTGGCGGCGATCGATTCGACAAAGTCTCGAGCGACGGAGATTTTACGCGCTGCGCGAGATGATCCTGTTGGATTTTTCTCCAAGACAATCTTGGGAATCGGTGGAGCGGTGACTGCTCGTGCATACGAAGATCCAGAGGGAGGCATTATCGTCGAAAAAGAGCCTGAACCGCCGAGAACTGTTCCGGACGTCTTTGGTCGCACTAATGTTGCCCTCATTACAATCTTGGCGGTTCTTTCGCTCATCACGGCGACGATGGCGTACACGATGCGCAAGCGCTGGCACGCGAAGAAGGCAATCGCAAAAATCGATGACGAAATCATGGAGGCTGAGAAACGTAATTTCGGTACCAAGACGCTCCGCAAGCACATCAGTGAACCGAGCTACGACGAGGATGAAGAAGATGAAGAAGACGCGCCGAAGGTGTCGTGGAAGAGAGCGATGGAGGCGTCCCAGGGTCGCGATATCGAACGCGCCTTGCCAAAGAAACAAATTATTCAGATGCGAGAGCAGTCTCAGCATGCGCTCGCCGCCGTCAGTTCGTTTAGGAAGAAGCGAGCCCAAACAGCGGTGCAAGCGATGTGGCAAGCTAGAGAAGACAGAATCACATCGCGTGGAATCGGCACGCAACGACCGCGTCGACCATGACGCTCTTGTACTTTACAACACTTGTAATGCTAGCTTTTAGAATTCTTAGCTCTCTTTGCATTCAATTTCGCCTTGGAGTCCATGTACGCCCGGGCCGTGTTAAGCATTTTAAAAGCCTCCGTCGATGCCTCCGAGTTGTCATGTTTATCAGGATGCACAAAAACCGACAGTTTTTTGAAGGCATCTCTCGCGGCGGCGTCTCCTTTGCCATCGCTCGATAGCTCGCCTTCCTTGGGTTGTTTCACGGCGCACAATTCGGCATCCTTGGCGCTGAGACGTTTACAAATTTTTGCCGGCGGCGCACCGAACGCGAGTTGACGCGTCGCATCTTTACGAACCGCGAACAACGAATCGCACACCTTCCCGACGCGACCATCAGCCTTCTTACACGCGGCATTGAGCTGCGCGTTCGCTTCGGCTTCAGTCTTGCCCTTTGACGATCGCTCGAGCCGCTCTCCCAACTCCTTAAGAAACTCGACGCAAACGCCGCACGTCATTTGCGCTTCTTTTGACAAACCTTTGCCGTCTTGGCCAAAGAGAACGCATCTGTGCACGCCACCCTTCTTCACCCCTTCTTTATGCGTGCCGTGAACGCCGCATCGCAAGACGCGTTCCACGTGAGCGACGGCTTCCGCCTTCCATTTCTTCGCCGCAGCCTCAGCCGCTTCCTTGCGTTTCATCTCCGCCTTGAGGGCATTTTCCTTTGCCCGCTGTTTCTCTAGTCGGCTCTTCTCTTTCGCCGCCCGAATCGTGCGCCATTCTTCGAGTTCCTTCTTGGCACCGGCGAACCAGAAATGCGCGACGACGCACGCGAGTGCGACGACGACGGCGGCGGTCAACACGCCCCACACGAGCGCCATTCTCTTCTCCCTCGGGCGTTTCATCTGCTTCATGAACTTCTCTTCGTTGTGGTCGATGGCGCACGTCGATAAGAAATCGGCGCGCGACACCTGCTTCGCATTCTCCAACAAACGCAGTACTTCGTCGTTCCCGAATTTGGCAGCCAAATCCGCCGCCGTGGCGCCGGGCAGGACGCTTCCTCGCTTACGAGTCCTCGCACAAATTTGAGCGCCGGCGTTCACTAAAGGCGCCACAATTTCTGCTTTTCCGCTAATCGCCGCGACGTGCAGCGGGCTGTATCCCTCATCATTCATCGCGTCCACATCGGCGCCCGCGTTGACGAGCGCGAGCGCAGATCGGCGCTCATTCACGCGATGTAACGGCGTCCTGCCAACCCTATCCCGCGCGTCGCAATCCGCCCCGCACCCTAACAACGCCTCCGTCGCCCACCCATCGCCTCTATCGCACGCCAAGTGCAACGCGTTCGACCCGTCTCCGCGTCTCGCGTTTCCATCCGCGCCCTCTCGCAACAAAACCTCAATCGCTCCACGTTGCGACGCTTCGTGCAACGGCGTCGACCCGCTCGCATCCCGTGCGTTCGCATCCACCTTTTTCGCACCGAATTCAGCGTGCGCACGGAAAATCTTCGTCAAACACGCGTCGTGACCGTACTTGGCCGCCTCGTGCGTCGGCGTACGTCCGTCTCTCGCGCGCGCGTCGCATTCGGCGCCTCTCGAAACCAAAGCCTCAATACACCCAACGTGTCCGTTCGCCGCCGCGTAATGCATCGCCCGACGTCCGTCCTCCTCACACGCGTTCATGATCGCCCGTCCGGCGTCTCCACCGTCGATCACTCGCAATATCTCGGCGACGTCGCCTCTCGACGCCGCTCGCGCTAGACGCGCGAAAGCGCCTCGAGCCTCCTCTGAAACCACAACTTGAGAAGATTCAAACCCCCCATCCGCGGTGTGGTACGTCCTCTTACGATGAAAAAGCCCACCCGACGTCGATGGTTTCATTCCCGCGTCCATCGGCGGTCGTCGCGCGACGTCGACGAGCGGGACGCCACGAAACGACGGCGTCAATGGATTCAAAACTGTCCGTTCAACGACCCGCGCATCCGTCACCGGTGATGACGTCGCGATACCACCACGGGAGGACGCGACGACGTTCGGGACGTCCTCGTTCGTTCGACGACGCATCGCGGATGCGCGTCGTCTTTTTCCGCGCGGCGTCGCGAAACCGACGGCGAGTGACGCCGTGCGCATTGATGGATTGATTTGAACAAGATGCACTCTGGAAGATGAAAGGTCATTTTACTTTCTTCAACCTTTTATCGATACAACGGCGGCTAGGGCTATTTTTTACACTCGCGCGCAGGGGAAACCTACGCTATGGTTTCGTCTTCTTTGTCGTCGTCTCTCTCTCGCCGTCGGTGACGCGACGCGCGGGGATCAGCGACACGAGCGCGCTTCGCCCGGCGCCTCGCGCGGACGGGAGCGAGCAGTCCACGGCGGCTGTTTCCCACGCCGACGTCCCGGCGAACGCGTGGACGACGCTCCGGGGTAAATACTTGGCGAAATCTGGTAAAACGCCATCGTTGTTTTCACCCGCATCAACGGGGCGTTTGCCCACCATGGTGACGACGACGTCGCACGAAGCGCGTTCGCCCGCGAGGGCAAAGACGACTCGAGCGACGCGCGAGCGTCGAACGCGCGACACGGATGCGTTCCACCACGCCCCGTCGTGCGCGTAATCCGCTCCGAGGGCGTCGGTGAGACGCGCGTCGGTGTCTATCGTGGAATCACGCGAGGCGAGGCGACGGGCGACGGTGTACAGGATGTAATCGTCGACGGCGGCGTCGATCGCGACGAGGGTGCTGACGGCGATGAATGTGCGAAGAAACGCACCGACGACGCCGGGTGACCGGGCGGGTTCAGACGTCGAGGGCGAGGACGACACCGATCGTCGCGTTACGGGACGACTGACTGTGCCGGCGGCGACGCGGGTGAGAGCGTCGACCGCGGTTCGGCGGAGCATGTGGACGCCGAGGCGAGGTGTGAGGCGCGCGCTTCGAGCGACGAGCGCCAAAGGCTTTGATTGTAATCGTACATCCATTAACAATACGGCGGCTATCCGCTACGTTCTTCACGAATATGACTAGCAACTCAACTCGTAGACGTGCACGGCGTTGTCGTCGGCACACGAAGCGAGAACGTCACCGTCGGAATTTGGCCGCCAAGAGACGACGCGGACGACGGAACCGTGACGGTCTTCGTCGGCGACGCGCGCCGAAAGAGACCAAGCGCTCGCGTCAAGAGGTGATGTGTGCACTTCTATGGCGCCATCGTCGAAACCAACGGCGAGTCTGAGCGTGCCGTCGGAAGATTTGGAGCAAAAGGCTATGGACGTCGGCGCGGCGGAGAATTTGGGAAGCTCGCAGACGAGTTGACATTCTTCATCTTCGCCGGCGATGCGCCACGTCTTAACCTTCTTGTCTCTTCCAGCGGTCGCAAAGATTGTTCCACAGGGTGCCCAGGCGGCGGCGTAAATCTCGCGATCGTGAGCCTTGAAGCGCGAGACGAGTCGCCAACCGTTTTCGTCAAATGCTCCACGCGGAGCGTCCGCCGAGCGCGGCGCGAAGAGGCAGACGTGTCTGTCGCGACTCGCCGCCAGGAGACAGTCATGCTTCGCCGTGGATGGGGTAAACGCGAGCGCCGTCACCGTGAGCGTCGCGCCTTCGAGCGTTCCGAGTGGTTTCCAGCTTTGATTACGCGACCATATCCAAATGCTCGCCGCCGCTGAAGTGAGTGCGCTCGAAGCAGAGGCGATGAGATCGCCCTTACAGTGGGCTGCGACGGCGCGAATCTCGTTCCCGTGTCCGTACAACTTGCGAATCTCAGGCCAGAGCGTCGCCTGCGCGAGAACCTCTTCGAGCGGCGGACTATAGAGCGACTGAGGCGTGATGGCCTCGACGCCGCGCGCGTTGTACTCCTCCATCAAACCTTGTTGCTCGGCAGCGGCGCGCAAACCAGCGACGTCGCTCGGGAGCTCCTCCGTATCCGTACCTCGAAGAGCCTTGTTAGACAGTCCGAGTGCCGGAAGTTCGGCGCCGAGAGATTCCATGGAGAAGGTTTTCGCCTTGGCGAGCGCCGTAGCAGATGCCTCGTCACTGTCGCCCAAACTGTTCACCATGGTTCCTAAGAACGTTCCAGGCGCCTCGAAGACTCGAAGCACCTTTTCATCACCACCGCTGACGTACGTAATCGTGCCAGTATCTGCGTCTTCCTCGGGCATTGTCGCGAAGCACACGATGTCGTGACCGTGCACTTGCGGTCTGGCGATTTGTCTCCATCCGCCCGGTCCGGCGCCTCTCCACGGCGCGTGGATGCGCGTCGTCTGATCTTTTCCGCCAGACATGAGCCAACGCCCCGCGGTATCCCACTGCAAGCACGTCACCTCCATGGTGTGGCCAGAGTTACCGGTGATGGGCTGCCACGAGCCATCCTTGGCGGTAAGCCACACGTGTAATGCGCCGCCGTGACTATTCGCCAGGATGATGTTACCATCCGGGGAGAAGGAGGCGCCGTAGTATCCAAGGCACACCGCGGCTGCTTCACCTAGAGAAGAAGTAGCCATCCACAGCTCGCTACCCGCCTCTTCACGAGTGGAAGGCACTCCCGTGGGAGACCAGAGCATGAGCGATCGATCCATGCTCGCCGTCATGAGCACCATTTTCGACGGATCAGGATGCCAAGCCACGGACATGACCCAATCTTCGTGCCCGATGAGTAAGCTTTCTAACGATGTTTTAATTCTATAACCCACGAGAAGCGCGCTCGGTGGGTTCGGTGGCGCTGCGAGACGCATGAACGGTGCAACTTCCTTGTCGCTTGCATCGTTTTGAGCGCCGAGTGCCACCGTCTGAATTCTCCAAACTCTCGAGCTGCGGTCCTGACTCGCCGTGGCCAGAAAGACGGCGTCATCGCTCCTCGTCGGTGCGAATGAGACCCCTCGCACCCAATCCGTGTGTCCATCCAGCATTCCACACGTCTCAAACGCGACGACGCCTGTATCACTCGTCGCGAGCGCGGTGAAATCGCACGCGTACACGCGCACTCTTCCATCCACACAGCCAACCGCCATGATGTACCTCGATGCGACATCGTTGACCGCGTCGTGCCCTGGAGCCGGAATCAAATCCATGCACAGCGGCGTCGACGCGCTTGGAAACGACACCCGACCAACCTCTTGCGCGGCGCGCTCCTCCTCTTCGCGCCCATCATCCGCGCCCAACCTCCAAGCAATCAAATCCCCATCATCCGCGCACGTCAGCACCACGATAACACCATCGCCACCAACGCTCGCCCACGATGCGTCTCGCACCGGCCCTTTCGCGTGCGATCCAACCGCCGCGCCCCGTCGTTCTCCGCTCGTCGTCGTCGCCCGCTCGCATCGCACCCTCCCCGCCGAATCACCGCTCACGACCCACTCCCCGCACGCCGCGACGCACCGCGCGTCCGCGTACGCCCCGGTCGCGCCGCCGACTCTTCGCGTGCGCTCCACCCGCGCCCCGCGCACGTCGTACTCGTGCACGCCGTCACCGCCGCAGTAGAACACTTTTTCACCATGGTTGATTGCTTCGTCGCCACCGTTCGACGCCGCGTGCGCTCCGCCCGCGTCCGCCGCGAAAGCCACGCAGCGAGGTCCGCGGTTGACGCCGACGCACGCGTACGCCCGTCGCATCGCGCGCGGCGTCGTCCGTCGTTCGTCGCTCGTCGTCTTCTGGCGTCGGGCAGGACGCCGACAGCGCCCGCTTGTAGTATTAAAATGAAGAATTCGCCATCAAATCATCACTACAATATTTAGAGAAACTGTAGATACCCTAACTGATACCCAAAATACGTTTGTGGAAATCGATAGGTTGATCATGACACACACTTGTATGTACAAACAGATTGTAGGTTTTAGAACATAAAAACTACGATCTGACAACGACATCGCGACCGGCGGCTGCGCGAGCGTCGACGCGAACGACACAACGCGACGATATAAACGACGTAATGGTACGCGACGACGACGACGATGACGACGCGACCGCGATTCTCGACGACTTGACGACGATTCCCGACGGTAACCCGCGCGATGGGCGCGGAAGAGACGCGTCTTGACGTCGAGGAAAGGGAATCCCTCGAGCGATCCGGCGGCGCAATTCAGCGCGACTGCGGGCGACGCGCGCGCCGTGAACGAGTCGTGGACGCGCGACGGTAAAGGTGGAAGACGCGGGAGAAGGATGTTTGTGGCGTGTTCGTGGAGACTGACGATGAATGAAACGCGCGCGCGCGCGTGCACCCGAAACCTCCTTCGCAGGCGCAGTTCGTGTTGTTCGAGTCCGCCTCGGGCTACGGCTTGTTCGAGACGCTCGATATGGATATCGTCGGACAGTCTCTCGAGGCTGTCCAGGAGACGACTCAAAGCGCTGAAAGATTCGGCAAAGTGGTCAAGTTGCACGGCTTTAAGCCGTTCACGTCCGCGGCGAACGCATTAGAGCAAATCAACTGCGTGTCTGAGGGCGTTGCGTCGGACGACTTGCAAAACTTTTTGGAACAAAACTTGCCAAAATTGAAGGATTCTAAGAAGGCCAAGTTTCAGTTGGGGGTTTCCGATCCCAAGCTCGGTAACTCTATCGTTGAGACGACCAAGATTCCGTGCGTGAGCAACGATCACGTCGGAGAGATTCTCCGCGGGATTCGCGCGCACTTTACCAAATTTGTCAAGGGTTTCAAGGGTGGCGACTACGAAAAGGCGCAACTCGGTTTGGCGCACTCTTATTCGCGCGCCAAGGTTAAGTTTAACGTGAACCGCTCGGATAACATGATTATCCAAGCCATCGCGTTGATCGATACCCTCGATAAGGATATCAACACCTTTATCATGCGCGTTCGCGAGTGGTACGGCTGGCACTTTCCCGAGCTCGTCAAGGTGATCAACGACAACTACATGTACGCTCGTCTCGCCTTGGTGATCAAGGATAAGTCCACGTTGACCGATGAAGCGCTTCCGGCCCTCACCGAAATCACCGCCGATGAGGACAAGGCGAAGGAAGTGATCGAAGCGGCCAAGGCATCGATGGGTCAAGACATTTCTCCTGTGGACTTGATCAACATTGAAGCCTTTGCCAAGCGCGTCATTGAGCTCGCCGAATACCGCACGAGCTTGCACAACTACTTGAATAACAAGATGAGCGTGGTACGTATCGCGATTCATATTTTTCTTTCATTAATCAGAACGCGTGGGGATGACGATTATGATTACACCAATCACAGACCTGATCTGAATTACCTTGTTGAAACAATTCATGCACCACTCCGACTCATCGCGTTCGAGTTTGAGATGGCGCCACTGGTGCGAATGTTCTTGAACCGAGACTGACGTGTATACTTTCTTTTTGCGTCTCGTTCCTGTTAACTTTTAGGTTGCGCCGAACCTCGGTGCTCTCATTGGTGACATTGTCGCCGCTCGTTTGATCTCCCACGCTGGTTCTCTTACCAACTTAGCCAAGTATCCGGCGTCGACGGTGCAAATTCTCGGCGCCGAAAAGGCGCTCTTCCGCGCTTTGAAGACCAAGGGTAACACCCCAAAATACGGTTTGATTTTCCACAGCTCTTTCATTGGAAAGGCGAGCGCGAGAAACAAGGGTCGCATTTCCAGATACTTAGCCAACAAGTGTAGCATCGCGAGCAGAATTGACTGCTTTAGCGACTTTCAAACTACCCTCTTTGGCGAAAAGCTCAAGGACCAAGTGGAGGAACGATTGGCGTTTTACGACAAGGGCACGGCGCCGCGCAAGAACATTGCTATGATGCAAGAAGTGATTGCCGAGCTCGGTCCGCAGGCCGGGTCCAAGCGCAAATCGTCCGATTCGCCCGTCAAGACTCCGAAGAAGGACAAAAAGGACAAGAAGGACAAAAAGGAGAAGAAGGAGAAGTCCGCAAAAAAGGCGAAGTGATAAGGATGGAAAATAAACGTTTCGAATGAATTTTGATGTAACACTAGAAAGAATCTTCTACAATCTACTACACGCCGCCCTATTCAGCACGCTTCGCCGCTTAAGATGCCTCCTCTTCTAACAAAAGTTTAACGTCGGCGGCAAATCTAGAAGGACGCGTGTGCGAGGAATAATACTTGCGAACTTTACCATCCTTGCCGATGAGAAACTTCCCAAAGTTCCACTCGATTCGCTTCACCCCCGCGGCTTTCTTGAGATAGTCAAACACGTACGACGTCTTCGATCCGTTCACTTTTACCTTTTCAAAGACGACACCCTTGAAGCCGCGTTTCTGCGCGAATTCGCACGCCTTGTTCGCTGCGAATGGTTCTTGAAACAAAAACTGATTACACGGAAACGCCAAGATGACGAAATCATCCGTGTTGAACTCGTCTTGAAGTTTTGCGAAATCCTGATAGTTTTTCGTTGTCAAGCCGCACTTGGAGGCGACGTTCGCGGCGAGAACAACCTTGCCCTTGAGACTGGCAAAGTCAAAACTTTCACCTCGCGAATCGTTCATCGACGGGAGCTCGTGAAAGGTTTCCACGCCGCGCAACGCCTCGACGTTGTCCGGGTTGGTGGCGGTACTGAGAAAAGCGCCCATGAGTCGCGTGCGTGCTTCGCGTCGGGTTGTGCGGGGCGAGTGCTCTGAGTTGTGACTTTCTAAAGCATAGAAAACTTGCCTTGGTTACAAGGTACAGCACACGACTGAACGACTATTTGGTGTGACATAATGTTATGGTGTTCAAATTGGCAGGCATCACACGATTTGATGCCCGGCTCTGATAAGCTCTTGTGCTTCTTCAGCGAGCATATCGGCGTCGACGGCGTCGAGTGACATGGCTTGCACGACGTCGGCGAGATGGATGGCATCGTCCGTAGCCATGGGGCCCGGAGTCGACGGTTTCACGCTCTCCGATCGACCGAGGGCGTGCATACCGCCCGCGTACGTCTGAGCGTCGTCTCTGTATTCGTGAAGCGAGTGTTTTGGCAGAGACTTTGACGCCCGGAACTTCCTCGGGCTGTCCCCGGACCCGCCCTGCTCGAGAGACTGAAACTGTTCCGAGACGTCTGACATGCCGCTCGGATACTCAAAACCGCTTCTCGATTCGGAACCTTCGAATTCTCTCTTAGCCTGCGGATGATAGTGCAGAATTTCCTTATACAAGAGCTCTCGCACTTCTTCGCGAGAAAGTTTCCGCGAGTCCCACTCAAATTGATCCTTGGGAAGCGGCCTGCGAGCGGGTTCTCTAGTCACGTCTGCCAAACCTTCGAAATACGGATCCGCCAACGCTTGCGCCGCTGTCGGTCTGTCGTCTGGATCAAAGGCCAATAACTTGGACAATAAGTTTAACGCCTTTGGATTGACGTTGGGAAACTTTTCGGATAACGGAACTGCGGGCTTGATGCGCATGTTTTGTAAAAAGCGTCTCGCCTTTTCGTTGCGCACCTTGGCGATTTGCAGTGGCGTTGGCGTGCCGAGCAAATCTGTAATCAATTCCAGTTGTTTCACCACATTCTTACCCGGGAACAAGGGTTTACCGCGTAAGAGCTCGGCGAAAATACATCCCACGCCCCAGATGTCGATCGCCGGAGTGTATTTTGTGAAGAAGCTACCACAAAGTTCCGGAGCTCGGTACCACCGAGTAGCGACGTAGTCCGTCCAAAAAATCATCGTCGGTCCTTGTTTCGGTGCTTGCGCCCGAGCCAATCCGAAATCGCAAATCTTTAGCTTACAGTCAGCGTTTGCCAAAATATTTTTCGGTTTCAGGTCGCGATGAAACACTTTCGCGCTGTGCATGTACTTCAAACCTCTCAGCAGTTGATACAAGAAAAACTGGTGATGCTCATCCGTCAAGTCGTCGTTCGCCTTGATGACTTGATGCAAGTCCGTCTCCATGAGCTCAAACACAATAAATACATCGTTAAACTCTCTCGGATTCGGTGGGAGCAAAATATTCAAAATCTCCACGATATCCGGGTGTTTCAAGTGTCTCAACAGCGCCACCTCTCGCAACACCCGCGTCGCGTCGCTCGCGTGCTCAAACGCATTCTTCACCTTTTTAATCGCGACTCGCTTCCCCGTCTCCCTATCCCTCGCCGCGCACACCACCCCGTACGACCCTTTCCCAATAACCTCCTCGAGTTCGTACCTCTGCGCCTCGCTCCCCCACGACGAATTCGCGAAAAACTCTGCGTTTCGCGTCTGCTGCGAAGACGAATCCTCTCCGCTCTCGCTCTTGCCGTTATTCCCGCTCACCCCGTCTCTGTTATCCGTCGTATTCGTCGACGAAGACATTCCTCCTTCTCCTCCCCAACCGCGCCGTCGTCAACGCGGGCGCACGAACGATCGCGCGTCGCTACGACACAACCGTTCGACACGGTTGAAACACAACCAAACAATCGATCGATCGACCGACCAATCGACCAATCAGTCGGTTTCGATTACGAATCTCCCCGTCGTCGTCCACGACGACCGACGCCGCGACGAAGATCGCGCGCTCCGCTCGTCGCGACCTTCTCTTCGCTGGACGCGCGCGACGACCGACGCCGAGTCGCGACGCCGAGTCGCGCGCGCGAGCGACGCCCCGTTTCAAACGCGGGTGTTTCAGCACTACCGTAGTATGTACAAACAGTCACAAGTAGGTACACAGATTTCGACCCGAAATAAAAATCGTCACCCCCCCCCTCTCTCTCGCGCGCCCGTATCCGCGTTTTCGCGCGAAACGGCGTTAAAAGACGCGTCTATACGTCGTTTCATGGATGATGATGTTATGATGATGGAAAGGACGAGTCGTGAACCGTGAACCGATAAACGGTTTAGGGTTCGGGACGTCCAGTCCGCGTCCACTCGAACGCGACGCCGACGTCACTGACTGATTGATTGATTGATTGTTTGCCGGTCGTCGGACGCGATGACGACGACGACGACGGTGACGGGGACGGTGACGGCGGCGGCGCGCGCTCGCGCGCTCGCGCGCGGACGACGACGCGGGACGGCGGCGATGACGGGGACGCCGAGCGGACGTCGTCCGCGTCAGAGGTTTGAGGTTGGGGTCGTTCGCGCTTCGACGCCGACGGTCGACGCGCGCGTTGAGGAGGACGAGGACGAGGACGAGAAGGTTTGGTTGGACGACGCGTCGGGGGGTGCGGCGTTGGCGCTGAGCGCCGTCGTCGCGGCGTCGACGACGCTGTCGAACTGCGGGAGCGCGAGCGCGGCGACGCTGGTGAGCGAGTTGGCGCTCGACCCAGAGGGAGCCAAGGCGGCGAGCGCCTTTTTGGGACCGCTCTTCGCCGTGAGCACGATTTTGTTCATCGTGCGAATCGTCATGACGTGGTACCCGAGCGTGCCGTACACCAAGTTGCCGTGGGTGGTGGCGTACGTGCCGACGGAACCTTTGCTCAAGCCGACGCGGGCGTTGGTGCCTCCGGTGGGCGGGGTGGACGTGTCGCCGATCATCTGGGTGGGGATGATTAGTTTTATGAATGAGATTTTGTTGGGCAAGCAAGGTTTGCTCGTGTTGCTCGCCAACAAACAGCTCGGGTGAGAGGAAAGCGGAGTGAGAGAGAGAAAGAGGAAGAGAGGACGAGACACGGACAGAAACCGCGAGCGCGAGCGAACACACACGCGCACGCACGTAAGAGAGACGGACAGACTACCGGGACTCTGGTGTTCTAGTAATGATTTCTTATTTGTTATCATCTACCTAGCATTTGTGAAATAAAGACACGCGAGACGTTTTGCATCCATCAGTCGTTCCTCGCCGCGTTTCGCGTACGCGCGACGCCGGCGCCTCAGTTCGCGACGCACCGACGCATGCTCAGCCGCGCATCCACCGCCGCGCGAAGCACTCTACGCGCGTGCGCATCCCGAGCACGAGTGTCGACGCCGTGCCCATCCGACGAGCGCGGCAGCAGGCTTCGGAGCGGCGTCAGAGCCTCTCGAACGCATTTGTCGCAGGTTTCGGCATCCTCCGTCGCCGCCATGTCCACTGCGTCGTCGACGAGCGCGTTGGCGACCGAGATTGGGTTAAAGAATGCGTGTTTGATCGCGGACGCGTGCGCGAGGGCGTCCACGGGACAGAGAGAGTTGACGGTGGAGGTTATGAATCCGGCGACGCGAGCGGCGTTGATTCGCGTGCGAGGCATCGATGCGAGGGACGTCAACGAGGTGATTCGCGCGTCGGAGCGCGCGCAGGAGAAGTGGGCTAAAGAATACTCGGCCCACGCGAGAGGAAAGATTCTGCGGAGGTGGTTTGAGTTGATGGAGGAGAACGCCGAGGATTTGGCTCGCATCATGACGGCGGAGCAAGGAAAACCTTTGGCCGAGTCTCGGGGAGAGGTTGCGTACGCGGCGTCGTTTTTGGAGTGGTTTGCAGAGGAAGGAAAGCGATTGTACGGAGACGTGGTGCCGGCAACGACGACTGGGACGAGAATTATGGCGCTGAAACAGCCGGTGGGCGTCACCGCAGCCATCACGCCGTGGAATTTCCCTCTAGCCATGATCACGCGAAAAGCGGGCGCCGCTCTCGCCGCGGGGTGCTCCATGGTGGTGAAACCGGCTGAAGAAACGCCTTTGAGCGCTTTCGCGTTAGGTGTTCTCGCCAAGCAAGCCGGATGCCCGGATGACGTGTTACAATTCATTGTCGGCGACGCGGCGGCAATCGGGGAGGCGTTGTGCGCATCGCCAATCGTCCGTAAGATTTCTTTCACAGGCAGCACTCGCGTCGGTAAACTTCTGATGAAGCAAAGCGCGGATACGGTCAAGCGTGTGAGCATGGAACTCGGCGGTAACGCGCCGTTTATCGTCTGCAAAGATGCTGACATAGACGCTGCGGTGCAAGGCGCAATGTTGAGCAAGTTTAGAAACTCTGGCCAGACGTGCGTTTGTGCGCAGCGATTCATCGTGCACGAGTCCGTAGAGAAGGAATTCATAGATAAACTCGTTGCGGCTGTTGAAAATCTCGTCATGGATGACGGTTTGGCGAACGAAGACGCGACGCAGGGCCCGCTCATCAACGGCGCCGCCGTCGACAAGGTGGACTCTCACGTGCGAGACGCCATCAACAAGGGTGCAATCTGTCACATTGGCGGTGAACGCGCGGGCGGTAACTTTTACGCGCCAACCGTGTTGTCGAAATGCAACGAAGACATGCTCGTCATGCGCGATGAAACGTTCGGACCGGTGGCTTCGGTGACTACGTTTATCGACGACGCCGAGGCGATTCGCATCGCCAACGCAACGACGGCGGGTCTAGCATCGTACGTGTACACATCTGATGTCAAGAGCACGTTTTACTTTAGCGAGAAACTCGATTATGGTATAGTCGGTGTAAACACTGGCGTCATATCCACCGCTCAAGCGCCGTTCGGCGGCGTCAAAGAGAGCGGTGTCGGACGCGAGGGCGGCAAGTACGGTATGGACGAGTACGTCGAGACCAAGTACGTGTGTCTCGGTGGCATGTAGCATTAGAAAACAAACAAACAAGATATTGTTACAACAGTGGAAGAATAGACGACTGTAAACCTTTGCGCCCTCTTAACGCGCCTCCTGCTCGCCTGGTTCCGTTTCTCGCGCAGCAGCCGCCGTAGCTGCCGCAACCCCGCCGCCCCCGCGTTCGCGTTCCGGCTCCTTCACAATCTTCACCGGTCCCGGTGTGCACCGATCCAACCTAAAATTCCTACTCCCTTTTCTCAACAACCTCGCGCACGACTCTGCGCTCTCCATTCTCACCCCGACCGTCTCAATCAACCCGAGTTCCTCGCACCGTTTCAGCACCCACAGCCGACGGTTATTCATAGAGTAATACCGCCGCACCGTCTTCGCCTTGGCCCGCGCCGAAGACTTCCCAGCGCCCCGGCGTTTCCGACGTTCGTCGTCGTCGCTCTCATCGCCGTCTTCGGCGTCATCTTCAGCGTCGTGCGTGATGACGGCGATCGGCGGAAGTTCACTCGCGCGTAACCGTCCGAGCTTTATCTCCTCGAGCGTGTCCTCCAGCGCGCGTCCGCACCCGCTGAACGTCGAGCGCACGCGACCGAACGTGTACCAGATTTCCGACGGTCGCAATTCCGTGAGCGCGACGGCGGGTTTCGATGACATCGGCGGGCGGGCGAGCGCGCACTACACTGCGGCGAAATGCTTTTTTGATTTTTTGAAAAATCGCAACGACAGACGGCGACGCGACAATGACGGTGACGCGGTCGCACGGTGGGACCCCCGCTCGCGACGACGCGTCGGGATCCCCATCGAGCGGTGGACTTCGGGCGGGGTGCAGGGCGTGGGCGAAGCGGGCGTTGGATGAAGGCGCGCACGAGAGCGCGCTTCGTTGGATTTCACTCGCACTCGGTTCGATCAAGGAATACAGCGACGACGAGCGCGGCGGCGCGACGGGGATGAACGATGCGAGGGGTGCGACGCGAGGTGGGTCGACGTCCGAGGCGTGGATGATGGATGCGATCGACCACGAGTTGCTCGGGGACGCGCTGCTCGGGAAGGGTGACGTCAAGGCGGCGGTTCGAGCGTACGCGACGAGCGCGGAGCTCGCGGGACGGTCGACGGTATCGGCGGCGTCGAGGGCTAAAATGGGATGGGTTTCGGAGGATTTGGCGGCGTTTGATGTGCACGAGGTGAAGATGAAGGCTGCGAGGGGGCTGTGTAGACTGGGTGGTGAAGACGAGCTGTCGTTGGCGGAGAGTTTTTTGGAATCGGTGCCGCTCGAACGCAGGACGTTGGAGCACAGGCTATTGTCGGCGTCGATTCACCGAGCGTGTGGGCGCGAACGCGCTGCCGTGATGGCGTATAAGGATGTCATCAAAGAGTGGCCTTTCGCGATCGAGGCTGCGGTGGCTCTGGCTGAACTCGGCGTGAAGGCGGTGGATGTCCGTCACGCCATCCAAAAGGCGGCTTCGCCAAAGGACGCGGAGTGCGCTACATTCAACCTTCTCGAAGCGTACGTCACCGCGCTCGGCTCGGTGGAGTCTGGAGACGTCATTACTGCGCAGAACACGTTGGGTCAGATAAAGCAAGCTTTTCCTAGTGATCCTTACATGACGAGCGCCAAGGCGAGAGTGGATTCAATTGACAACCGCAACGTCCAGTCCGCACTGCGAGAGTACGCAGCCATCAGGGCAAAGAGTCCTCACTTTGTGGAAGGCATGGATGAGTATGCATTGTTACTACACGAGCAAGGGAACAAGGGCGCGCTGGAAGCGCTGAGCTGTGAGATGCTAGAGTTGAGTCCGGATGCGTGCGAGACGTGGATCGTCACGGCGTTGTACTACGACATTACAGACATGCACGTCGACGGCTGCCTCGCGGCGGAGAAAGCCATCAGGATTAACGGTCAATCTGCGAACGCGCACTTCGTTCTCGGGTCGATGTGTCTTAGAAATCGACGGCTCAGAACCGCCATCAAAGAATTCAACCTGTGCATCACCATCAAGGTGTCAATGAAGGCTTACCAAGGCTTGGTGAAGGCTCACCTGATGTTTGGATCGCATGCGAACGCAATGATGGTTGCGAAACAGGCGCATAAGCGTAGTCCGCAGGACGCCGTCGCTTGGAGCTTGATTGGAGACGTGCATGCGAAGAAGGAAACTGAGTACGACAAGGCTATCAAGGCGTACGAGCAAGCGCTCGCGTACAACCCTCGTCTGTTTCGAGCCGTTAAGTCTCTCGCGACGCTCAACATCAAAATCGGTAAAATTCATGTAGCACGAGCCATCTTACAGCGTCAACTCGACGACTATCAACCAACAGATGAAGAAGAACTCGTTCAATTGTACTGCCGGTTGGCGCAAACCTTGATGTTGTCGAGACAGACTGCGGAGAGCGTCAAATACTACACTCGTGCGCTCGCCATTCGTCCAACGTGTCAGGTGGCGCAAGACGCGCTCGAAAAGTTTGAGCAGACGCGAAATCCAGAGTACGCGGCGGCAATGTCGGACGACGAGCACGGTACAGTGGATGAGGAAATGGAATTTTCTCGCGAATCTGGGGACTGGATGCAAGACGCTCCGAGATGAGTAGAACGGTTGCTCGTTTGACAATCACAATTGACTAATAGACGTTTGAATGAACCAAACTTAGAACATGCCCGACTTTTCTTCGTACGTGTAGAACCGAAGCATACCCTTGGTCGGATCCTTAACGCAGATGAAGGTGCCATCCGGGAACTTGCGGCAGGTTTCGAGGAAGAGCTTGAACGCGCCCCACATGTTCGATTCCTTCAAGTTGATTTGTTGCGCGAAATCCTTCGTCTTGTAGGTTTGCGTGTTCAAGATGGCGTGCAAGTTAGAATCACGCGGGTGAACACGAGACACGAAACCGAGCTTGATTTGCTCGGCGCCGACGAGCGTCGCCATAGCAGTCCACTTCGCAAGCTTGTTCGCGTTGTTCTTAAGCTCGTTCGCAATCACAGCACCTCGCTGGGTCTCAATCTTGAGGCGCCAGTCAATACCAGTCACCTTCGAGTCAAACTCGTTGAGAGCCTTGACGAGGGTGGTGACACCCTTACCCTTATCCATACCCTTGGATTCGCTCACGGCGTTCAACTCGCATCGGCAGATGAGCTTGGTGTCACCATCCACGTTCCACTTGCGGTACTTGTACGCGACAGAGTCCGTGTCATCTTCCGTGAAGAAGGGCACCGGCTCACCGAGCTTGTGGGAAGTCTTTTCGGAAGTGAGCGATTGCTCGACGTACGCACGGTTGACGCGAGTGCCTTCTTGAGAAAGTTGTGGCACGCCATTAATGTCATCAGCGTCATCCGTGATCGGCTCTTGGGCCGTCTCGGAAACGGTGAGCAAGTCAAAGTTACCTTCCGAGCGCTTATCCATGAAGATGGTGCCATCCTTCTTCTTGACGACGACATCCCAAGAGTAGTTGGAACGCGCAGCGCACATAATGGCGGCGAGAACGCCATCCGTGACGAAAACGTTGCCGGCACCTTCGCTGGCATACTTTTGCATGATTGGATCCTCGCTTGCGGAAAGGTTGCGGTTAGCCTCGTTGGGCAAGCGTCGGAGCGCAATCTCGGTCTTCGGAGTGATGCGATCGTAAGACTTGTCGAACCAGCGAACAGAACCGTACGCCGCCAAATCCTCCGGGTTACCCTCGGCAAGCTGCAAGGATTGCTTGGTGATCTCCGGGAAGGCGATTTGCTCCAAGACTTCCCAATCTGGCCGGATATCGACCGAAGCGCTGTACTGCACCGAGTTCTGTTGTCTGTTGTAAGCCCAAGTGTTCCATTGCTGCGCCTTTCTCGACTGGATACGCGCCTGGCGGTTGCGCTCTCGCTCCGCACCGATACCAGCGTCCCGCGCGACGTCTTCCTGGTTCCCGCGTCCGCGACCCCGTCCACCGTATTGGTTCCAACCGCGTCCGCCGCGTCCGCCGCGATCACCGCCTCCTCTGGATCGGCTGCCCGTGTTGTCAACCAAGCTGAAGCTTTCCTCTTCCTTCGCGTCGGCGACAAAGTTGAAAACAGTCTCCACGCCACCAGCCGCCGCCGCCGAGGACGCTCCACCCGCCCCACGATCGCGATCACCGCGTTCGCCAGACTTACCACCCTCGCGCTGCGATCGTCCTTCCCGTCGGTCGCCGCGATCCGCGCCGCGTCCGGCGCCGTAGTCGTCTCCCAACCAATCAGCCGCCCGCCCAAACTTATCCGTCTTGTTATACGGCGCGTAAATCATATTCTTCACCGCGTCCACGTCCGCGTCGACGCACATCGGCCCGAACCCATCGGCGGAGTGCGCGATCTCACCCAGCGCGAACCCCATCGTCGTTTGTCTCTCGCGCCTCTGGATGCGAAATCACGCGCGAGACTCTCGTTGAGATGAATCAACCGCGGGTTCGTTCGCGGTTCGTCCGTCGCTCGAACGCGTTCCACCGCGCCGAAGTTTCGAAGTTCTTCGCTTCGCTCGCCGCGTCTCGCGTCGACGTGTCCGGTACGGAGCGCGCGCGCGTGTGCCGCGAACGCGGGCCGCCGCACGAGACGAAAACCCTCTTTCGAAGGAACGGGACCCTCTGTGCGTTTTATTGAGTTACGACTCGTCGATTAGGGAGATCTGAAGTGGGTTTACGTAGTGTAGAACTGAAACGCGCATGAAATTGAAACGTGTTCGTTGGGTGCTTCCTCGATGAGGAGGACGAGGACGACGACGAGGGCGACGACAGTCGACGGACGGCGACGGACGGACGGCGACGGAGGGAATGGAGACGACGAGCGGCCGCGGTGGCCGCGGACGCGGACGCGGACGCGGACGCGGGCGCGGACGCGGTGGAGGACGCGGTGGAAGACGGTTGTCAGCGGTGAAGGATTCGGATTTCTCAAACAAACCGCTTCGGAAAGTCGTCGTCCGAAACCTCCCGTGTGGACTCACGCGAGAGGCGTTCGAGGAAACGCTCACGCGGGATGGGTTTGATTTGACGTCCATGTTCGATTGGTGCGATTACGCGCGGGGGAAGAGACGCGGGAGAGGTGGTGGACGCGGGGTCGGGGCGGCGTCGGCGGCGTCGCGGTCGAGGTGGTGCGGAGCGGCGAAGACGGCGGATACGGCGAGGAAACTGCTTGAAACGTACGGTGGGGCGAGGTTTAGGGTGAGGGAGAGGAACGCGGAGGGTGAGCCGATCGATGGGGTGGGTGCGGTGGAGGAGACGCGGGCGATTGTTGAGTTTGCGCCGAGTCAGTGGACGCCGAGGGAGTTTGGGGAGCGGTTCGCTTCGGCGGCGGATGGAGAGGGGATAAAAAACGCGCTGGAAGGGACGATAGAGGAGGATGAGGAGTATTTATCCTTTGTGGCTGCGATGAATGACCCTAAGAGTGCCGCGCCGGTGACGCCGTCTAGGGCGGTGACGCCGAAGACGGAGAGTGCGCCGAGGCGAGTATCTGCGTTGTTGCAATACGTGTGGAAAAAGCGAGCCATCGATCAACGCGCCGCCGCCGCCGCGAGCGCTGGTATGGCGAAACTGAAGGTCTCCAAATCGAGTAAAAAGAAGACGATGCCCAAGGCGTCGGTCGAGGCGAGAGACAAGAAGCAGAAGACGAGCGGCAAGCAGAAGAAGCACGCGGCACAAAAGGAAGCAAAGAAACCAGACGGACCGCAGGCCAAAGCGAAACCAAAGCCGAAACCAAACCCGCCGCAGAACGGTGGTGGCGGTGCCTCACCCGCGCCGAATCCTGCGCCGAAAAAGAAAAAGGTCATCCTGTCAAAGAAGAACAAGGCGCCAACGTCCATGAACGTAGATTAGAGTTGTATTTTAGCG
>Ga0181600_10000624_pt1 | contig 27210 bp, 20 predicted proteins | sample 041ome_2_FD_132982 | JGI IMG/M metagenome (GOLD analysis project Ga0181600, IMG submission 132982) | Coastal salt marsh microbial communities from the Groves Creek Marsh, Skidaway Island, Georgia - 041406US metaG (megahit assembly) | ecosystem: Environmental > Aquatic > Marine > Intertidal zone... | reverse complement strand
TCTGGGCAACTTGCTGGGTTGAGTTGGGGAAGAGCACCGCCGGTGCCCTGCCCTGATAACGCCCCCGCCAGTCGACTAAATGGGTTGCAATGAGATCGGGGTCCGTCTTAAGGCACGACGCACCGAGCTGATTTTCAACCTCGCTCAGAAAGGCCTGCACAGGGGCAGCCGGCACGGCTACTTCACCCGGTTCTTGTATTCGCCCGTGCGAGTATCCACCTCAATCTTGTCACCGATTTCAACAAAGGCAGGTACTGAAACCTCGAAGTCGGTCGGTGCAATGCGCGCGGGCTTCATAACCTTGCCGGAGGTATCGCCCTTCACCGCAGGCTCGGTGTAGGCCACCTCGCGAACCACGCTGGTTGGCATCTCCACCGAAATGGCTCGCCCGTCGTAGAAGACAACCTCACAGGCCATTCCATCCTCAAGGTAATTCAGTGCATCGCCCATGCTTTCTGCCTCCACCTCGAACTGGTTGTAGTCGGCGTCCATAAAAACGTACATGGGGTCGGCGAAATAGGAATAGCTCACTTCTTTGCGATCAAGCACCAGGGCCTCAAACTTTTCATCGGCCTTAAAGACAGACTCGGAGCCTGAGTTTGTAAGTAGGTTCTTGTACTTCATTTTCACCACAGCCGCATTGCGGCCCGATTTGTTGTACTCGGCCTTTAAGACCACCATGGGCTGGCCTTCGAGCATAAAAACATTTCCGGTCCGCAGTTCTTGCGCGGTTTTCATAGCATCACCTTAGAGAGTCAAATCAAACCACTAGTTTATCGTTAACGGCTTTCGTAGCGTTGACCCTGCCAATGCCCCAGAAGCGACTCCTCAAAGGAGGGTCTTGCAAACTGCGCTCGCCCCAAGGACTGACAGAAATCTTCAACGGCCTGCCAGTTGAAAAGCAAGGCACGAAGCAATTCGGGAAGATCACTTCGTCTCCTGGAACCGGAGGTGCTAGGACTGAAATAACGATGCAGCTGTGCCCACTCAGGTATGGACTGGCCGCCTTGCTGCAGCCATGCATCAAGCTTTGAAAGATGGGCATCATTGGCCTGACGATAAGGCTGCCAGACGAAAGGCGTACCCCACTGACTGGCCCAGAAAAGCGCCGTGCCGAGAGAGTCCTCTCCACGCACGAGTGCCAGATCACAGGCCGCTATGCATTGATCAAACTCGCACTGACTCAAAAGCCCAGTCGTCGCGTTCGACACGCACTGAGGCTCAACAATCAGAAGCCTTTGCGCCTGACGTCCTGTACGCTCGGCCATCTCCTCAAGCGCGTGACTTAGGCTACTTTCAAATTCAGACAAGGGTACGTCGGGGTAACAGTAGGCGAAGACCAGAAAAACCGCATCGTCATCACCCGCAACATCGGGGCCATTTTCAACGCCCTTGGCAACAAAGTAGGGGCCTTCGGCCAAGCCATGCCCGCAGCGTTGAAGAATGTTATGACGAAGGGCTTGCCGGTCGGCTCGGGAAAACAAACCAGCCTTGGCCGAACGCACCCCCTGGATTAGACCGGGACCATCTGGCCGCAGCGATGGGGCCGCCCAATACCTGGGCCTCTGTGGAAAAGCCGGGTCGGGCGCGGCCAGCCACTGGCAGTCTGCTGTCCATTGCTCAAGGGCAAGGTAGTCCACCAGATAGCGAGGCAAAGTATCAGGAAGCTGATCAGAAATGGCTCGTGGGAGCGTGGCATGAAAGGCTTCTAAAAGTAGGTCTACGTTGGGCAAAGGAAGGCCATGGCCAGTCAGGCCAAGATCGTCCATAGCCCAGTAGGCCAAGGTACGTGTGTGAACAAATCCTTGCGGCGACTCCAAGGCAAGTTCAGGTGCCATCGCCTGCAAATGAGCAAGCGCGTTTGGTTCGGCAAGAATACGAACCTGAGCCCCGTGCAAGACAAGGCCCTGAGCAAGCCTCAGGCAGACCGCGGCATCTCCATAGAAATCAACCGACTGGCAGGCAATGAGAATCATGGGCCTCTTGAGCGCCTGATGCTTGTCATGCTGCTGAGGCGAGGCGGCCCCCAAACGAATTTAGCTGGTCTTTGCGGGCTCAGACTTCGGTGCAGCAAGGTCGGCCGCCGTCGTAAAGGCGTCCGAGAAGAAGGACTCCAAGGGAAGCATGCAGTGGTCCATGAAGTCTTTTTGTGCTGCCCGAACAACCACAGGTGCCCCGCAGGCATACACCAGATGGCCCGACAGGTCGGGGAAGTCTTGCATCACGGCCTGGTGCACAAAGCCTGTTCGCCCCTGCCATTCATCTTGCGGCTCGGCATCGCTGACAACAGGAATAAATCGGAAGTGCGACATCTCGGCAGCCCATTGTTCAGCAAGCGCCATCATGTAAAGGTCGCTTGGGCGCCGCCCGCCCCAGTAAAAGGTCATGGGGGGGTCAAAATTCTTAGCACGGGCGTACTCAATAATGGCTTTAATGGGCGCAAAGCCGGTGCCGCTTGCAAGAAAAACAATGGGATGCCGCGTCTCCTCCCGAAGGAAAAAACTTCCCAAAGGCCCCTCAAACCGCAGGATATCTTTTTGCTTCACGGGATTCGCGGAGCTTGTTGGCTGGCCAAAAACAGCATCTGTGAAGGCACCGCCCGGTGTCTGTCGAATATGCAGCTCAACCTGGTCACCCTCAAGCGGAGAGTTCGCCATGGAGTAGCTTCGACGCTTTCCGTCTTTCAGCAAGATATCAATGTATTGACCCGCATGAAACTGAAAACGCTCAGAGGCGGGAAGCTGAAGTCGAACCACAGCAACATCGTGAGCGGGGTAGTCGATGCTTGCCACTCGACAAGGCAGCTTGCGAATAGGAATCATGCCCTCAGCCGCCACCACCCTAGCCTCCAGTAGAAGGTCGGAGCGGGGTTTGGCCTGGCAAAGCAAGAGCGATCCTTTGGCGCGCTCGTCTTCGGGCAAGGCCTTAACCTGGTAGTTGCCGTAGTCCACCTCCCCTTCGACAAGGCGAGCCTTGCAAGAGCCACAAGCCCCATCTTTACAGCCATAGGGAAGCACGAGTTGGGCGCGCAAGGCAGCCTCAAGAATGGTTTCGTGATCGTTTGCTTCGAAGCTCTTCTCGGAGGGAAGCAGCCTGCATTGGAATGTCGTCATAACTTTCCATTGTAGCCAGAGCCTCAAGGCATGGCGTGCAGAGCCCTGTCAAAAAGACCTTTTGAAGCCCTTTAGAAGGCGCGTCGTTGCAGCTGCCAGAGCATAAGAAGGCCCGCCGCGAGGGCAAGCAGACTTGGAATGGCCGCAACAATAGGGGCCGGCCAGTCGTTGAGCAGGCCAAGGTGGGAAAACAGGCTGTTGGCCAGATGAAAACCAATACCCGCCACAATGGCCAGAAACACTTTTAAGCCCAAGGCACCCCCGCGGGCCTGAATGTAGGCGGCGGGCAGGGCCAAAACCAGCATGACCCAGACCGCAACCGGGTAGATCATCTTTTTCCAGAACGCAATTTCATAACGACCCGAGGCCTGCTTTCCCGCCTGAAGGTAATCCACGTACAAGAAAAGCTCACGGGCCGACATCTGTTCAGGCTTGACCATCAAGGCTCCGAGCCGCGCGGGTGAAAGGTAAAGGGGAAGCTCAAGGCTCGATAACCGGCTGCGGGTCACCTGGCCATCGGCTGCAAAATCAGTAAGGCGAACGCCCTCAAGACGCCAGATGGAGGCCTCTTGGGCATTGGCCGAGGGCGCAACGGCGCGAAGGAAGACAGCTGAGTCGGCCTCAACAAGTCGTCGCAAGGTAAGGAGTTCTCCAAACTCGTAGAGCCTAACGCCCTGAAGCCTGCGGTCCGGGTCCATGCTGTTCAAATTCACCATGCGCACTCGAACACGGTCTTCACCACTACCCGTGGGATAGTCGCGCATCCAGAAACCGGAGGATAAGAAGCCCGAGCCTAGCCTACCATCGGCACTTGCCTTGGTGCGAACAGCCGCCACTTCCGAGACGGGAAGAACAACTTCAGCAAGAAAAAACGTAAAGGCCACGAGGGGCAAACCCACAAAGGCGGACAGCCCAAGCACCTGGCGCGGGCCAAGGCCTGAGGCTCGTGCCACGGTGAACTCTGAGCCTGCTGCAAGCTGAGCCAGCGCCCAGACGGCACCAATGAGTGTTGCGACAGGTAGAAGTTCGTAGACCATGCCGGGAATTCGAAAGACCACCACCGTCAAGGCCTGCTCAAGGGTATAGCCACCACGTCCAAGGTTTCGAATCTCACTGACCGAGTCCACAAACGCAAAGAGCAGAACGAATCCAGCCAAAACAAGGCCAATGTGTAGGACGAGTTGGCCTGCAAAGTAACGGCGCAGGGTTGTCATCCCAAAGACTTCCTAGCGACAGAACGTCCTGGGAACAAGGCCCGGAGAAGTCGCCCAAGCGGATTAGGCCGCAGTTGCTGCCGCCACCAGAAGAGCCCCGCCGTGACGACAGCTATCACTGCGGGCGTAAGCCACCAGCCAAGCGACATCGCCATCCGACCCTCTGCAATCAGCGCCTGCACAAGCGTGACACTGTTCATCGCCAGCATGAAACTCACCACGCCAAAAATAAGATGCAGTGACCGACCAAGGCGAGGACTCGTGACCGCAACAGGAATAGCAAAGAAAGGCATGGCAAGGGCCATGAGGCAGAGCCCAATGCGGTAGCTGAGTTCGGCCATAGCTGCAAGATCGCCTTGGCGCGAGAGCCCCACAAGATCCACCAGGCCGGAGGCACGCAAAGATGGAGGCGCCTTCTCGGGGACAGGCGAGCGGTCGAGAAAAAGCCGATAGGCATCAAACCGAAGCTGTCGGGTCTCAAGATCGACCGGGTTAAAGTCGGTACGGGTGCCCTGGGCCAGTGAGAGCCAAGCGCCCCCGCCCTCCTGAGGCTGAATCTCTCCCTTGGAGGCCAGAATCACGGCCTCCTGACCAGCGGATTCCGCACGAATAAAGACAAGACCGAGGCTTTTTTCAGTGTCGGAGGCCATTTCTCCAAAGAAAACGATTTGGCCCGAGCGGGATTCCATAAATCGGCCCGCATCCAGCCGCTGATCCTCAGGCCTCTGGCTGAACTCTCGGCGGGTCTCATCCAGTTGCTGCTGGGCCCAAGGCGAGACAATAAAAGTTAAAGCCACCGTAGCCAGGGCAAAGGGCCAGACAAACCTGGCCACAGGCCGAAGCCACTGACCAAGGCCAAGCCCCGAGGACATCCAGACCACCATCTCCGAGTCCTTCCAGGCTCGGGTGAGCGCTAAAAGCACAGAAAGGTAGACCGTCAGCGCAAGCACAACGGGTAGCGCCTGCAGGGCAGCAAAGGCCACCAGCGGCACCACCAGCTCGGAATCAGCCCGGTCGGAGGCAGCTGCGCCCAGCATGCGAATAAGCGAACTGGTGACCAAAATGGTCAGCAGAACAGCGAAGACGGCGCCTGCAATCCCGCGGACTTCTTGGAGAAAAGACTTAAATGCGATCACAAACTTTATAATGGAGAGTTTCGAGCATCACTAAAAGGCATTGTGTCATGACCACAGCAACCACTAAAGACACCAAAGACGTCTCCAAAGACTCAAAAATCCCAGCTGAGCAGCGGCCGGAACTTGTTGTTACAGCTAGTAATAAGCCGGTTGACAGGGCTCAGGCCGACTGCGCCTGGGTTGCGCTTTTCTCCACGGCAGCCGGGGTTGAGCTAACCATGCCGGCCCGAGTGGTCGACAAAGTCTCAGGCGGCGCCATTGCGAAATTGCTCAAGGCGGGCGACTTCGACGGCAAGCTTGGCAGCTGTTTTTTGGTGCGCGACCTAAACGGCATCCCCTCCTCACGTATCCTTCTGGTCGGCTGCGGGCCCAAAGAGAGCTTTAACGAAAAGGCCTATGCCGAGGCCGTGCGATCGGCCACGCGCGCCATGGTCCCGCTGAAAGGGGTTAAGCGCGTCTCATCGTTTCTTACCGAGTTAACGGTGGGTGATCGACCGGGCGACTGGAGGCTTCAGGCCCATGTGCTTGCCTGCCGCGAGGTGCTCTACCGATTTGACCGGTTCAAAACACGTAAAGACAGTAAAGAGCCCAAGTCCGAGGACACCAAGGCCGCGGCCAAAGCCGCGAAGCCCGCGCGGCCCGAGGCGCCAAGCCTCTCAGCCGTTGAGGTTTTGTTGCCGGGTGATATGCGGCCCACCGATGCGCCGCGCATCATTTCCGAAGCCCAGGCTGTGGCCAACGGCATTGAGCTAAGCAAAGACCTGGGGAACCTACCGCCTAACATCTGCACCCCCAGCTACCTAGCCACCACGGCCAAAGGCCTTGCGCGCCAGTTTCGGGTCAAGGTGGAGGTGCTGGACAAACCTGCCATGGAAAAACTGGGCATGAATGCGCTCTTGGCCGTAGCACAGGGCTCGTCCCAGGCCCCTCAGTTCATTGTTATTCATCACAACGGCGGCACCGCAAAGGACGCCCCGGTGGTCCTAGTGGGTAAAGGCATCACCTTTGACACCGGTGGAATATCGTTGAAGCCGCCGGGCGACATGGACGAGATGAAGTACGACATGTCAGGTGCCTCCACGGTGATGGGGGTCATGCGTGCTGTAGCGGAGATGGGTCTGAAGCGCAATGTCATTGGCGTTATTCCCACCTGCGAGAACATGCCCAGTGGCAATGCCACGCGTCCGGGCGACATCGTTCAAACCATGTCAGGCCAGACCGTTGAAATTCTGAATACCGATGCCGAAGGCCGCCTCATTCTTTGTGACGCGCTTAGTTATGTTGAAAAGAACCTCAAACCCGAGGCGGTCATCGATATTGCCACGCTCACCGGCGCCTGTGTTGTGGCCCTTGGCCATGTGAACACCGGGCTCTTTACCGAGGACGATGGCCTTGCCCAGGCGCTCGTTCAGGCGGGCCGAGACGGGCTTGACCCGGTATGGCGCCTCCCGCTCGAAGAAGAATACCAAGAGCAGCTCAAGTCACCCTTTGCCGACATGGCCAACGTTGGCGGTCGAGCGGCAGGAAGCGTGACCGCAGCGTGCTTCTTGTGGCGCTTTGCGAAAGCCTACAAGTGGGCGCACCTTGATATTGCGGGCACCGCCTGGAAGAGCGGCGCCCAAAAGGGGGCAACGGGCCGTCCTGTTGGCCTACTCATGGCCTACCTACGGGCCGAACGTGACAACGGTTGATTTTCATTTCAACACCCCCGACCGACTTCTGCATGCCTGCCGCCTAATTCGCAAGGCGGTTCGGTCGGGGCAAGTCTCGGAATCTAAGCCCCTTCTCGTTTTCTGCAGTCAAGCCGAGCGGCTCGCCAAGTTTGACGACATGCTCTACGAGTTTTCCGAAGAAGACTTTCTGCCGCATGTCATGGCCGATCACCCCTTGGCCGACGAATCCCCCATTTTGCTCTGCCCCGAGGCCATCGTGCCCGGAGCAGCCCGTCATGCGTTTTTACTGGTCAACCTGGATGACGACGTGCCCGACTGCTTCAGCTCTTTCGACCGCGTCTTTGAAATTGTTGGACCTGACGACGACGACAAGACCAAGGCAAGAAAACGTTTTAGTTTTTACCGAGACCGTGGCTACGCCATTCAACAATTCGACCTCTCAAAGACCCCGCGCTAATGCCCGACACAACCTCAACCAACCCAGGCCTTGATAAGGCTTTCGACCCCCAAAACTTAGAGTCCTACTGGCGCGAACAATGGGAGGCACGAGGTCTTTTCAATGCGGGGCAGGCCGAGAACAGGGAAAGCTTTTGCATTCAGCTACCGCCGCCAAACGTTACGGGCACCCTGCACATGGGGCATGCCTTCAACCAGACCCTTATGGACGCTCTTACTCGCTGGCAGCGCATGAAGGGCAACAATACACTCTGGCTTCCAGGCACGGACCATGCGGGTATTGCGACGCAGATTGTCGTGGAGCGCCAGCTTGAGGCTAAAGGCGAGAGCCGGGCGAGCCTCGGACGTGAGGCATTTTTAGAGCGCGTCTGGCAGTGGAAGGAGCAGTCGGGCTCCACCATCACCGGGCAGATGCGACGTATGGGCGCAAGCTGCGACTGGTCGATGGAGTACTTCACCATGAGCCCAAGCTGCTCAGAGGTGGTCAAGCAAGTCTTCATCAGTCTCTACCGACAAGGCCTCATCTATCGAGGCAAGCGGCTGGTGAACTGGGATCCCAAGCTACTGACAGCCGTCTCTGACCTTGAAGTGGTGAGCGAGGAAGAAGACGGCCATATGTGGGAGCTTCGTTACCCCTTAAGCGATGGCAGCGGAAGCCTGGTGGTGGCGACCACACGACCCGAGACGATGCTTGGCGATACAGCAGTGGCCGTGCATCCCGAGGACGATCGCTACAAGGCCCTTATTGGTAAGACTATTCGGCTTCCCTTAAGCAATCGTGACATTCCTATTGTTGCCGACGACTACGTGGACCCGGCCTTTGGAACGGGCTGCGTGAAGATCACGCCTGCACATGACTTCAATGACTACGCCATGGGCCAGCGCCATAGCCTGCCCATGATCAACATCTTTACGCCCACAGCCTGCATTAACGACGAGGCCCCCGCAGACTACCGGGGGCTTGATCGCTACGAGGCAAGGCAACGCATCCTGAAAGACCTTGAGGAAGCCGACCTGTTGGTAGCAACCAAGCCCCACAAACTGATGGTGCCTAGGGGCGATCGCACCGGCGCGGTCATCGAGCCTCTTCTAACCGACCAGTGGTTTGTCGCCATGTCCAAGCCCGCACCCGAGGGCACCCACACGCCAGGACAGTCCATCGCGGGCCGCGCCCTGCAGGTGGTTGAAGACGGCCAGGTGCGCTTCACACCCGAGAACTGGACAAGCACCTACCGTCAGTGGCTTGAGAATATTCAAGACTGGTGCATCTCACGGCAGCTCTGGTGGGGGCACCAAATTCCCGCCTGGTACAAGGCCGATGACCAAGGCGAGCCCATTCACGACGGCACGGTGTTTGTGGCCCAAGACGAGGACGAAGCCCTGCAGCAGGCCAAGGCGGCCGGCTGGAATGGGGCCATTGCGCGGGACCCCGATGTGCTGGACACCTGGTTTTCATCGGCGCTTGTGCCCTTCTCCACCTTGGTGAAGCCTGGCGAGGAATGGGACGTTGCGCTTGGCAAGGAGAAGGGGCTCGCCTTCGGTGGGCCAAGGCTTGCGCCCGAACTTGCGCAGTACCTTCCATCAAGCGTGCTGGTCACAGGCTTTGACATCATCTTTTTCTGGGTGGCCCGAATGGTCATGATGACCTGCCACTTCACCGGTCAGGTGCCCTTCCGTGATGTCTATGTGCATGCCCTGGTGCGCGATGCCGAGGGACAGAAGATGAGTAAAAGCAAGGGCAATACCCTTGACCCCATCGACCTCATTGACGGTATTGATCTTGACGCCCTGGTGGCCAAGCGCACCTCGGGTCTTATGAACCCTAAGCAGGCTCAGGCCATCGAGAAAAAGACCCGCAAGGAATACCCCACAGGCATTCCCGCCTTTGGAACGGATGCCCTTCGATTCACCTTTGCAAGCCTCGCCACACCCGGGCGCAACATCAACTTCGATCTGTCACGCTGCGAGGGCTATCGTAACTTCTGCAACAAGCTATGGAATGCCAGCCGGTTCGTTCTTATGAACTGCGAAGGCAAAGACAATGGCCTGGAGGTCTGCTTTGGTGACTGTGGCCCCTCTGGACCTCTGCACTTTAGCTTTGTCGACCAATGGATTGTCTCGGAGCTGCAGCGTGTTGAAGACGAGGTCGAGCGGCAGCTGACCGCCTATCGTTTCGACCTTGCTGCAAAAGCCATCTACGAATTTTTGTGGAATGAGTTCTGTGATTGGTATCTTGAGCTTGCAAAGATTTCCCTTCAGTCACCTGCCGAGAACGCCCAGAAGGCTGCTCGACGCACCCTGCTGCGCACCCTTGAGGCAACTCTAAGGCTTGTCCATCCTTTCATGCCCTTCATTACCGAGGCCCTCTGGCAGGCCGTCGCGCCGGTTGCCGGGCGCTCGCAAGCCCTTGTGCAGGGTGAATTCGCGAGCATCTCCACCGCAGCTTTTCCAAAGGCTGAGCTTAAAAAAATTGAGTCTCAGTGCGACGCCCAGATGAGCCAGCTGAAGGCTCTGGTTGGAGCCATTCGTAGCCTTCGGGCCGAGATGGGTCTTGGCCCCGGCGATAAGGTCCCCCTTCGTATCCAGGTTGATAAAGGGGCTGAAAAGGCGGACTCGGTCGACCCTCTGAACTTCGAGGTCGATAGCCATGAAAGAACGCTTGCGCTGGCAGGGCTTGCTGCCCTGTGCCGACTAAGCGAGGTGAGTGTCGTATCGGCCTCTGACATGCTGGCGACCCATAGCGCGCAATCGCAGCAGGCGACCACCGCCCTCGCACCTGTTCAGATTCTTGGGCGGCTGCGGCTAAGACTTGAGGTGGAGATTGACCTTGAGGCGGAGAAGGCGCGGCTGCAAAAGGAGATTGATAGGCTCAACCAAGAAATTGCTAAGTGCAAGACGAAGCTTTCCAACCCGCAGTTTGTTGACCGAGCACCGGCGGCCGTAGTTCAGCAGGAGCAGACGCGACTCACCGAGTTCGAGGTGGCCCTTAGCAAGGTGGATGGTCAACACCAGGCGATTCTTCGCGCGTAGGCTCTTTTAAAACCATCTGTTGCACAAAGAAAAAGGCGAGGCAGATTTCTCTGCATCGCCTCCAAATGGCTACTTGGGCAGTACCCTCGTAGCCTCTCCTCCTCAACGAGGTTCGACCTTACTCGCAAGGGCTTGGATGACACAAGCTGTGCCGCAAAAGATTGACCTAGGCTTGTTCATGCAAAGGTCGTTATCAGGCGGCTTTAGCATGAACAAACAGGGGACAAACGAAGAAAAACCCGCAAAAATGGGTGTAATCCCTAGTCTTTTTTCTCGGGATGATCAGGTGTATTGGCGTTTCTAGGGTCGTTGGAAAGCTCGCCCGAATCGGATTCTTTGCTCGCCTCGTTGTTCGGAACAAGCCTAAGGTTCGGCTCCTTGGGTTCCGGGAATGTGCCGAAGACATCGCGCGTGCTTGCGTAGAACGACCCATGTGCCACCGCAATAAGAATGAAGGTGATGGGCATGAGCAGGGTGAAAACAGCCTGTTGACTTAAACCCGCAAGGGTTGTGAAGGCCGAGACCAACAGACTGAGAAAGATAAAAAGAGCAAACCAGGAAAGACCATAGACGAGAAACGCGCGGCGGTTTCGCCAGACGGCAAAGAACGAATAAAAAAGTGCCTTGGCCACAGGAAACTGGCCCCAGACCACAAGTTGTGGGGCATACCAGAAAGCCATCAACACGGGCAGATAGCCAAGGATCGCCACAATAAGGCCCCACTGGAGACTTGGGTCCATGGAGATGGTCGGATCGGTTAACTCTTCGGGCGACTGGCTAACAGCCCTAAAAAGGCTGCCTCCGTCCACCATCCAGGCAAGCACAAGGACAACAACAAGCCCTAGGAAATAGAGCAACCCCATCTGCAGCAACGGCTTGGCCTTGTCACTACGAAAACCCGATACGAGCAACAAGGGCATGGGCATCTCTTGGCGATCGACCGCGTAAGCAAGCGCAACAAAACCAAACCCAAGGCCCGGCGTAAGAATGAGTGGCGCAACCAGGCCAAGCAGCGGGACCATGGCAAGAATAACCAACCCCGCCCAATAGGCAAAGAGCGTAAGAAACCAGATGAGTGGCTGACGGTGAAAAAGCCGAAACCCTTCCATAAGCCAAGCCATGCCGATGCGTGCTGCAACCGTACGAGGGGCGGGCTGAATTTTCATGGCAAGCATTCGCGCATGGCCTCCGATGAACGGCAATGGTTAAGGATGGCCTCAAAGTATGCGGGATCTTTGGCGGTGAGCATCTCGGCAGGGCGGGGCCGATACCAGTCATAAAGCCGCGAGACAAGAAATCGGAAGGCCGCTGTTCGCCGCATCATGGCCCAGGCCTGGCGCTCGTGAGGGCTAAAAGGCTTAAGGCCCGCGTAGGCTGACAACATGGCCTGGCCATTCTCCGGTTTCTCATGTGCCCAGTCGTTATAGGCCACTGCAAGGTCGAACAAAAACGCATCGTTGCCTGCAAAGTAGTAATCGATAAAGCCGCCAAGCACCGGAGACGCATGCGAGGAGGCCTCGATTGTTCGCTGCTCAAAAAGCACGTTGTCACGAAAAAGATCGGCGTGAACAGCGCCCTGCGCAAGGCCAAGGTAGCCTGGGGACTGATGAAAGCCTTGCTGAGCCTGGAGCTCGTCCTGGGTCAGACGAACCATCTCGGCCGGCATACGCGACCAGAGGTCGGGTAACACCTGATGCCACCAGGCGAGTCCGCGAAGGTTGGGCTGACGCATTTCAAAATCGACAACAGCAACATGGCTCTTGGCAAGCTCAGCACCCACAAGCGCACAGTGCTCGGGCGTGGGGTCGCTCACATCACTGCCTTTAAGTCGACGCACCAAGGCGGCAGGCTTGCCTTCGCAATGGCCGAGAAGCTTACCTTCCCTATTAGGAAGCGGGGCGGCACAGGCCACCGACCTTGACTCAAGGTGACGCATGAGCCCTAGGTAATAAGGAAGCTGCTCGGCGGAGAGCCGCTCAAAAAGGGTGAGAACGAACTCACCCCGGGTGCTGGTTATGAAAAAATTGCTGTTTTCAATGCCCGCGGCAATGCCTTTTAAGGAGACGAGCTCCCCTAGGTCATAGCTACCAAGAAACGACTCGGCAGCCGCAGACGAGACCGGCGTGAAAACCGCCATAAAGACTTAATCGAGAAGCCGCGTGATAAGACTTGAGGTATCCCACCGGCGACCGCCCTTGGACTGAACGTCGGCATAGAACTGGTCCACCAGCGCCGTGACCGGAAGCTTCGCCCCATTACGGCGAGACTCTTCCATGCAAAGCCCGAGGTCTTTACGCATCCAGTCCACAGCAAAACCAAAATCAAACTTGCCGTCCACCATGGTGCCCCCACGGTTGTCCATCTGCCAAGACTGGGCAGCCCCCTTGCCAATAACATCAAGCACCAGTTTCATATCAAGGCCTGCCTTCATTCCAAAGGCTACCCCCTCCGACAAGCCTTGAACCAACCCCGCAATGCAAATCTGGTTGACCATCTTGGCAAGCTGACCCGAGCCCGACTCGCCAATGCGAGTAAAGGCCCGCGAAAAAGCCATGGCCACCGGACGGGCGCGGTCGAAATCGGCCTGACTACCGCCCACCATAACGGTGAGCAGGCCGTTTACAGCACCCGCCTGACCACCGGAGACAGGCGCATCAATAAAGCTCACGCCAAGGGACTTGGCCTGAGTGGCAAGGTCGCGCGCGACTTCGGCAGAGGCGGTGGTGTGATCCACAAAAAGGCTGCCCCTGGTCATGCCGGCAAAAGCGCCCTGAGGGCCAAGGACGACGCTACGAAGGTCGTCGTCATTACCAACACAGCAAAAAATAATATCCGCGTTCTTAGCAGCCTCGGCGGGAGTTGCCGCGGCGGAGCCACCAAACTCGGCGACCCAGGCCTTGGCCTTCTCGGTCGACCGGTTGTAGACCGTCACGCTGTGGCCAGCCTTGGCAAGATGGCCTGCCATGGGAAAACCCATAACTCCAAGGCCTAGAAAGGCCACGCGGGTGGCGGGGCTGGCGTCGTACTGCTTGTCTTGAATGCTCGGCATGGCAAAAGGCTCCGTAGAAATAGTCGTTAACTACGCGATTATCCCGTGTTCCCTTAAACTGTGCGCCATGGCCATACTGACCGTTTCAGAAATTCGTCAAAAGTTCTTGGACTTCTTTGCCCAGCAAGGGCATACGGTGGTTGCATCAAGCCCCTTGGTGCCCGCCAACGACCCCACCTTGCTTTTCACCAACAGCGGTATGGTGCAGTTCAAGGACGTTTTCTTAGGAAAAGAACTGCGCCCCTATAAGAGAGCAACAACCTCACAGCGCAGCGTTCGCGCGGGCGGTAAGCACAACGACCTTGAAAATGTGGGCTACACCGCAAGGCACCACACCTTTTTCGAGATGCTCGGCAATTTTTCGTTTGGCGATTATTTCAAAGGAGACGCTATTTCGTTCGCCTGGCGGCTCCTTACCGAGGTCTACGGCCTGCCTAAAGAAAAGCTCTGGGTTACGGTCTACCAGGACGACGATGAGGCTTATGCCATCTGGAAAGAGAAAATGGGGGTGCCCGTTGAGCGCATTGTTCGCATTGGTGACAACAAGGGCGCGCGCTACGCCAGCGACAACTTCTGGCAAATGGCAGACACCGGTCCCTGCGGCCCCTGCAGCGAAATCTTCTTCGACCATGGGCCCGAGGTCTGGGGAGGGCCCCCAGGTTCCGATGACGCCGACGGCGACCGCTATATAGAAATCTGGAACCTCGTCTTCATGCAGTTCGATCGGGACGAGGCGGGTGTTTTAAACCCGCTGCCGAAGCCTTGCGTGGATACTGGTATGGGTCTTGAGCGCATTGCAGCCGTTTTACAGGGCGTACACAGCAACTACGAGATCGATCTTTTTCAGAACCTTATCAAGGCTGCAGCCCACGAAACGGGCTGCCAAGATCTTGAGAACCCCTCCTTGCGAGTTATTGCTGACCACATAAGGGCCTGCAGCTTTTTAATTGTTGATGGCGTTATTCCGGGCAATGAAGGGCGTGGCTATGTGCTGCGACGAATTATTCGCAGGGCCTTGCGTCATGGCCACAAGCTTGGACAGACCCAGCCCTTTTTCTGCAGACTCGTGAAGGCCCTTGACCAAGAAATGGGGGAGGCCTATCCGGAACTTCACGCCATCGCAACGCGAGTTGCGGACGTGCTAAAGACCGAAGAGGAACGCTTTGGCGAAACGCTTGAAAAGGGTATGGGCATTTTGTCTCAGGCTCTGGCGTCACTGAAAGAAGGCCAGGCCCTTGATGGTCAGACCGCCTTCATGCTCTATGACACGTTTGGATTCCCACTGGACCTCACTGCCGATGTCTGCCGCGAGAAGGGTCTCACGGTGGATGAAGCCGGTTTTGAGAAGGCCATGGACCGCCAGCGTGATCAGGCACGGGCCTCAAGCAAGTTCAAGCAAGGTGCGGGCCTTAGCTATGAAGGCTGCGATACCCAGTTTCTTGGCTACACCGATCTTCACAGCTCGGCCAACGTCACCGGTCTTTTTGTGGAAGGCAGCCCCGTCGAGAAGGTGCTTGAAGGCCAGTCTGTCACCGTGGTGCTATCGCAGACCCCCTTTTACGCAGAGTCAGGCGGCCAGGTGGGCGATGCGGGAGAGCTGCGGGCACCAGGGCTTGTGATTCGTATTGACGACACACAAAAAATTACGCCGACCGTCTTTGGACACATGGGGCAGGTCGTAAAGGGAAGCCTGAGTCTTGGTGCACAGCTTGAGGCACATGTGAATATCGGACGTCGGGCTCAGACCGCCCGCAACCACTCCGTTACCCACCTTATGCACAAGGCCCTGCGTGAGGTTCTTGGCGATCATGTTCAACAGAAGGGCTCCTTGGTGGACGCCGAGAAAACGCGTTTTGACTTCTCCCACAACCAGCCTGTCTCGGCCGCAGAGATTCGCGAAATTGAGCAGCGCGTGAATGCTGAAATTTTAGAGAACACCGCCACGCGAGCCCAGGTTATGGGGTTTGATGAGGCTGTTACGGGCGGCGCCATGGCGCTCTTTGGAGAGAAGTACGGCGATGAGGTGCGGGTACTTGACATCGGAAGCTCACGTGAACTCTGTGGCGGCACCCATGTCAGCCGCACGGGAGACATCGGACTTTTCAAGATTGTTGCTGAGTCAGGCGTTGCGGCAGGCATTCGTCGAATGGAGGCCATTACCGGCGAGCGACTGCTCGACCAGATTCGCCAGTCCGACGAGACCCTCGCATCGGCATCGGCACTGCTTAAAGCACCGAGCCACGAACTCACCACGAAGCTTGCCCAGGTTATCGAGCAAAGCCGTCAGCTTGAGAAGGAATTGGCCCGCTTGAAGACCAAACTCGCATCGGCATCGGGAGACGATCTCGCCAGTAAGGCCATTGAGGTCAACGGCGTAAAGCTTCTTGTGGCCCAGCTCGATGATATGGATCCGGGCGGCCTGCGAGGCCTTGTTGATCAGCTGAAAGACAAGATGGGCAGTGCTGCGATTGTTCTAGCCGGCGTGCAGGCGGGAAAAATTAGTCTTGTGGCAGGTGTCACCAAAGACCTCACTGCGAAGGTCAAAGCGGGCGAGCTGGTGAACCATGTTGCCCAGCAAATCGGGGGCAAAGGTGGTGGGCGGCCCGACATGGCCCAGGGGGGTGGCGTGGATACGGTAGCCCTTCCTCAAGCCCTGCAGAGCCTTACGGCTTTTGTGACGGGTGGGGTGCAAAAATCGGGATAATTAAGTTATGGACGTTCACGCCAATCCAGCCCACGGGTCCCAAGCTAGCCATGCGTCAGGACCCGCAACGCGTACCCTTGAACTTCAAGGTCTAAGCTGCCCCTTGCCTATTCTCAAGGCCAAAAAGGCTCTTGGGGAAATGAATTCGGGCGAACAACTCCTCGTTATTTCCACCGACCGAGGCGCCTGGGACGACTTTGATTACTTTTGCGCAAACACTGGGCATGCGCTGCTTGAGCGTAAAGAAGACCAGGGTCAGTTTAAGTTCCTGATTCGCTGCAAGTAAACGTACCGCAGCAGGCACCAGGGCTGGCTGCGCACCGGATTGCCGGGCTAACTAAATCTTCTCTAGCTTTGCAACGCCCAGAGCAAGCCACTTGGGGCCGTCTCTTTTGAAATTCACCTGAGCACGTCCTTCGGAGCCAGAGCCCTCGAGCGCAAGAATGACACCATCGCCAAAACGCGAATGGCTCACAGCTTGACCCACATAAAACCCACTGTCATGGGTCTGGCCAGCAATCGCAGGCTTTTGAAAACTGGGGCTTGCCGACCCGCGATCGCCCATTCCCTGACGGGCCCAACGCCCGGCAGGTGCGGTCTCCGCCACTGCTCCTGATGAAACGCTTGCCCCCGCCCACCGATTATCCACCCGAGGAGTGAGCCAACGCAGGGTCTCTTCGGGCAACTCTTCAAGAAAACGGCTGCGCAGGTTGTAGCGGGTCTGGCCATGAAGCATGCGGGTCTGCGCCATGGAAATGTAGAGCCGCTGACGTGCACGCGTAATAGCCACGTACATAAGCCTGCGTTCTTCGCTCAGGCCGTCGGGCTCGGAAATGCTGTTCTCGTGCGGAAAGAGTCCCTCTTCCAGGCCGGTTAGAAACACAGCGTGAAACTCAAGGCCCTTGGCCGAGTGAATGGTCATTAATTGAACAGCATCCTGACCCTCGGAAGCCTGGTTATCACCCGCCTCAAGCGAGGCATGGCTTAAAAACATCGACAAAGGACTGCCGATAAGGCCTGTGTCATCCTCATCGGCGCCCGAGACACCCAGATTGGCGGGCGCCTCAAAGCTTAAGCGCTCTTCGCCCAGGAAAGCGGCTGCGGCATTGACAAGCTCTTGCAGGTTCTCAATGCGCTCGCGGCCTTCCTTCTCCGTTTCGTAGTGGCGGACAAGGCCTGAGCGGTCGAGCATGGCGGCCACCATTTCTTTGAGCGGCAGCCCCTGCGTCTCAAAACGCAGCGACTCAATCACCGAGACAAAGGCGCGCACGGCACCGCCTGCCTTACCCTCGAGGAAGTCAGCCGCCGTATAGAGGCTGATACCGCGCTGACGCGCCTGGTCTTGCAACTGTTCAATGGAGCGGGCACCAATACCTCGGGTCGGAAAGTTCACCACCCTAAGAAAAGCCGTGTCCTCGTGCGGGTTCTCCATAAGCCGCAGATAGGCCAGGGCATGCTTGACCTCGGCCCGTTCGAAGAACCGTAAACCGCCAAAAACACGGTAGGCAATGCCCGCGTTAAAAAGCGCCTGCTCAATCACCCGTGACTGGGCATTGCTTCGATAAAGGATGGCGACCTCGCTGCGGGCCCGGCCCTCGGCAACGAGGTTTCGAATCTCATCGACCAGCCAGTAGGCCTCAAGCATGTCACTGGCTGCCTCCATGACGCGTATGGGCTCGCCCGAGCCCGCCTCGGTCCAGAGGTTTTTGCCAAGCCTACCGGTGTTATTCGCAATAAGCGCATTCGCGGCATCAAGAATATGGCCGCAAGAACGGTAGTTCTGCTCGAGCTTAATCTCGTGGGCCACTGCAAACTCGCGCTTGTATCGATGCATATTCTGCACGTCAGCGCCTCGAAAGGCGTAGATGCTTTGATCGTCGTCCCCAACGGCGAAGACACCGGTGGCAGGCGAACTCAACAGTTTGAGCCATTCGTACTGCAAGGGGTTCGTGTCTTGAAACTCATCCACCAGCACATGACCAAACCGTTGCTGGTAATGACCTCGCAGGGCGTCCGATCGTTTAAGCAGCTCCACCGAACGCAGCAACAACTCTCCGAAATCCACCACCCCCTCACGCTGACATTGATCGTCATAGGCCTGATAGATCTCAACAAACTTACGGTTATAGCCATCGGCGTCGTCCACCTGCTCCGGTCGCAGGCCCTGCTCTTTGGCGTTATTGATAAAGGACTGAACCTGCCGAGGGGGAAACTTCTGGTCATCGACATTCATGGCCTTTAAGAGCCGCTTGATGGCCGAAAGCTGGTCTTGGCTGTCAAGAATCTGAAAGGTGGAAGGCAGGGCCGCATCACGGTGATGCGCTCTTAACAGCCGGTTACACAGCCCGTGAAAGGTACCCACCCACATGCCCTTCAGATTCACAGTCAGCATGCCGCCAAGCCTGGCAAGCATCTCGCGGGCGGCCTTATTCGTAAACGTAACAGCAAGCACGCCATAAGGACTTACCTGACCGGTGGCAATAAGCCAGGCAATTCGGGTGGTCAGAACCCGCGTCTTGCCACTTCCAGCCCCTGCCAGAATGAGGGCGGGCTCGGCGGGAAGGGTAACGGCCTGGTGCTGCGGAGGGTTGAGCCCTCGAAGCAAGGGCGAGTCGGTAAGCTGTTGCATTAAGGGGATTGTAGGCGAGCCGCTAAAATGGCGGGATGACCTCTTCAACGCTCCCATCCCAGCTTGGCCCCTATTCCGCCAAACGGCTTGAGGCCGACATTCAGGCCCACTGGGCCGCAGCCGAGACCTTCAAAGCCATTGAGAACGACCCTCGTTACCCTAAAGGCAAGTACTACGCCTGCTCCATGCTGCCCTACCCCTCGGGCAAGCTGCACATGGGACATGTTCGTAACTACACCATTAACGATGTGATGGCTCGCAGCCTACGCATGCAGGGCTACAACGTTCTTATGCCCATGGGATGGGATGCCTTTGGCCTGCCGGCCGAAAACGCTGCCATGGCCAACGCGGTGGCCCCCGCCGCGTGGACCTATTCCAACATCGAGCACATGAAGGGCCAGATGCTGGCCATGGGTCTTGCCATCGACTGGTCCAGGGAATGCGCCACCTGCCAGCCCGACTATTACCGTTGGAACCAGTGGCTCTTCCTGAAGATGCGTGAGAAGGGCATCGCCTACTTGAAAACCGGCACAGTGAACTGGGACCCCGTTGACCAGACGGTGCTTGCGAACGAGCAGGTGGTCGACGGCCGCGGCTGGCGTTCGGGGGCGCTCGTGGAAAAGCGCGACATTCCCATGTACTACCTTGGCATTACCCGCTACGCGGACGAGTTACTAAAAGACCTTGACGGACTGGGCTGGCCGGAGCGGGTGAAGCTCATGCAAGAAAATTGGATCGGCCGCTCCGAGGGTATTCGCTTTGCCTTTGAGCACAACATCTGCACGGCCAATGGCGAACTCGTTAACGAAGGTCGAGTCTACGTTTTCACCACGCGGGCCGACACCATCATGGGCGTCACCTTTATGGCGGTTGCGCCCGAGCACCCCATTGCCCAAGTCGCCGCTGAGACAAACCCTGCCCTTGCCAAGTTCATTGAGGCCTGTAAGGCGGGGGGCGTGGCCGAAGCAGACATCGCTACACGCGAAAAAGAGGGGATGAACACCGGCCTTGTCGTTCAGCATCCGTTAACGGGCGCATCAGTACCCGTCTGGGTTGGGAACTATGTACTCATGAGCTATGGCGACGGTGCGGTCATGGGCGTGCCTGCCCACGATGAACGTGACTTCGCCTTTGCCCTGAAGTACGGGCTTGGCATTAAGCAGGTGATTGCAAAACGACAGGCCGGTACGAAAGATGCATCGTCAAACGGCGTTAATGGAAGTCAAGGCTTCGACCAAAAACGCTGGCAGGACTGGTACGCCGAGAAAGACCAGGTGGTCTGCCTTGATTCGGGCCCCTTCAACGGCCTTGACCACACACAGGCTGTTGATGCCGTCGCGAAGGCCTTGGCCGAAAAGGGGCTGGGTGAAAAGCGGGTCACTGTGCGTCTTCGCGACTGGGGCATCTCACGTCAGCGCTACTGGGGCACGCCCATCCCCATCATTCACTGCGAAGCCTGTGGCGAGCAGCCCGTACCGGAAAAAGATCTACCGGTTGTGCTCCCCGACCATCTTGTTCCCGATGGCAGCGGCAATCCGTTAAACAAAGACGATACTTTTTTGAAGGTGGACTGCCCCAGCTGCGGTAAGCCCGCTCGGCGCGAGACCGACACCATGGACACCTTCATTGACTCCAGCTGGTATTACATGCGCTACTGCTGTCCGGGCAACGACAAGGCCATGGTGGATGAGCGGCTTGATTACTGGATGCCCATGGACCAGTACATCGGTGGCATTGAGCATGCGGTGCTGCATCTTCTTTACGCCAGGTTCTGGACAAAGGTCATGCGCGACCTTGGGCTTGTTCGTTTCAATGAGCCCTTCAGCAACCTGCTCACGCAGGGCATGGTACTGAACGAAACCTATTTTCGCGAAGAGGCCTCGGGCCGCAGGCAATGGTTCAACCCCGCCGATGTCGACCTCAAATTTGATGACAAGGGCCGCCCGACGGAGGCTCTTCTTAAAGCGGATGGAAAGCCTGTCTCGATTGGTGGCATTGAGAAGATGGCCAAATCGAAGAACAACGGCATCGATCCTCAAGCCCTCATTGATCGTTATGGTGCCGATACCGCACGACTCTTCACCATGTTTGCCTCGCCACCCGAGCAGACCTTGGAATGGTCCGAGTCCGGCGTGGAAGGTGCCCACCGGTTTCTTCGACGTCTCTGGTCTTTTTGCGAGCAACAGCTTGATCCGGTGCAGGCTCAATGCCTTTCTGCGTCAAAGGCCTCAACAGCTGCATTCAAAGGAGACGACGCCAATCTTCGACGCGACCTGCACGAGCTTTTTAAGCAGGCGGACTTCGATCTTCAACGTAAGCAATACAACACCGTGGTCTCTGGCTGCATGAAAATGCTTAATCGGCTTGAGGAATCTACGAAAGATTCTGCGAAAGCCTGCCCGCAGGGTCTCGCCGAGGGCCTGAGCATGCTCATTCGACTGCTTTATCCCGTGGTGCCTCACATCACCACGCAGCTCTGGAACGACTTGGGCTTTAAGGCGGCCTATGGCTGCGAACTGGCCCATGCCCCTTGGCCCGAAGTCGACAACTCCGCACTGGTACGAGAAGAGCTTGAGCTCATGATTCAAGTGAACGGTAAGCTGCGTGGAAGCCTGAGCATCTCGGCCTCAGCAACCGAGGATGAAATTAAAGACGCCGCGATTCGCTCTGAAGCCTTTCAGAAATTTTCTGAGGGTCGCCCACTTAAAAAGGCAATTGTGGTGCCTGGCCGCCTGGTAAACCTGGTGGCCTAAGCCCAACGATCATGCGAAGTCCTCGAGCCTCTACCTCTCACGGCCTTAATCCCTTGTCCTTCAGCAAAGCAAGGCGTCGTTATTTTCTAAAAGCCACCAGCCTTGCAAGCCTTACCCTGCTCGGTTCGGCAGGTCTTGCGGGCTGCGGCTTTAGGTTTCAGGTGCGTCAACAGACGCTTTCGTTTCAACGCGTTCTTATTCTGAACGAGTCGGCGAACGCGGTGACCCAAGGCCTAAACCAGCTTTTGCAAGAGCAGCTCACCAGCCTTTACGGCGTCAAGATGGTGACTCAACGAGCCGACGCACAACTCGTCATTCGACTACAGAAAAGCAAGCTGGAGACGGTGGCTGTTGGCTTCTCAAGCGCTGGCCGGCCCCGCGAGCTCGAGGTGCGTGCAAGCCTTTACGCAAGGCTTGAGAATGCCGTGGGCGACCTTGTTCAGCCTGCGGCTTTGCTTGAACTTCGCCGCACCTATTCCGTCAATGACTCCGAAGTTCTCGCAGCCGCCGAGTCCGAACGGTTTCAAATCGAAAACATCACCCGCGACCTTCAGCAGCAGCTCTTAAGGCGGCTTGTTCGAATTCAGTCCCTTGCAAATCCGGTTCGATCCCCTTCGCCCTGAGGCCTATCCTGGGCTCATTTCGAGCGCGGCAAGCAAGCTTTCCAAGGCCCAGGGAACCTTGCTCTGGGCGGTCTGTGGCGATGATCCTTACCTTCAAATTGAAGCCGCCGACCAGGTTCGGCACTGGCTTACTCGTCAAGGCTATGCGGAACGTATCTCCGAGACCCCCGACCGATTCTTCCGTTGGCGCGACTGGTTCGGCCAGACCCAGTCGGGCTCGCTCTTTTCAAGCCAAAGGCTGTTCGAGCTTCGTCTGCCCACAGGCCGACCTGGACTTGAAGGCGCCAAGGTTCTAGGCCAATGGATTGATAACCCACCCGAGGCAACAGCCTTGCTCTTGCACCTGCCACGGCTGGATAAAAAACTTGCGGCCACCCAATGGCTTGCCAAATGGATGGATCAGGGTCTGGTCGTCACGGTGGAGACACCGCGGCCTGAGCTAATGAGCAGCTGGATTGAGAAGCGACTTCAGGCCAAGGGCCTTAAGGCAAACCGGGAGGCCGTGGCGCTTATGGCTAGCCAGTTCGAGGGCAACTATTCCGCTGCCCACCAAGAACTCGAAAAGCTGGCGGCAAGCCCTCGAGCCGATCCGCAGGCAGTCCTTACCCCGGAGGAACTGGCTCAGGCCATCTCCAACCATGCCCGCTACAACGGCTTTCAGTTTGCTCAACAAATCAGCACCGCTACGGCAGCACGATCGATCCGAGTGCTTCGTGGACTTAAGGAAGAAGGCGAGCCTCTGCCACTCATCGTCTGGGCCTGCGCACAGGCCTGCCGACGACTGCCCGAGAACCAGTCGGGTCCTGCTCTGCAGCGGCTAAGCCGCATCGATACAATGGCCAAAGGAATTGCTCCGGGCGACCCCTGGTCGGAGCTTGAACGTCTTGTTCTCACACTTGCCCCATGAATGCATCCTCCTCCACGCCAAGCGCTTCCGATACCCTCGGTCTTCTAAACGAGATGGGCTTGCGCGCCCGTCGTGCAGCGCAGGCTATGGCAAGGGCCAGTGCCGCGGAGAAGAACGCCGTACTTACACACCTGGCAGATGCCATTGAGGCACAGAGCGCGGTCATTACACTTGAGAACGCAAAAGACCTTGAGGCTGCAGAAAAGGCGGGCCATGACGCAGCCTTTGTTGACCGGCTTCGACTGACCGACAAAGTTATTGCGGGGATGGCCGATGGCCTGCGCCAGGTTGCCCAACTCAACGACCCCGTTGGAGAAATAAGCATGCTGCGACGGCAGCCCTCGGGTATTCAAGTGGGCCATATGCGTGTCCCCTTAGGCGTCATTGGCATCATTTACGAATCGCGGCCCAACGTCACCATTGATGCAGCGGCCCTTTGTCTGAAGTCAGGCAATGCCTGCGTGCTGCGCGGAGGCTCGGAGGCCATCAGTTCAAACCAGTGCCTGGCTCGTCTCATCAGCGATGCCTTGGAAGCCTGCGGACTGAGTCGTGATGCCGTACAGGTTGTACCCACCACCGACCGCGCGGCAGTAGGCGCCATGATTCAAATGCCGCAGTACATCGATGTCATTGTTCCGAGGGGCGGCAAGTCGCTCACCTCGCGTATTGCCAAAGAAGCCACGGTTCCCGTCATTAAACACTTGGATGGAATCTGCCACAGCTATGTGGATAACGAGGCTGACCTGGAGATGGCCATTCGTGTCTGTGATAACGCCAAGACCCAGCGCTATTCCCCCTGCAACACCATGGAGACCCTGCTGGTGCATCAGGCGATTGCGCAAGACTTTCTGCCGCGCGTTTGCACCATCTACACAGAAAAAGGTGTTGAGCTTCGCGTCTGCCCCGAGACCCGCAAGCTTCTCGAGGCCAGTCAAGAGTTCAAGGCAAGGGCCAACCAGCCCCTGGTGGATGCCACCGAAGAGGACTGGTCCACCGAATACCTTGCACCCATCCTGAGCATTCGAGTGGTGAAAGACATGGACATGGCCATGGCTCATATTGCCAAATACGGCTCCGCCCACACCGAGGCGATTCTTACCATGAACCATGCCAAGGCCATGCGCTTTTTACGCGAAGTGGACTCCTCCTCGGTCATGGTGAATGCCTCAACCCGTTTTGCCGATGGCTTTGAATACGGCCTGGGCGCGGAAATTGGAATTAGTACGAACAAGCTTCATGCCCGTGGTCCGGTGGGCCTTGAAGGCCTTACCAGCCAGAAGTGGATCGTGCTGGGCGAGGGCCAGATTCGTGGCTAGCCTTATTCTTGGACTGCTTGGAACCCTCACGGGCTACCTTCTTTACGCCTTTGCTGAATCGGGCGTGCTATGGGTCAAGGCTCTGCACATTATTTTTGTAACCAGCTGGTTCGCGGGCTTGTTCTATTTGCCGCGTATCTATGTGAACCTTGCGATGGTGGCCGAGGGTGAGGAGGGCGAACCTGAACGCAACCGACTTCTCCTCATGAGCCATAAGCTCTACCGGTTCATGACGCCCCTCATGGTGCTTGCCTTAGTCTTCGGACTCTGGCTTTGGCTTGGCTTTGGCATTGGTATGCCGGCCCAGGGCAATGGCTGGATGCATGCCAAGCTTCTCGTTGTTGTAGTTCTGCTTGGCTATCACCATATTCTTGGTCGTCAGCTTAAGCGCTTTAAAGCCGAGGCCAACACCCACGGTCATGTCTGGTACCGATGGTTCAACGAGCTGCCCGTTCTTTTACTTTTCGCCGCCGTTATTCTGGTGGTGGTTAAACCCTTTTAGTGGCCGCGCCTTTGCATGCGGTCTTTGCCGTCTGTCCGGCAGGCCTTGAGCCGGCGCTGGAAGACGAGCTTCGTGCCCAGCCGGGTATCACAGAGGTCTCCAGCGGTCGTGGTGGTGTCTGGTGCCGGGCCGATGCCCTGGCTATTGCACGCGCCAATCTCTGGTGCCGCATCCCCACACGACTGCTCCTTAGCCTTGATCAGTTTCGCCTGCGTTCGCCCGACGATATTCTTGAAGCCGCAAGCCACATCGCCTGGGAATCGTTTTTCGATGTCAGCCAGACGATTCGTGTGGATGCCAACCAGGGCCGCAAGCCCCTCTTTAAGCTCCCCCTCTCGCTTGCGGCCTTAAAAACCAAAGATGGCATTTGCGATCGTTTTCGCCAAGAAACCGGTGAGCGGCCTTCAGTCAACACACAGACACCCGACCAGCGTATCTGGCTTTTTGTGGACGGAGACAAGGCTACGCTATCGCTTGATACCAGCGGCGAGCCCCTTTTTAAAAGGGGATGGCGGCTCTCGAAAGGTGAGGCGCCCTTGCGCGAGAACCTCGCTGCCGCGCTTATTCACTTCGCCCGCAAGTCCCAGGACCCAGGCGCGCCTGAAGGGTCCGCCAAAGCTTTGCGACTGCTGGACCCTTTTTGTGGAAGTGGCACTCTTGTCATTGAGGCCCTCCAGGCCCAGCTTGGGCTTGCCCCAGGCTGGCATCCGTCGGCACCCCGATCCTTTGCATGCGAAAAGTTCAATCGCTCCAGCGCCTTTCAAAAGGTGCCTTGGGCCGCCCTGCGTAGAGAGATTGAGTCACGCTGGCAGATGCTTGAAGGCGCACGCGGCCGAACCCTGGTCTCCGATCTTGTGGAGTCAGTTCAGGGCTCCGACATTGATGCCGGCATGATTAAAACCAGCATCGCCAACGCCCACCGGGCCCTACCAAGCACCGTCTCAACCCGTATTCAATGGTCCTGCCGCGATGCCCTGGACTGCACACCTGCGCAAGGCGGAGGGCTCTTGCTGACGAACCCCCCTTACGGTGAGCGGCTCTCCATGCAGTCCGACTGGCGCGAGCTTAGCGCCTGGCTGAAGTCAGCCTGCACGGGCTGGACGGCCTGGCTACTTACCGACAATCCAAAACTCGACAGCCTGCTTCGCCTGAAGGCCTCACGTCGCATCCCCGTCTATAACGGCGACCTAGACTGCCGATGGATGCGGTTTGACATGGTGGCAGGCTCGGTTCGAACCAAGACTGTCACAGACGCCGTAGCGCCCTCGCCTTTATCGCCCGCATTTGTATCGTCTTCACCCGTATCGTCACCACCAGACACTCCGAATGAATGAGTCGAACCCCACGCTCGCAATCCCCTTTCAAGGGGTCCGAGCACGAATAAATGCCGCCTGCCAAAGTTCTGCCATGCCCGAGGAGCGTGTGCGCCTTCTCGCCGTCAGCAAGACCTTTGGACCGCAGGCCGTGCTCGCGGCCATTGCCCAGGGGCAGTGCGACTTTGGAGAAAACTATGTGCAGGAGGCGGTTGAAAAACGCCAAGCGGTCAATGCCCTTTTAGCTCAGGACAAACTCACAAGCCCAACAGCTGTTCACTGGCATTTCATTGGCCCACTGCAAAGCAATAAGACTCGCGAGATTGCCGAGACCATGGACTGGATCCACAGCGTCGACCGATTAAAAATTGCCCAGCGTCTGATTGACCAAAGGCCTCCGCAGCTTGCACCGCTTCAGGCCTGCCTTCAGGTCAATATCAGTGAGGAGGCTAGCAAGTCTGGGGTGATGCCAGGCGAAGAAGCCATCGCGCTGGCTCTTGCCACCGCCAAGCTTGACCCCATGGGCGAGCGGTTGGTGATGCGAGGTCTCATGGCCATTCCTAAAGCAAGCACCAATATGACTGAGCAACGCCACTGGTTTGCCAAACTTCGCGAACTGAAGCAGACCATCAATGAAGCACTTGCTAACGAGGGCCTGCGCGAACTTGATGTCTTATCGATGGGTATGTCGGCGGACCTAGAGGCGGCCGTTGCCGAATCGGAACCAAAAAAAGGATTGACTTGGCTCAGGGTTGGGTCCGCCCTATTTGGAACCCGCCCCTCAAAAGCAGG
>Ga0181600_10000616_pt1 | contig 27325 bp, 28 predicted proteins | sample 041ome_2_FD_132982 | JGI IMG/M metagenome (GOLD analysis project Ga0181600, IMG submission 132982) | Coastal salt marsh microbial communities from the Groves Creek Marsh, Skidaway Island, Georgia - 041406US metaG (megahit assembly) | ecosystem: Environmental > Aquatic > Marine > Intertidal zone... | reverse complement strand
CCTCTTCTCGCCCCAATTATTGAAGCCCATGATATGAGCCTGGTCTGGTTCGGTGTGGTCGTCACCATGATGATGGCCATTGGCGCCATTACTCCTCCCCTGGGCCTGAATTGCTTTGTGATGAAAGGAGCTCTTGGGGACACAGTTGACCTGAAAGACATTTTTATGGGGTCGATTCCGTTTGTTGCGCTCATGCTTGCCACAGTTGGGCTTTTTGTGGCTGTTCCCGACATTGTGCTCTGGCTTCCAGAGCTTATGAAATCCTTACGCTAATTCGTGTGCATTCGCGAGGAATTATTGAATGAAAAATCTAATCGAAGCCTATGAGCGTATATACCGCAAGTGGATCCCGGGCGTCATTGCTGTGCCACTTGCCCTTATAACTATTATTGTGTTCTTCAACGCAATAGGACGAAAGTTTGGGGTGCCATTTCCTCTCACTGTGGAATCCGTCGAAGCGCTGATCGTCGTCTCTGTATACTTCGGGGTGGCGCTGGTGGCGCTGGAAAAGGGGCATGTGAACGTCACCTTTGCCACAGAAAAATTGAGCCCCAGGGCCAACGAAATCATAGATGGGCTGGGGCATATTGTGGCCTTTCTTACCTTTGCCTTTCTCACCGTTTCGGCATGGGTTATAGCGGCTGACTCGATCAGGATCATGGAATATCGGCTTGCTGTCGCTAGGTTCCCACTCTGGCCTTTTAAAACGCTATTCGCACTCGGTCTTACCTTTATGTCAATCCAACTGTTTTTCAACGCTTACAAGTTTCTCTTCCTGCGAGAGGCTGGGAGAGAGGGTCTGCAACGATGAATTTAGTCAACGAATTTTTATTAAACGCCCCCCGTGATGCGGTCTGGAAGGGCCTGACCAACCCGGAAATTGCCGCGCCCTGCATGCCAGGAACCCAGCTCACTGAGCGTATTGGGGACTTTGGGTTTAAGGCCACGGTCTCGCTCAAAGTTGGCCCAGTTAAATTGCAGTTTCTTGGCGAGGGCGAGCTGATGAACCTTGCCTCAGACCAGAGTTACGGGGAGGTGGTTGCTAAAGGCAGTGACGCCAAGGGTCGGGGTAGCTTTAAGGCCGAAATGAAGTTTCGGTTGTCCGAGGAGTCAGCCACCCAAACCAAGGTGCAAGTTGAGACGGAGCTAACTCTCACGGGGTCGGTTGCTCAATATGGTCGAGGAGTTGGTATTGTTAAAGAGATTGCCTCGCAGCTCACCTCGGAGTTCACTCGAAATCTTGAACAAAAAGTGATCAATAACATTGCGGACGCCTTGAGTCCGACCCAACCTATAGGTTACGCCACCACTGGCTCCGAAGGTCAGGCAGCCGGACAGGCGACACACGGGCGCGAGCAGGCTGAACCTCAGGGGCCCTCTATTAATGTCATGCAACTGGTTTTCACCGGAATCTTTCGGTGGATACGCTCGTTTTTCTCCCGAAAAGCCTGATGCATCGCTTACATAACTAACGATTTTTCACCCTCTTATCTTGCTCTCTTGAATTGCAAATGAAACCTACTGCCTTCGAATACCATCGTCCCTCCAGTCTCAACGAGGCGCTTGAAATGCTCAGCTCCCTCGATGACGCCAAGCTGCTGGCAGGGGGCCAGTCTCTTGGTCCTATGCTGAATTTTCGTTACGTTATGCCCGAAAATGTGATTGATATTAATCGGGTTCCCGAGATTAAAGGCATTCATTTCGAGAGTAATGGCGCCGTAAGAATTGGGGCAATGACGCGCCAATACGAAATAGAAAAGGATGAGCAATTCAACCAACAGCTCCCCATTTTCCGAGAGGCCCTGCGCTGGGTCGGTCACTACGCCACTCGCAACCGTGGAACCCTGGGTGGCAGCCTTACACATCTTGATCCTGCCGCTGAATTGCCTGGGTTATGTGCGCTTCTTGATGCAGAACTGGTTATTAAGTCGCAGAATAATGAGCGCACAGTAAGCATCCACGACTGGGCGGTTAGCTTTATGCAGGCCAATATTGAAGAAAATGAGCTGCTCTCTGAGATCATCATCCATCCATGGACTGTCTCTCATGGCTTCTCTTTTTTAGAGATGAGCCGCCGACACGGTGACTTCGCAATCGCGGGCGTGGCCTGTCTTCTCTCTTTAGACGATAAGGACTGTATTAGTAAGACTGCTGTCTCGCTTATTGGGGTGGCCAACGGGGCAGTTCGTCTAAAGAACTCAGAAAGCCTTCTACTCGGTGAGCGTTTCTCGATGGATCTTGCCGAATCGGCAGCGCAAGTTATTGACGGGCTGGACGCGCCAGCCGATGCCCATCATTCGGGAGACTTTCGCAAAAGAACGGCAAAGACCCTTTTTAAAAGAGCGCTGAAACAGGCCTACGATAATGCTATTGAAGGGAGAACACGCTAATGTCCACCAAACATTCCATAGCCTTGACCATTAATGGTCAGCGCTATTCAGGCGATGTCGAGGCGAGGCTTACATTGGCCGACTTCCTTCGTCACCACTGCGATCTAACTGGCACGCATGTCGGCTGTGAGCACGGCGTGTGTGGGGCCTGTACTGTTCATGTTGACGGGCGGGCGGCTCGTTCCTGCACCATGTACGCAGTCCAGGCAGACGGCAGTGAGATTAAGACAGTTGAAGGGCTGGCTAGTGATGAGGGAAATAGCCTTCACCCGGTTCAAGAGGCCTTCCGTGAGTTCAATGGACTGCAATGTGGCTTCTGCACGCCAGGCATGCAAATGACTATTGCCGCCTATTTAGAAGAGAATCCCAACCCGTCTGAACAAGAAATTCGAGAGCTTATATCGGGCAATATTTGTCGATGCACAGGATACCAGGGCATTGTTAAGGCGGGGTTAAGGGCCGCGGAAAGACTTCGAGAGGAGCAGAGTTAATGGGCGTTAAGAATCTTGGGGCTGCCGTTCATCGCATTGAAGACGCAAGGCTCATTACAGGGCATGGACGATACGTCGACGATATTAAAATACCGGGAACGCTCTCTGCAGCTTTTTTGCGTTCTCCGGAAGCCCACGCAAAAATTAAATCAATCGACCTGTCTTTTGCCCGGCAAATTCCTGGCGTCGTAGCGGCCTACAGCCTCGCAGATCTGGACCCAAGCCTACAGAAGCGGATGGTCCAGGCCTATCCGAACCCCGCAATCAAAACGGATATAACGCCCTACCCACTTGCAAAAGACGAGGTCTGCTTTGTAGGTGAGCCCATTGCTGTTGTCATCGCTGAGGACCGCTACATTGCCGAAGATGGTGTCCAGGCTATTCAACTTGATCTGGACTCGTTGGATTGCGTAATCGATGCGCGTGAGGCCTTGAAACCAGGAGCACCGCAAGTTCAATCAAGCTTTGAGTCTAACCTATCTGCAAGCTTGAACTGGAAGTTTGGCGATGTCGACCAGGCTTTTGCTTCGGCAGACCATGTGTTTAAAGAGAGCTATTTTCAGCATCGTGGTGCCCCGCATTTTATGGAATGTCGAGGTGTACTCGCCCAATTCGACTCCGCTGTCCAGCGCTTGACTCTATGGAGTTCCACGCAGTCGCCCTTCTTGGTCCGCCGCTACCTTGCTGCTTTTCTAGAGCGCGAAGAATCCAGTATTCGTGTCATTGCTCCCGATGTTGGTGGCGGATTCGGGCCCAAGGCCGTACATTACGCTGAAGAACTGGTTGTCGCAATTGCCACCGAGAAGCTAAAGCGTCCGGTGAAATGGATTGAAGACCGGCGCGAGAATTTCGTTGGAACCAATCAACAGCGTGATCAGTGGTGGAATGTGGAAGTGGCCTGCAAGGCAAACGGAAAAATACTTGGTATTCGAGCAGAGTGCATTCACGACAATGGCGCCTATGTGCCTTACGGGCTCCTCCTTCCCAATACGTCCATTGTCCCATTCCCTGGTCCTTATTCCATTGGTGCAATAGACGTCAAACTCCATTCTGCACTTACCAATGCCGTACCTACCACTCCAATACGTGGTGCAGGTCGGCCCAATGCCATTTTTGTCCTTGAACGGTCGATTGATACGATAGCCCGAGAATTAAACCTTGACCGAGCAGAGGTAAGGCGTACGAATTTCGTCCGCAAGGACCAGTTTCCCTACGAAACCGGTGCGAAACTGCCTTCAGGTGTCTCGATTCAATACGATTCCGGCGATTATCACAAGACCCTAGAAATGGCGCTTCAGGCAAGTAAAGCTGAAGAGTTTGAGGTGCGACGAAAAAAGGCTGCGCAGACAGGGAAATGGCTTGGGCTCGGAATTGCAAGCTATAACGAAGACTCGGGTCTACCTCCCTATGAAGGCGCGACAGTAAAGATCTTGCCAACAGGGCGTGTGTTAGTTGAGGTCGGCTCGTGCGCCCAGGGGCAAGGGCTCGAAACCATCGTTGCACAAATTGCTGCTGACTATTTTGGTGTTCAGACCCACGATGTGCTCGTTCGCACCGGCGATACTGACTTTGCTGCCTTGGCACTTTCAACGGTAGGCAGTCGCGTTGCAGCAACCGTTGGGCCAAGCGTGCATCTGGCTGCCCAACAGGTTCGCGAGAAGGCTCTAAAGCTCGCTGCAAAGGACTTTGAAGCATCCGTTAATGATCTCGAAATCGTAGAGGGACGTGTTGGTATTAAGGGGGTCCCTGGAAAGTCTGTGGGCCTAGGCGATCTCAGTCGCCGACTTGTTGCGAATGTTAATCTTCCCGTGCCAAGTGGTTTTAGCCCCGGGCTTGAGGCCACTGCTTACCACACCACCGAACGGCCCGTCTATGCAAACGGAACCAACGCCTGCGAGGTGGAAGTTGATATTGAATCAGGAGAAGTCCGACTTCTTAATTACTGGGTCGCGCACGACTGCGGAACGATTATTAACCCAAGGCTGGTTGACGGACAAATTATTGGTGGGGTTGTTCATGGCATTGGGAATGCCCTTTTCGAACACATGAAGTACGACCGGAAGTCCGGGCAGCCGTTGTGCAACAACCTTGGCGAGTACCTCTTGCCTCTTGCCACCGAGATGCCGCAGATTCACTGTGAACACATGGAAAGTCCGTCTCCTGTCAACCCCCTAGGTATTAAAGGCGCTGGAGAGGGCGGCACTATTCCAGGGATTGCCTGCATTATCTCGGGGATCGAAGATGCGCTCAGACCACTTCGTATAAAAATAAATGAATATCCCCTCTCCCCTGAACGACTCCTCGAACTAATTGACGAAAAACGCCAGCAAAGAGCGTCCTAACCGAGTTTTATTTTTTTCCTAAGGAGAACTTGCATGAAACACACTTTTATTAAAACGTTTGCTGCGGTTGGCGTGGCAATGGCAATGACGGGAGCCGCCCTTGCCGCAACAACCATCAAGGTTGCTGTGCCTACGCCGGGTAAAGGCTGGTTTGCTGAGATGCATCAGTGGTGGGGCAATGAGGTTGAAAAGCGGTCCAAGGGCGAACTCAAAGTTCAATTCTTCTGGGGTGGCTCTTTGGTTAAATGGCCTGACTGTCTTCCAGGAATCCAGTCAGGTATTGCCGACATGTGCTGGGTCAGCAGTAGCTATCACCCCGCCGACCTCGGTAACTACATGATTCTTGAGAACGTCCTTAACTACGGGGATGACTACGTTGCTGCCGTGAAGGCAAGCATTGACACCCTTGAGCAGCAGCCCGACATGGTTGAGGAGCTTAAAAGAGAAGACATTGTTCTCTTGATGTCTCACATCAGCGGCCACGGCCCAATTGGTACGAAAAAGAAACTTGCCTCTCTTGATGATATGAAGGGGCAGAGCTTGCGGACCTACGGGGGAGCTCGTACTGACTTCTACAAAGAGTTAGGTATGAACCCCATCTTCATGCCGTTCAACGAGATTTATACCGCCATGGATCGCGGCACGATTAGCGCAATTGGCGAGAACGTTGTCCTTCTTGGTAATGCGTTCAAGCTTAATGAGGTGATTGGAAACGTACACGCAAACAACCCCCCCGGTGCCAATGGTAACGGTGGCATTATTGCCTCGTCATTCTTTATACGGGGAGAAAAGTGGCGCAGTCTTACGGCTGATCAGCAAAAGATGCTTAAGGAATTACGTCTTGAGTACGGCATTCGCTATGCTTCAAAGCTAATGGAAGACGAGGCGAAGATTAAAGCGCAGTGGACTGAAAAGAATAAGATCACATTCCAGACCTCAAGCCCTGCGGATGCTCAAAGAGTTCTGAAGGCCGCCAATGTCGCTAATGAAATCTTTTATAAGAAGCAAGAGGCAGCAGGCAATAAAAATGTGCGCGCGGTCTATTCCTTCTATGAGAACGCTCGTAAGAAATACGAAGAGCAGCACAAGAAGACCGGTAGCTACAAGTAAGACCTAAAACGCTTGCAAGGTTAAGTCGTATTTAATCAGCAAGCAAAAAGAGGAGGCCGATAAATCGGCCTCCTCTTTTTATTGAGGCAGACTGCCTGACTCAAACGACTACTAGCGACGATTACCCAGATTAGCAGACGTCCAACTGTAGTAATTATCCAGAGTGGCGTAAGGGCTGATCATATCCACACCAAATGGGGTGGGAGATTCACCCGCTTTAACTTTAATTGGCCAGGCTGGGTCCGCCAAGGCACCTTTACCGATTGAACAAAAGTCACCTTGGTTCTGCCGTAGGGCCTGCTCGGCAACCTCGGGCTCATGGAGCTTACCATTGGCAATAACAGGAAGGCTTGTGTATTTCTTTGCGAGCCCACTTAAGGAATGCTCGGTACCAAAGACAGGAGTAACGCCAAGATGGGCGGCAACATGAATGTAGTCGGCGCCAGCGGCTTCAAGAGCGGGGAAGATGGCTGAGGCGTCCTGCTCCCCACCTGACCAGACGTAGTCTAGGTCATTGACCTTCGTCTGCGACATTCGAACACCCACAAGAAAACCAGGAAGGGCGTGTCGAAGAGCGCTTAGGGTTTTAACGTGGAATTGAAGCCTGTTGTGAAGGCTACCACCATACCCATCGGTTCTTAAGTTTGTGTAGGTTGTTAGAAACTGATCTGGCAGATAGCCGTTAGCGCCATGCAGTTCAATACCGTCGAAGCCTGCCGCCCTGGCACGTCTACCCGCCTCTACAAAGGCATGAATAGTCTCTGAAATTTCATCGAGAGTTATCTCCCTTGGAGTTTGAAATAAACCGCCACTTCCGCGGTAACGCCCAATTTGCTCACCCTTTGGACGTACAGCGGAGGGGGCAATCGAACCCTCTACCCAGGCATTGCCCTGGTTGACTGCACCACCGTGGAAGAGCTGCGCAATAATCAATCCCCCCTCACTGTGAACGCCCGCCACCAACGATGCCCAGCTCTCCGCCTGCTCCTGGTTTGCAAGCCCAGGCTGATAGGCATAACCCTGACTGTACTTTTCGTCGATATAGATGGCCTCTGAAAGGATTGCGCCCCAGCCGCCACGTGCAAAGTCTCTGTAATAGCCTTGCATTTGATCTGTCACTAGGCCCTTTTCGGTTGCGCTGGCGCGGGTTAACGAAGAGACAAGGGTGCGATTTCGAAGACGGAGTGTCCCGAGTTGGCCTTCAGAAAAAAGTAAGGGGTAATCCATTCGATGTCATCCTCCTATGGTCAACAGACTGAGCTAGTTCGGAATCCGAACTTTTTCCTTGCCCTTGAGTTTAAGAATTTGGCGAGCCTCATCGGGTGTTGCCACAGAAAGCCCGAGACCCTCAATCATTTGCCGAGCGGCTTTTACCTGGTCAGCATTTCTTTGCGCAAGACGACCTTTGCCAAGCCATAAAGAGTCTTCTAGCCCCACCCTAACATTGCCTCCCATGGAAAGCGACTGTGCGGCAATAGGCAGTTGATTACGACCTGCCCCCAGAACACTCCATACATAGTCATTGCCAAACAAACGGTCTGCAGTGCGCTTCATGTGCGCAACATCCTCCGGATGAACACCAATTCCGCCCAGAATTCCAAAGACCGATTGAATAAAAAAAGGAGGCTTAATGAGGCCCTCAGAGGCGAAATAAGAGAGCGTGTACAAATGCCCTATGTCATAGCACTCAATTTCAAAACGAGTCTCATTCTCGCGACAGGTCTCTAGAATATTCTTAATGTCTCGAAACGTATTCTTGAAAATTCGCTCGTCTGAGTTCTCTAGGTAGGGCCTTTCCCAGTCGTATTGAAAGTCCTTATAACGCTTGAGCATAGGGAAAAGGCCGAAATTCATCGAGCCCATGTTTAGGGAGGCGACCTCGGGCGCATAGGTTGCACAAGGCCGTAAGCGCTCTTCGACCAACATGGTCGGTGCCCCACCTGTCGTTATATTTATCACGACATTCGACTTTGCATGAATCTCTTTTAAGAACGGCAAAAACGCCTCGGGACTTTGATCAGGCTGACCCGTCTCAGGGTTTCGGGCATGTAAATGCACGATGGCGGCACCTGCCTCTGCAGCCTCAAGTGCGGCGTGAGCAATTTCCTCCGGCGTAACAGGGAGATGAGGTGACATGGAAGGTGTGTGAATTGCGCCTGTTACGGCACAGGTAATAACGACCTTGTTACGAAGCTCTTTGGGGTCTGTTGCGCTGGTCATTGTGAAGGCTCCTTTTTATTTATGAGTAATGTGAACATAATCGAAAAGCCATGCTAGGCAGATGTTCCTTGAAGATCTTTTGGATTATGGTCAGGCATAAGACGTTTTTCGAAAAAATTTGCAGCCAACGCCATCAACCATAACTGGGCCACCACGGCCTGCCAACCCCACCGCAAGTAAATGAAAACGGAGAATGCGGCGCCGACGCTACCCCCAAGGTAAAACGAGGCCATAAAAAGACTATTAATACGACCCCGATGCGAGGGCGAGAGATCGAAAATAGTTCGCTGAGATAGGACAAGATGTGAGTTTACTGACCACTCAAGCACGATTGCGCCCAGTCCGAGTAAAAAAATAGCAAGTAAGGGAGAGGTCACAAGAGACAGAGTCGCTAAAACTGCCGACAAATAAAGACTCCCCATCGAATAGCCAAGGGCCTGGTTTTTAAATCGCGAGTCTGCAAGACGCCCCGATAGAAGCGCAACGGGCACACCTACAAACGCGACAAGTGCAAAGATGGACATCTCGACATAGCCAAACCCAAATTGACTAGAAGCGAGGTAAATGGGCACCGACGCCCAGAAGGCGCTAAAGCTACCAAAAACCCATCCCTGTGCCACAGCTCGCTGACGCAGCACTGGAAGCCTTAGCCAGAGCATCTTCTGAGACAGCATGGTAGACAGAAAGCCCTGCCGCTGTGGACGTGTCGCTTCAGAGGCGGACGGCAGAACCCTGACCATTAAAAGGGTAAAAAGTCCAAGGGCAATGGATGAAAGGAGAAAAATACTATTCCAGTCGTTAAAAGCCGCAACCTGACTAGCAAGAGGCCTCGCCATGGCAATGCCAACGGTAATTCCAACAACCAGGTAACCAAGGGTTTTGCCGCTTTGGGCGGAGTTGGACAACCCTGCAACCACCGGAACAATTACTTGCATGACACTTGCTGAGACGCCAAGCACCAGTGTTGCAAAGGCCATGAAATACCAGTCTTGACTGAGTGAAATTGCAAAGAGACTGACTGAGACGGCGGCCATCATGGCTCCAATTAACCTACGCGAAGCAATAAAATCGGCAAGCGGTAGAAGAAAAAAAAGGCCAAGTCCATAGCCCGCATTTGATATGGGGACGAGCATCGCCGTGGCCTGCTCAGACCAACCCATTTCTCGGGCGATAAAAGGCGTAAGCGGTTGCAAGTAATACAGGTTTGCAATAAGAAGGCCACAGGCCATTGCGCTGACGGGAATTCGCATGGTAGAAACCACGTATCTTTGGTAGTCTAGAGTTACACTTGCTTAGGCATTTTTCCGCTCAATTATTGAAAACTTGATCAACAATTTTTAGGATCTTTCTATGCCAATTGTAGAGCTAAACCACTATTTAATTCGCGCGACAAATTTAAAAGCCAGCCGCGACTTCTACGTGAATGTACTGGGTATGGACGAGATGGATCGCCCCAATTTTCCGTTTCCAGGTTATTGGCTTGGCATTAATGGGGTCGTGCAGGTGCACATGGCGCCAGACAATATTCCAAATAGGGAGCTTTACTATCTTGGGACGCCTAAAGATGCCGTCTCTGGGAAGCCCGGAACAGGATCCATTGATCATGTCGCTTTTGTCGCGACAGACTACAAAACAGTTTTGGAGAATTTGAAGGCCTGGAATGTAGCTTATCGGCCCCGCTACTTAAAAGAATCTCAGCTCTTCCAAGTGTTCATCCAAGACCCCGATGGCATCACGATAGAACTGAACTTCTTCAATGTTGAAGAGGATGCTGACTGGGGAGGCGAGGACTATAACCAGATGGCAAGGGTTAGCGAACAACTCAATTAAATGAGTGTCTTCAGAGGTCTACTAAACACGCTTTAGGAAAAACTCCTTAGGTCATCGGTACGTCGACCCATTTTTGGTAGCCCTTCGTCAGCCTTAACTGTGTAATCCAGCGCTGGATGTTTTGGTTTTTTGCAGCTTCCAAGCCAAGGGAGTCTGCTCTGTAAACGATTGGGGAGAGGGCAACATCTGCCAAGGTTAAATGGTCTGATGCCATGTAGGGTGACGCGGCAAGATGATCTTCGAGGACACGAAGATAGTCGTTGGACTGATCTTTCGCAGTCGAGAGTTTTTGAAGGTCTATTTTGTCTTCAGGTGTCCGAACACACTGCTGGAAAACAATAACCATGGGGGCGCTGATTCCCCAGAGTGTCCAGTCCATCCATTGATCTACCCGAGCGCGACCCAATGGGTCGGCGGGGTAGAGGCTCTGAGCAAGATGGTAAGAAGATGCATCGCCTCCCGCTTTTGAATCAACTTGCAGGGCCTGTTGACGGTTGCATAGGTACCTACAGATCGCATGGGACTCCCAGACAAAAGAGGTGTCATCCTGAAGCAATGGAACGCGTCCGTTGGGGTTCCTCGCTAAAAAATCGGTCGTATTGTTAACCCCGTGCTGCAGCCCAGCATCGAGTCTCTCATAATCAAGTTCAAGGTCGTCAAGAATCCAAAGGACCTTTTGAACGTTAATTGAGTTGACTCGCCCCCACAATTTAAGCATTAGGGTCACCATGGTCGGGCACCAGACCTGCTGCGGTAATTCCGGCAACCGCGCAGATTTCATCGTTCGGTGACGTTTCACCACTAATACCGACAGCCCCCAAAAGCTCGCCACCTGCATCACGAATGAGTACCCCACCCTGCACGGGCACCATATCGCCTTCGCTTAGGTGTTGTACCGCATGGATGAAAAACGGCGCCTTCTCTGCACGACGTTGCAATTCCCTATTTCCAAACCCCAGGCCAAGTGCGCCACGCGCCTTCCCGGTTGCAATTTTGAATCGATACAAAGACGTACCTTCTTGGGCAAGGTGTACTTTTACCTCGCCCCTAATATCCAGTACGGTTACCGCCAGAGGCAAGAACTTATGCTGCTTCGCTGCTTCAAGTGCCTTTTGGGCAATAACCAAAGAGGTCTCGAGTGACACAGTTTTCAGGCTAACAGTCGTCATGAATAGGCTCCTTCATGTTTAAAAATATTGGGATGGTGAGAAGAATAAGGACGACGAGTCAGGCTAGGCATTGATCGCCTCAACATTTCGACTCGAGACAGCCTTCATAATGGCTTCAAGTGCGGCCACGGTGTAACGCTTTTGTTGGTTATCGACGGGATAGACAGATTCTCCGCGCACAGCCGCCGCAAAAGCTTCTAGATTCTCGAGCACGGCAGGATGCGGCTCGAAAAAGGTTCGGAGGGGCTCCTGACCACGCGTGACCTTAGAAACGTCCCATCCCGATGGACTCTCGGGATGTGTTCGGTCGCGTATCTCGGACCAGCCTTGCGATCCATAAAGTGCAAATCGTCCATCGAAGGGTGTCGCAAGAATTGCACTGATAAGCGAGACCGCTCCCGATTCAAACTCCAAGAAAATGGCAAGCGTGTCACCGTTTTCAAAGCCTGCTCCTCTGGAACCGAGGCGAGCGGTAACGCCTATTGGCTTTCCAAAAAAAGAGACCGAGAGGTCAACCAGGTGAATGCCCGTAGCCGTTAGAGGCCCCACAGGGGCAACGGCATTAGACAGTCTCCAGTTGTCTCTGGGCAGACTGAGGAATTTATCTTGGCTGAAATTTGCCTCGATCTGAAGCGGGGTTCCATAGACGCCCTGACTTACTTCTTGTCTGAGGAGTTGCATTGCCGGCTCAAATCGGCGCTCATGCCCAACACCGAGAATCCGCTCATGCTTCTCGCAGGCCTGGATAGCGCGTTCGGCATCGGCAAGGTTCATGCAAAGAGGCTTCTCACAGAACACGTGCAGGCCCCTCTGGGCGGCCGCGATAATCTGGTCAGCATGCTGCGGATGGGGCGTGCAGATCACCAAGGCTTCAAGGTCAGACTGGCGAATAAGGTCGTCAAAGTCCGTAAGAAACTTAACCTCTTTTAAAGGTCCAGATTCAACTGTTGGATGCAGCTGCTGAATGGGCTCTGCAATGTATTTAAGGGCAAAAGAGGATGATTCGCTGAGAAGCTTGGCGATGACCTTGCCCCACCATCCATACCCTGCAATTCCAACTGCTAAAGGTTTACCTGAAGTCATATCAATTGTCGGCTAAAAAATTTGTTGAACAGTTGATTAATAAAGTCCCTAAGTTTAGCGAAAACTTTCGATAGGCAGAGGCTAGGGGTTTACCCCTCTGCGAGAACAAGCCGACTCAAGAGCACCAGGGCGACCATCCAAAGAATGCCTTTAAGCCATTTTCTATAGGTCTCTACAGACACTCTCTCGCGAACTCGAACCCCCTTATTGCAAAGGTACAAACATAGTGGCGCGAGTATTAAGCCTGGTATCCATTCCTCGAGCTGAACAGCGGGATTCCCGGGCCCTCCAATAGATAAGGTGAGTATATGCACGACCTTTCCGGTGAAAAAGCAAAGGTTACAGACCTGGACAATGAGCTGGGGCGTTAGGTTTGTAAGCAGAAAAAAGAGAAGCAGGAAAGGTGCCCCCATGTTCACAGAGGCTTCGGTGTTGCCAGCTAGGAAGGCAAAAAAAGCGCTGACTGGAAGGATCCAAGACTCTGGAAGTTGCGGGGCTTTACTTCGTAGATGGTCCACGGAAAGAAAAACCGCAAGAGCAGCCAGAATAATCCACATAAGCGCTTGGGTAGGCAGGTTTTGATAAAGCCATGCGCCGGATAATCCACCCAAAATCATGAGGATTGGCATTGGCCAGAAACCCAGAAGAGCCTCTTTCGTTTTACTGCCAAAAAACGTCATTCTTGCGCTTAGGAAAAACGCCACAGGTACTGTCAAAATCATTGCGGATCGGAAGCTCAGACTGAAGACCAAAAGCGGCATAGCGACCGACACGAACCCCAGGCCTAAAACCCCGTGTGCATAAGCAGCCAGAAGAATAACTGCCAGAGCCCACAAAAGCTCTAGACCACTGTTTTCTGAGAATAATAGGAATTCCATGGCAAGGGATGATGCGGATAGTTATGGGGCTTTGGACGGCTAATGGTAGCGGATAAGCTTATGCATCAGGGTTCTATACAAGCTAGCTATCATGTTTAACTTCACCCAGGCTGCAATAAGGCCTGTTTCATTTCACTTTGAGAGGCTTATGATGATTCGTTTGTTGTCCGTACCCTCCCCCAGCCCTTTGGCGACAAGGTCCAATTACTCTCGTTTTTGGCAGGTTTTGGCCACTGGATTCACGGCCCTACTCCTGCTTATTTCTGGCGCCCTCCCAATCGCCAGTGCCGCTGCAGCCCCAAAGATACTAACTGAGCCTGTGATATCCGTTGATACGCTTGAACGCATGCTTAGCAAAAAGGCTGTTGCTGTTCTCGATCTGCGCCCACTCTTCAAGGAAGATAAGAAGACACCGTTATTTGCAGCGGGACATATACCAGGCGCCCTGCCTGCACCTTACGGCAAGTTTCGTGGCGCAAAGACTAATCCTGGTCAGTTGCCCAACGAAAAAGAGTTCAGCGCCTTCCTGACTAGCCTAGGCCTACAGAAAAACCAGCCTGTTGTCATAGTGAGTGAAGGAAAGACAGGCACCGATTTTGGTGCTTCGGCTCGTGTTTACTGGACCTTAAAAATTGCTGGCTTTACAGACCTAGCAGTGCTCGACGGTGGCTTCACGGCTTGGCTTGCCGCAAAAAAGCCGATCACAATAGGCATGCCAACCATTGAAGCAAGACCCATTGAGATTCGCTTTGACCAAAGTCAGGTTGTAACAGCAGATCAGATTCAAGCGCTTGAAAAGGAGGGTAGTGTTAAGGACGTATTGCTTGATGCGCGACCCGAGAGTTTTTATAAGGGCGATATTCGTCATCCCGCAGCAGCGCGCTGGGGAACCCTACCAGACGCTAAGCACTTCGACTCCGAGGAGTGGTTTCAACCTAAAACAGGTCTTCTAAAACCAATCAACAGCATTCGAAGCATTGCGCAGGCCCGTGGACTACTAGCCTCCGATGACAGAATCTCATTCTGTAATACTGGTCATTGGGCAGCAACGAATTGGTTTGTACTTTCAGAGATTCTTGGCCAGTCGGGCACCCGGCTCTACCCCGAATCAATGGTCGCCTGGAGTAACGCTGGGCTTCCCATGCAAAACGAACCGGGTCGAGTCACAGCACTGTTGCGCCAATTGCTAGGTTCAGGCTTGCCTAATTAGACTTCACAGACCAGCCCCATGTTTTTAAAACGGCTCTCTCTTGTTCTCCTTGGCCTACTAGGAGTTCTTTCGGTCGCGGTGCTTGCCGGAGTGCAGGCAGGCTTGCTGGTGCTTATTGGAATTGGCTTCGGACTCGCACTGCAAGGCTATGGCTTTGGATTTGCCGGCGGTTGGCGCCGATTTATAGTGCATGGAGACGCCTCGGGCGTTGTCTCCCACATGCTTTTAATTGCACTGTGTGCCCTAGCAACCCTGCCTTTACTCGAATCTAACAGCCAAGAACTCGTTGGAGCCCTTGCACCTATAAGCTGGAGTTTGCTATTGGGTGCCTTTGTTTTCGGAGCAGCGATGCAGGTGGCTGATGGTTGCGGGTCAGGCTCATTGCATAAGGCGGGCGCCGGTCATAGTTACTCATGGGCTGTACTTCCTGGATTCATTCTTGGTAGCTTTGTAGGGGCCTCTCATCAATCCGCCTGGGTTGCCTTGGGTGGGCCCTTCGGCTCGGAGCCTATTGATTTATTAAAAGCTATTGGCCTAACCGGTGCTCTTTTCATTACGCTCGCTCTTTGTCTTTGCGTGAGTGCTTGGTTCTACATGCAAGCAAAAGCGCGAGCTCTGAAGAATGGGCAAGGCTTAGAGGTAAATTGGTTGCGTATCAATTTAGCCAAGGGGGCGGTCGCGGTCGGCGTGCTTTACGCACTGCATCTCATAATTGCGGGGCAGCCTTGGGGTATTGTGTACGGGCTGGGCCTTTGGGGTGCAAAAACCGCGGTCGCACTTGGTGCAGACCTTAGCCAAGACGCATTTTGGGGGATTGCACCCCATGCTCAACGACTTGTCGATCCAGTCCTTTGGGACATCACGACACTAACTAACCTGGGTCTGTTATTTGGGGTTATGGCCTCCGCACGTTGGTCTACGACTAATAACGAGATCATTGCGCTTGGCTTACGAACCATGATTATTGGGCTGCTTACAGGTCTTATTCTTGGCTATAGCTCTCGAATTGCCTTCGGCTGCAATATCGGCGCTTTTCTTGGAGGTACTGCCTCTGCAAGCCTTCACGGATGGGCCTGGTTTGTCATGGCTTTTCTTGGGTCGGTTGTTGGCGTCCGACTGCGTGCGCGGATTGGAATGACTTAAATGAAACGAATTACATCCATCCTGTTATTGTGGACGTGCTTGCTGTTAGGGCTTTATCTTGACTTTTCGAGTTATGACAGGCCTCGACCTGAGCCCCCTGCCGTTATTATGGGCAGTGGTCAGGCCTCACTTGGAGGACATTGCTCCGGACGCTAGAGAATAAGCCCGCCCGTTGTATTCAACGGTTTTCATTGCCTCAGTTTTTATATACGAACCTCTTTATTTTTAGCCATGACAGTCACCCCCATAGATTCCGCCCTACCCCCCTTACTGGCACCCGTGCTCACACCCTTTGACTCACGCGGGGAGCCCGATCACCATCGACTCAAAGAGCATTGCCAATGGCTGTTAAGCAGAGGTTCGGGCCTCGCGGTTTTTGGTACAAACTCTGAAGGCAACTCCATGTCTGTGCGACAAAAAAGAGGCTGCCTTGATTTTTTAGTTGAACAGGGTTTACCGGCTGCGATGATGATGCCAGGTACGGGGGCCTGCAGCGTAGATGACGCGGTTCATCTAAGCGAAGCGGCATTCGACTTAGGTGTCGGAGGTGTCTTAATGCTTCCCCCCTTCTATTACAAAGCGCCAACAGAAGACGGGTTATTTACGTATTTCAGTCAAGTTATTGAGAAGATCAAAAGCCCCAATAAAAAAATCTATGTCTACAACATTCCGCAAGTCAGCCACATTGAAATGAGCGTGGACCTACTCGAGCGGCTCGTCACCTCTTTCCCTGGTGTAGTTGTCGGAATGAAAGACAGCTCGGGCGACTGGCCTTACACGCAAGCTTGTATTCAAAGGCTCAAGCCGCATGGGTTCCGAGTCTATGCGGGGAGCGAACAGTTTCTTTTACAGGGGCTGAAAGAGGGGGGAGTCGGTTGTATTTCAGCCACCGCAAACATTAACCCCTTGGCTATCTCAAACCTTGCGAATTCCTGGCAAGACAAAACGGCCGAGACCCAACAACTTAGGCTGAATGAAATACGTCAGGCTTTTCAAAAATTTCCCATGATTGCCGCCATGAAATCGGCCATTGCCGACAGCCTTAATGATGACGAATGGCGACGTCTTCAACCCCCGTTGGCAGCGCTTAAGAAATCGGAAAGCGAGGCGCTTAGAGCTTCTCTAGAGCAGATTAATTTTAAGGTTGACAAACAACCCGGTCGTTAAAGTCTTCGTACTAAACGTTTACGCTATTCAAGACGTCTGTGCAATACACGCTGAAGTCCATTTGTGGTGCCCGATAGCCTTCGACCTGGAACATGAAGTCGCCAATGTAACCACGGTGATAGGAGTTGTGCATAACCACATGCTGAAGCATTTGCGAGGCCATCATCTTCCCAGACTGTCCGTTAACATATGAGAACGAGATAACCTTCTGAAGGTCATTTTGTTGCGTTTCTTTTGCCCATTGCACATACCATTGATCAATGTCCTGTAGTTGGGCAGAAAGAATGGGGAAGTCTGGATAGTCTTGGGTATTTCGTGATGTGTACCCGTGATCCACACCCTGAAGATGCCCTTTCCAAATCCGCCCAATAACAAGCATATGGTTTAGGGTGTGGCATAGGTCTTTAAAAAGAGAAACACGTGGTCGCGTTAACTCTTCAGGAGGCATTTTCTTAAGAGCCTCTAAGAGCGTCTTATTTGCCCACTGGTTGTACTCGCTTAAGGTCACCATGTTCGCGTCATGCACCTGATTGTCTCCTTGATTAATCAATAACCCCCCTAGAACGCCACAGATCTGTACAAGAGGCTTAACCCAATAACCGTCATTGTTATAGAAAGTGCTCGCTCGAACTGTACCTGACTGATTCTGTCTCGAACACGCTGCCCAAGGTATATGCCGAAAAAGACTGGGATACAGGCAAGCAATGAGGAAATGAAATGTTCAGCATCCATAACGCCATGACCAGTCAAAAATACGGACATGGCAATACTTGCGACAGAAAAGAGAAAACCCACCGTTGCGGCAAACAGGTCTTTGGGCATTCGAAGCGCAACCAGATAAACTAAAACGATGGGTCCCCAGAACCCTGAAATGCCTCCAACTGCGCCCCCCAAAAGTCCGAAAAGAGGCCCCAGCCATTTTTGAGTTGTAGGTTTTATCTCACGATTGATACGTAATAGCCTTGCTAGCGGTAGGCTAAGCACGAGGATACCCATAATTAAATAGAGCGTACTTTCATTAAGGGTAATTAAAATTTGAGATCCTATTGCCGTACCCGCAACCATGCCTGCACCGATGGTGCCGTATCGCCTTAAAACGTCGGGTAGCAATCCGCCTCTAAAAGCCTGATAAATGTTCGTTAAAAAGATTGGGGCGGTCATGATAGCCACAGTGTTAGCCACAGGCATAGAAAGAGCGAGGATAGGAACGGCAATAAGAGGAAGCCCGACTCCTAGAGCCCCCTTAGAAAAACCACCTAAGGTAAGCCCGATTAAGGCTACTGCAAGCTCAAGTCCCTCAGGTAGCAGTTCAGTCCCTGTCAAGAGAGCCTCCATTAGTCACAGTCGAATTAGGCACAATGGTTATTAGAAACTTTTCATTGCGGAATATTAATCAGATGATTAATAATTTAAACAATACTCTTTGTTTTAGATGTGCGGGTTTGTAGAAGCCATGAATCTCTTTTGAAAAGTCTTGCCGGAGGAGTGTAATGAATTATCGAGAGGTTAGCGAAGTTAGAGACGGGATGCGCATTGACTGGGATATGCCTATTTCCATGGATGATGGCGTCGTTCTAAGGTGTGACATTTACCGACCCACAAAGGAGGGTAAATACCCAGTGATATTGACTATGGGACCCTATGGCAAATGGCTTCACTTTGATGACCTTTATAGGGCGCAGTGGCGGCGTATGTGTGAGCGGCATCCCGATGTGCCTACAGACTCTACAAACAAATACCAAGTCTGGGAGGTGGTTGATCCTGAAAAGTGGGTTCCCGACGACTACGTTGTGATTCGAGTTGATAGCCGGGGAGCCGGTCGGTCCGAGGGAGTCATTGATATTTGGTCCTTACGAGAGGCACGGGATCTTGCAATCTGCATCGATTGGGCAGGTGTTCAGCCTTGGTCCAACGGAAAGGTAGGCTTAAATGGGATTTCCTATTTTGGCCAGAATCAGTGGCAGGTCGCTGCTCTGCAGCCAAAGCATCTCGCCGCAATGATCCCCTGGGAGGCGGCGGCTGATTTTTATAGAGATATGGCCCATCACGGAGGTATTTTTAATAGAGGATTCGTGCAAGACTGGTCTAAGAACCAGGTGTATTCCGTGCAGAATGGCAGAGGAAGTAACGGCTTTAGAAGCCGACTCACCGGCGACTGGGTGTCAGGACCCGAGACCCTGTCAGAGGAAGAATTGGGTGCAAATCGTAAAAATTTCTATGAAGACTGCATTTCAAGGAAATTAGATACCGACGAGTTTTGGCAAAGCCGTATGCCTGACTGGTCAAAAGTTAAAACACCCTTCTTATCTTCTGCAAACTGGGGAGGGCAAGGGCTCCATCCCCGTGGCAATTTTGAGGCCTTCACAAGGGCCGCTTCGTCAGAGAAATGGCTCGAAGTTCACGGGATCGAGCACTGGACACATTTCTATACAAATTACGGGCTTGCGCTGCAGAAGAAGTTTATGGCCCACTTCTTGAAGGGAGAAAACAGTGGATGGGGGTCTATGCCCAAAGTGCTGTTACAAGTAAGGCACCCAGGCGAAAAATTTATTGAACGACACGAGACAGAATGGCCTCTAGCTCGCACGCAATGGACAAAGCAGTTCCTCGACTTCAGTGATTTAAGCCTAAATGTCAAACCACAGACCGTCGAATCCCAAGTTAGTTATGACGGATTTGGCGATGGCGTTACGCTAATGACATCCCCGCTTTCAGAATCTACCGAAATTACTGGTCCGATCGCTGCAAAGCTTTGGGTCTCTTCTTCCACAGAAGATGCCGACCTTTTTCTGATCGTGCGAGCCTTTGATCCGAATATGAAAGAAGTTGTCTTTCAAGGCGCGCTTGACCCGAACACGCCCATTGCGCAGGGTTGGTTAAGGGTATCCCACCGCAAACTCGATCCCAAACTTAGCCTTCCTTACCGTCCTTATCACACGCACGACGAAGAACAAAAACTCAGCCCAGATCAAATCTATGAGGTGGACGTCGAAATATGGCCTACATGTGTCGTACTCCCTAAGGGATTCCGTATTGCTTTAACTATAAGAGGCAAAGATTACGAATACCCAGGTGGCCCAAGTGAGGGGCTTGAGACCCTGGGTAAGGTCTGGCATGGCTGCTCCGTTTTTGTTCATGATGATCCAAGAGATAGGCCTGCCCCTGTGTTCGGTGGCAAGGTCAGCCTGTATTCGGGGCCAGACCGCCAAGCCTATGTGCTACTGCCCATTATTCCAAGCTAACTAGCTTTCTGTAGAGAGGTTCCTCAAGTGACAGCTAATCCACTAAGTGGCTTTCAGGTCGATCCTGCATCATTAAGCTATATCGGGCAGGGCCTACAACGCCCTGAATGCATACTCGCAGAACCCAATGGTGACTTATGGGTGGCAGATGCACGTGGCGGGGTGGTTCTTATCAAGCCAAGTGGCGAGCAGAAATTTATAGGTCCAAACGCAGATCAACGCTTCGGGAATAGTAGTACGAAAACCACTGAAAGCTTTGAATCCAAATACACCACTGGCACCCTACCTAATGGCCTGGCCTTTGCTAAAAACGGCGATATTCTTATTTCTAATTTTGGTACCGACTTGCTTGAGGTTATGACCCGCGAGGGTGAGCTACGTACACTTTATGACTCCATTGATGGGCAGCCCATCGGCAAGGTTAATTTTGTACTTCGCGACTCAAAAAACCGTATCTGGCTTACCGTTTCGACACGCATGAATCCTTGGACGGATGCCTTCGCATCTCGTGTCCAAGATGGTTTTGTCGCGCTGGTTGATACAAACGGACTTCGAATCGTTGCTGATGGCTTTCGATTTACGAATGAAATACGTTTCGATGCCAAAGAGGAATGGCTTTATATTGTTGAAACAACGGGACCAAACATTACGCGTATGCGTTTAGATGAGAGCAATCCTAAAGACATTCGACTCACCGATCGCGAAGTCTTTGGTCCAGGGCATCTTGGTGGCTTTCCCGATGGCATTGCCTTCGATAGTTACGGAAACCTATGGTGCACCTTAATTATGGTTGATCAACTCATTGCCTTAACACCCCAGGGCGATAAGCTTATTATTCTCGATGACGGAAATCCAACGGCTACCGAAAACCTATTGACGCGTATGGCTGACGGCTCTGTAAGGTCTGAAGATATGCAAAATGCGCGTGGCACGATTGCGCCATGGATGGCAAGCATCACGTTTGGTGGTCACGATCTAAGAACCGCCTATGTCGGTAGTCTTCAGGGCAATCGAATTCCCTTTTTTAAATCTCCGGTTGCAGGATTACCCATGGTTCATTGGCATGATCGGTAAAGCGCTTCCCTCAATGCTTATGCCTGGGCATAGCCCTTTTAAGAAGTCTGGCGTACTTCTTGTAACGCTTATTCTGGCTGCCGGATTAACTCTCTCCTCTCAATCCAATCCCTCTGACCAGGTGAAATCACGTAACCAAGTGCAGCAAGCCCTTGAGCAGCAGACCCGTGTTGGAAAACTACTTTGGGATACCCATGAGGTGACCGTTGGATCGGTTCGGCGCTACGCCCAGGCCACTGGGTTTGTGAGTCAAGCCGAGAACGAAGGAGGGGGCTATATTTATGAGGCGGGCTGGACTAGGAAGCGCGGATGGACCTGGAATGCCCCCTTCGGTCAGCCCGCAACCGACAGGGAACCGGCCGTTCACTTGACATTTTCAGAGGCCCAGTCCATTTGTCATTTTTTCGGAAAACGCTTGCCGAAGGATTCAGAGTGGACGAATGCCGCCTATCTTGAGCAAAGGCAAACGCCCCCGGTGGGTTATTCAAATGGAGTTCGTTATCAATTCCCAGGGGGTAGTTCCCCTGTGGCAAGTCACTGTATTGAGGGTTGTGGAGGCTACCAAGGACTTGCTCCATCGGGTGCTCTTTGGCGGGGCACTGGACATGTAGAGGTCATGCAGACCAAGCCCGGGGTTAACGGTCTTTGGGATATGGGCGGTAATGCCTGGGAATGGGTTGACACAAAAGCGGCTAATGAGCGTATTACTCGGGGTGGCTCTTGGTGGTACGGGCCCGAACGACAAGTGGAATCGGATGTCGCCACCAAGCCTGCCGATACCCGAGTTGGCTATATTGGCTTTCGCTGTGTTCAGGACCTACCAGCGCCAGCTAATTAAATAGGCTAGGTTAGACCTGGCCTTTTCATTTAAAGAGGCACTTAGCCGGCAAACTTCGGCTCAGGAAGACCCTTAACACCCAGGCCTGTCACTCGGAAAAGTGAGCCTGCAAGATACTGAGCCTTTCCCTCTTTAACGAAATGGTCATGCGCTGCAGGATGATCGACCCTGCCCATGGAGGTGACGTAAAGCTCGTCAAGGTTTTTCCCGCCAAACATCACACTTGTCACATTACGCACCGGCATACCAATTCTTCGGTCCTCAGAGCCGTCGGGCGCATAACGAACCAACTCGCCGGTAATGAGCTCTGCATTCCAAAGGAACCCCTCTTCATCAATCGTCGAGCCGTCTGCAAATCCAGGCAAACCCTTCGAATTAATGAGCGTCGATTTATTGGAGACAGACCCCGATTCAATGTCATAGTCCCACGCCCAATACTCCTGCTGAAACGTATCGGCAAGGTAGAACTTCTTATCATCTGGACTCCAGCACGGCCCGTTACTGCAAATAATGCCCCGGTAAACGAGTGACACCGTAAAGTCTGGATCGAGGCGCCAAAGGCCACAGATTGGGAGCTCTTCTTTATCGTCCATGCCCCCCGCGAAGAATCGACCTCTCCGGTCGCATTTGCCATCATTCAGTCGCGTTCGAGGTTCTGCGTCATCAACTTTTTCAATAAGTTCGAGCTTATTCGCATCAAAATCGTAGAGATAGAAGCCGTCATCTAGGGCAAGTACAGCACCACCCCTTTCCCTCAGAGCCATGGCACCAATATCGCGACCAATGTCCCAGTTTTTCACCGCACCCGAGGCCGCATCGTATCGCCAGATTGTGGGTTTACCTTTTCTTCGACCCGTGCCATCGACCCAATAAAGGGCATTTTGATCGCTATCCCATACAGGTCCTTCACCGAGATAGTTTTGGCATTCGTACAGACACTCAATTTTCAGCATTATTCTGCCTTTCAGAAGCGCTTGTGAGCAACTTCCTGCATTTTACGGTGTCGGATTGGGTCTTATAGGCTGCGAAGGAAATTTTTGGCCAGAAGTGCTTCAAGTTATGTGCGTGAAGGCACCGCCGCTGAAGCGAGACCCTCGGCCCACTTTACCCATTTGGGCAGACATACGGTCTGAAGATCAAAACGAGACTGAACCTTCTTGCGAGCTTCCGAACCAAGCCTAAGGCGCTCATCTTCAAGTAACTCATCAATAGAAGTGACCAGCCTATCGACATCGAAAAAGGGAGTTACAAGCCCGGTCTTTCGGTGTCGAACAACCTCACGGACGGGCTCGGTATCGCTTCCAATAATTGCGGCCCCAACGCTCATAGCCTATAAGAATTACCCATCGCAGGTTTTCTAAAGGCCCGAATTGGGCTGTCTCCCCCTGCAAATTGGGTTCTGTTCTATGATTGGAGCAAACTATGCTGGATCAATCCAACATAATCCAACAGTCTTTCGCAATGCCTTTAGGTGCAGGCGAAAGCAAGATTAAAGTTAGAGTTTGCGACGTCCAGCGAAATGAACAAACAAGAACCGAATAATTATAAAAATATATAAAAATCAGTTGGTTAGAAATAAATCGCAAGAAGAGTTGGGCCTTTTCCATCATCCCACTATGCAAATACCACCAAGAACCCTCACCCACGTTCATCGGCTATGAGTGGCTTTCTTCTCCTGAGTCTATGCGCCCTTGCCGTTATGGCCTTTATTGGCTGGAGGGTTGGATGGTTAACTCAGGTGCTTTGGTACGCACTTTTTGGACTTTTCGTCAGCGGCTCCCTGCTTTTGAGCCAAGAACTGGCGCTCATTTACGAACGCTCTGGCGTACCCGAACATGTTGCAGGACTGACAGCCCTAATAACGATACTCATTTTCTCGGGCCTGCTCGTTGTTCCGAGCTTACGGCTTCATCGAGTTTTTTATACTCGCCGGGAGATTGATGAGAGATTTAGACAGCCAGGCGGAGCTGGGTTGGCGCTTTTGGTTTGCGTGTTATTGCTCTATGCATTCGGCAAAAGCTTAATGCGTTATGACATCATCGGCCCGGAATCTGATGCCTATTATTCAATCGAGATGCGGCTAATCCGCGCAATTGATGGATCGGATGCACAGGTCAATAATTAGCTCGTGAAACCAAGGTTGACTGCTCAACCAATTTGTCAATTGCCATACCAACGCCGTTTGCGCCAATAAGAGCAACGGCGACACCTAGAATAAGAGCAAGCAAATGATTCATACAGCCACCGTTTCGGAAACCTGAGATAGTTACAGCATCGGACGCTCAGGGTGAAACTTGAAGAACTGAAACGATGCCTAGGTTCTGAGAGATGGCTTAAAGGCCGTTAACTGCTCAGGTAGTCTCCTCCCACCGGTATTTCACTGATAGAAAAGGCTTATTGATGATAGATCTCTACACATGGACCACCCCGAATGGCCGTAAGGTCTCGATCCTACTCGAGGAACTGGGTATTCCTTACCAAGCACACGCCATCGACATTAGCAAGGATGAGCAATTCGCGCCGGCTTTTCTAAAAATAGCGCCCAACAACCGCATTCCAGCAATTGTCGATCGTGAAACTGGTATGCAGTTGATGGAGTCCGGAGCAATCATGATGTATCTGGCGGATAAGCACAAAAAGTTTATGTGTGAAGGACCCGAATACTGGCGGATGGTTGAATGGCTGATGTGGCAAATGGGTGGTTTGGGTCCAATGCTGGGACAGACTCACCATTTTGTGAAGTACAACAAGGGCAAATCGGAATACGCAGAGAAGCGATACTCTACCGAGACGCGGCGTTTGTACGCCGTTCTGAACACGCGCTTGGATGGGCGCGACTTCATCGCAGGATTAGGCCGCGGAACTTATTCAATCGCAGACATGGCATGCTGGCCCTGGGTATCTCGCTTTGAGTGGCAAGAGGTCGACCTGAATGCTTTTCCAAACGTTAAGGGCTGGTATCTGCGAATCGCAGAACGCCCGGCGGTACAGGCTGGTTACTCCGTTCCCAAGTTCACCACGGATGTTCCGATGCCGTAGTGGCCATATTCAAAAGTCTTCGCCAATCGTGACAATTGAGGCAGGCGGGGTTGATTGCGATTAACAAAGGCACCAGCCTGAAAGCGTAGACTTACCGCTTTTAGAAACAAGATGAAGATAGAGGCTTCCGTCCTTTAGGAGCTAGAGATTAGGAAGTAGAAATTTACGAAAAGTTAGGCACCAAAGTTCGCAGCGTTCAGGGATTCTGATGAATACCGGGCGTTTGCTCAGATCGCCTGCGCCAACAATTGAATATATTTTTTATCGACTACCCCCCGTTAGTTCCAACTCCCCCTGATTTAAAAGCTGGTCAACTTGCTACCTATAAACGAGAAAAAACTTATTCTAGTTTTGGCCGGATCGCATTTTTGTCACATTGTTGACTTCATGATCATGATGCCTCTTGGGCCACAAATTGTTACGGACTTTGGGGTCGATACCAGCTCATTTGGGCTACTTATTTCCGCCTATACCTACTCAGGAGCCTTCTCAGCAATAGCGGTTGCATTGATTCTAGACAGGATCCCCCGTCGGACAGTGTTTCTAGTTATTTTTAGCGCTTTCATTGTCTCTGCCATCGCTTGTGCTGCCTCGCAAAGCTATGGTCAATTGCTTTTGGCTCGTATACTGACGGGTGCTTTTGGTGGGGTTATGGGGGCTGTCATTCATACCCTGTCGGGTGATTTCATTCCTTTCGAAAGGAGGGGAAAAGCAGCCGGGCTAATTCTAAGCGCCTTCTCAATTGCAAGCGTTCTTGGCGTTCCTCTTTCTTTAGGTATTGCTAATCTTGTGGGGTGGAGAGCATCTTTTTTGTTTATTAGCCTCTTAGGGGCAATTCTCTTTGTTTATGCATTTAGCCTAGTACCTACCGCGGTAAGTCATCGATCGGATCAAGGGGTTGACGGTAAGGCGAGTACATCTCCTATGACCGGATTAAACGAATACCTCAATTCGTTTTTTTCGATGTTTAGTCAACCTAATGTTTTGAGGTCGTTTGCCCTAAGCATGACAGTCTTATTTACAAGCTTCATTTTTATTCCCTACATCACGTTGCACTTAGTTAATAATATTGGAGTTTCATCTTCATCTATCCCCTTTGTTTATTTGTTTGGTGGAGCGGCGACCTTTTTCACGTCTCGACTTCTTGGAGCAGCGGCGGATCGTTACGGGAAGCTTGAGACTTTTCGGTGGGTTTGTCTTGTCTCGATCGTCCCGCTAGTTCTGTTACCCAATCTAGGCCCACATTCTTTACTGATCGTATTGTTAGTGACAACAATATTCTTTGTATTTGTGTCAGGTCGAATGGTTCCTCTAAGTGCTAGCCTCATCTCGGTAACTCGCCCGGAATACAGGGGTCGATTCATGGCCGTGAATAGCTCTGCACAACAAATTGCAATGGGTACCGCTGCCTGGCTTGGTGGGCTTATCTTGCAGGGTGTTGAGAATGGTTATTTTCTTGTCTCGGTCATCTCAGTCATGACGACGATACTGGCCATTGTTCTGTCACATAAGATTCAGTTGATGGACAAAACGGGATAAGGCACAGGGAATATTTAAGGCCACAAAAAGATGGAGTCCAATCCGAAATCTTCGGGTGAAGCCATTAGATGGACTGAAGTTTTCCAAGCTGTCATTCCGATGTTCGACCCCCACCTTGGCCAGGTTCTATTTAGTAATTTAGCTTTTACCAGTTGGTTTCACGTTGGGGTGAGGCGGATACCTTATGAATACTCAGGTCGGCACCATCAACTCCTGCTCGCGATCCAGTCGTAGGCCAGTTGTTGCTTTGAGGCCTGCGTAAATAATGCTTGCCCCCAGCACCTCAATAACAACTCCTGTAAGTGTGCCTGTGACCTGACTTAAAAAGCTAACGCCGCCCAGGCCGCCCGCCTTTAATATCTCTTTTGCACCAGCGCCATTTAGAGATCGTGAGGGTGTTCTGCTACTCTAATTTTAGAGCATCAGCTAAAACTTCTTTTTCGTGTGTCTCGCCAGGACCAAATGCTCTGTCGCTGTGAAGTTACCCCTCCCCCCTGTCTTGTTGGTTGGGGCAGAAAAAGATCGAATGCACTACTTGTGAAGTTAGGTACATTTTAGGT